>Ga0105044_10002531_pt1 | contig 24997 bp, 22 predicted proteins | sample MAT01_FD_78092 | JGI IMG/M metagenome (GOLD analysis project Ga0105044, IMG submission 78092) | Freshwater microbial communities from Lake Fryxell liftoff mats and glacier meltwater in Antarctica - MAT-01 | ecosystem: Environmental > Aquatic > Freshwater > Ice > Liftoff microbial mat | place... | reverse complement strand
TTCATTCAAAGATGCACGCGTGGATTGTATGCGCTCCAAGAACTTGGGGTTGTCTGCACGCAACGCATGCGCCCAAAACTCGAGCAGGAGAGGTGCTTGCTCTGCACGCGACGAATAGAATTCAACCGCTGAATCGCGAATCGCATCAACCTTACTCATGGCATCCGACGCGGCATCGACGCGCATCTTCACAAGGTCTTCGAACGACGTCATCCATGAATCGTACACGGCCAAGAAGAGCTCTTCCTTCGTGCGGAAGTATTCGTAGATCGTGCCCTTGCCGATCTCTGCATGTGAGGCAATGTCTTGCATCTTCGACACATGATAGCCGGTGCGCGAGAATACTTCCGCGGCATGCTGGATGATGTCTGCCCGCTTTGCGGCTCGATCTACAAGGAGGGGCATAGTGGTTACCGCGTTAGTAAGCGGTCGATGGCGTTCGTGAGCTGTTGCACGTGCTCTGCTTTTCCGGTGCCCCATGTGTGCAGTCGCACGGTCTCTGTTTCGTCTACATAGATCACGTTCGGCAAGCCGGCCTGCACGTGATAGTATTCAAACACATCGCCGTCCCAATCCATGAGAATGCTATTCGAGAACGCTTCACGAAAACGCTCTTTGATGTAGTTCTTGATGAATCCAGGCGCAAGCGACACATCGGCAAAGGCCACAAACTGCACCTTGTCTTTGAATCGAACGGCGAGCTGATCCGTCCAATTCTTGGTGTATTCACTGCCCGTTCGGTCCGCCAGGATCAACACCGTAGGCTTTCCCTTCCAGTGTTGATCCCATGTCCACGATGTTCCGAATTGATCCTCAAGCGCGAACGACATGGCCTTCTTGCCAATCGCTTTCGCATCGGGCGCAAGAGCGTACGACGTGCTCGCAAGGAGCACCATCGTTGCCACGAGGATGAATGGCCACTTACGCAAGCCTTGCCTTTGCCGTTTGCATCTTTTCGTTGTCTGCAAGAAATGCAGCCAACCCAGCATCGGTGAGCGGATGTTTCATGCTCTGCATCAGCACCTTGTACGGAACCGTTGCAATGTGTGCACCGGCCTTCGCGCATTCGAGCAAGTGAATTGGCGTGCGAATGGATGCGGCGATGATGAATGATTCGAGTTCATGCATGTCCCAGATCTCTACCGTGTCGCGCACTGCTTGCATGCCGTCGGTGGAGATGTCGTCGAGCCGACCCAAAAACAAGCTCACATACGTGGCCCCAGCATTCGCCGCGATAAGCGCCTGGTTGGGCGTAAAGAGCAATGTGACGTTCGTTGGAATATCCTGACGTTCAAGAGCACGTACGGCGGCAAGGCCAGCAGGGATGAATGGAATCTTGATGGTTGCTTCTGGAAACCACGTCAGGATCTCATCTGCTTCGCGTAGCATTCCATCGGTGTCGGTGCTCACGACTTCTACCGACGTGTGTCCGCCAACGCTTTTGTGAATGTCGAGGATCAACGTCTTGATGTCCAACGACGGATCTTCTTTTGCTAAAAGCGATGGATTCGTGGTAACTCCGCTGATGCAGCCAAGCGAGGCGGCATGGCGGATCTCTGCGAGGTTTGCGCTGTCGACGTACAATTGCATAGTGTTCTCCAGTAAAAAATTCGGTCCACAAAGATACGTCTACACAACGCCTTGATAGAAGGCCTTCACAAGGGTAGCGGCTTTCTTGTTCCGCGGCGTGTATTGCTTGACCTCCAGCGCAGACGGAATGCTTTCCCAATTCCACCAGAAGAGACCCTTACACCATTCCGCCTTGCCAAAAGATTGCACGACCGCATCGTAGTAGGTGCGCTGTACATCCTCGTTCACGGGATTTCCGGCGTTGAGAAGGGCTGTGTAGTCCCAGGGTCGCTCGAGGGCGCCGTTCACGCTCGGACATCCCGTCTCCGTGAGGAGCACGGCCTTTCCCGTTGCCGCGCTGAGCGCACGGATTCGGTTGAAACGTTCGGTGAAGTCGCCATGCGGAGCATACCAATCGATGCCGATGAAGTCAAGAGCCCACCAAAACGTGATCTGCTCGTACTCGTCTAGAAGAACGCCATACTGCATGTATCCGTTCCAATTGGCTGCATAGGTGAGCAGACCGTTGTAGATCGCACGAACGGACTCGATTAGGGCGAGCCAACGCGGTGCATACTGAGGTTGTGTTGCACGCACAAACTCTGTGCCGATGCAGAACATGTTGCACTGCGTACGCTGTGCTATCTGCGCATACTTCCGAATGAACGCGTCGTAGGCGCGAAACCACGCGTCCGTCGGTTCCATGCTCGCACGCCACTGTCCGTTGCGTGCGTCTACGTGTGGCGTGAGCAATACCTTGAGTCCACGGCCTTGCGCCTCCGAGATCGCAGCAAGCAGGTCGGCTTCCGTACTCGTTCCCTGTGCATCGGGCGCGATCGATGATGTTGCTTCGTCGAAGTATTCCGTCACACACAACATCACCCACGTGGCAGAGGTCTGCGAGACCATGTCGGCCATGGCTCCTGATGTTGCACCCGTGCGAAAGCCGGCACTATCCCATGAAGTGTAGGTGCAGCCGGCAATGGGAGGCGGACCACTACGAGGTGGATCGTTCGTTGGTGCGTCGGGCGACGTGCAGCCAACGAGGAGCAAGAGCGCGAAGATCCATGCCTTAGTCACGACCAAGAATCTTCACGGCAGGAAGCTCTGTGAAATGCTGATGGAAGAAGAGTATCTGCAGCGTTGCGAACAATGCTTCTTCGAGTTCATCGGTCCACCGAAACGAAATACGTCCCTCGCGCGGAAAATGATCTCCTTCTGTGGGGACTTCCTCGGTAACGATCCGCTCTTGCGATGCCGATGCATCTGCCATCGACACGAAGGCGTCTTGCACTGCATCAATGTCTTCGTTATCCATGCGCGTAACCCAAAACGCCAGCGGAAGTGGCGTCTCCACAAGGTCCGACCACTCTTCGCTGATATCCAGCGTAGCCGGCACTGCGCCTTGCGTCCACGCCACCATCGCATCGATCGACGTAATCGCCTCTGCAAATGGAAGCGATGTTTGTTGGAGGTCTGTCACGATCTCGAACTTTTCTGACAGCACAATCGAACCGATCATCATCATGTAGTCGCGCGGTGTGGTGGACGCAATTGTTTGCACGTCGTGACAGTGTTCGCGGAACCACACACCTGCAACATTTGTGTAGTCGTGCGACATCATCATCGGTGCCGGAACAATTCGGTAGTCCACTTTCGAAACGGCAACTCCATATCCATACGGAGTAAGCAACGCAGCGTCTACCATGTTGCGCAACATCAGCGACGCGCACTCATCTTCGGTGGTGCGGACAAGCGTCCACCCGCGTTCATCGCAGACGCGTTGTGCATTTGCAACGAGTGGATCGTAGAGTGCATTCGTAGGAATGGCAAGTTTCATCGACATCGAATAACCTCATACATAGCTATCCCTGCTGCCACCGCAACATTCAACGAATGCTTCACGCCTTCCATGGGAATCTCAACAGAGGCATCGCAGATTGCAAGAACGTCGTCGCTCACGCCAGAGATCTCATTGCCGAGTACAAGGGTGATGCGTAAAGGTGTGGTAGGGGACAAGGTGGAAAGGGTAGAAATAGGAACAGATGTTGTGGTCAGTTCAAGTGCAACAAGCAGAGATCCGCGTGCGCGTTCTGCTTCCAGGGCCACGAATATATCTCCTTCGTACACCCACGGCACCGTCTCGTCTGCTCCGAGCGCCGTTTTTTTGATCTCAGGTCGTGGGGGTGTGGGCGTATACCCTGTCAGAATAAGGCGTTCTATCCGCATTGCATCTGCCGTGCGGAAGATCGAGCCAACGTTGTACATGCTTCGAATGTCTTGCAAAACCACAGTTACGGCATGACGGCGTACGGTGGATGCCTCTGCCACGGTCAGGCGGCGAGCGAGAAGTTCTTCATGAGTGAGTTTGCGCACGCCGCGAATATCGTACTTTCGGGACGTGAAACGTCGCCTCTTTCTCCAAGGACTCCTAGCACTCTATCCCGCGCTCCGTTCGGTGGCGCAGGGAACGGCATCAAAGCGTTACTTGGTGATCGGAGATTGGGGAACAGGCGGATCGCTTCAAAAAACGGTGGCGGCCAGTATGAATGCGGTTGCCGGCGAGTATGCCATATCGGGCATCCTGAGTGTGGGCGACAACATTTATCCCAACGGCGTTGTGAGTGCGGACGATCCGCAGTGGACGTCGAAATTCGAAAAGATCTATGCCCTTCCGCACCTTTCCACCCTCCCATGGTATGCCGTTCTAGGGAATCACGATCATCGGTCGAACCCCGATGCACAGATTGCCTATGGACAGCGCAACCCGCGATGGCACATGCCTGCGCGGTGGCACACATGGAAGGACACGGTGGACGGAGTAACCAACGTGAGATTTGTGGGTCTTGACACACAGCCTATCATGCAGGGAAGTCCGCACATGCATGAACAGCTCACGTGGCTTGAAGAGACACTTATGGCGGCCAAAGAACAGGTCAAGATCGTGATCGGACATCATCCTATTCGGTCGTACGGACATTACGGCGACCAACAAGTGCTGCTGCGGCACGTGAAGCCAATTCTGGACAGATATCACGTGCAGTTGTATCTCTGCGGACACGATCACGATGTACAAATCATCCGCAATCCGTCTGATTCCTTCGCCTGCATCGTTTCCGGTGGTGGGGCGGGATCACGTCCGACAACGAAGGGTGTAAACTCCCTCTATGCAGGAACGGCTGGCGGCTTTGTGATGTTGGAGCTTACTGGTTCAGAGATATCGGCGTCGGCCTATGATGCCAAAGGGCATTGTACCACACACCTACGACTATGAAACGCATTGTCCTCTTCATGTTCCTTGCAGCTACTACCGCCTGGGCCCAGCCCTATCCGGACAGCAAGGGTCGTGACTTTTGGATAACGTTCCTTCCGAATTTTCATAACAACCCCGAGCAACTGCAGAACGATCAACTGCGGCAGCGCGAGCATCAGATCTACCTCGAGATTGGTGCCGAGCGTCCTGCCTCTGGCACAATCACGCTTACCAATCGCGCAGGGAGCAAGCGCGCTGTGAACTTTTCGATCACAGATCCCCGCCAGATCTTCGAGTTCAAAACGTACTACGAACCGTATGAACTTCAGGGGTTCAATAACGGTGGCTTGCTAGATAACGCGGGTGGGCAGGGCGAAGAGGTCGCGCAGCAGAGCGTGCACATTGTTAGCACCGACGACATCACAGTCTACGCTCTTAACCAAGCAGAACTCACAAGCGAAGCATTTCTCGTTTTGCCAACAGACGCACTCGCAGAAGACTACGTGGTCATGGCCTATACGTCCGATGCCAAGCTCAGCGGCTTCATGACGTTAAGTGGAAGTTCTACGCCATCGCAGTTTGCCATCGTGGCCACGGAAGACAGTACGGTGGTTGAAATCAATCCAACAGCACCAACGTTTCGCACCCGCGTTATCAATCCACAAACGGTGATGTTGAATCGTGGCGAATCGTATCTCGTGCAAGCATCCCCCGCCACAGATGAGTTCGCAGACCTTACGGGTTCTACTGTTCGCGCATCAAAACCCGTTGCCGTTTTTGGTGGCCAACAACGCGCAACGTTACCCATTCAACAAGCGGGTACTCTCTCGTCGCGCGACTGTGTGATCGAACAGATGAATCCTGTTCGCACGTGGGGCAAGCGCGCATTTCTTGCGCCCTTTGCGTTGCCGAGCGACGAAACCGGTATGGGCAACGATCTCTTTCGCGCAGTTGCCGGATTTGATTCCACGAAGGTTGTGGTGGATGGAGATACCGTAGCCTTACTCAGCAAAGGACAGTTCTACGAAGGTGCACTTACGCAGCCAACAGTAGTCCGTACAACGAGACCTTCCCTGATTGCAGCGTTCAAGAAAAGTTCGTCACCATCTGGATCGTCAGGTCAGGCGAATAATTATGGCGATCCGTTCATGATGGTGATTCCGCCCAGCGAACAGTTCATGGATTCGTACCGATTTGTGAATGTGCAATCGTATAGCTACAACGGATCTGTGAATAACCCGCAACTCGACGATTCGGTGTATAAAGAGCAGTGGCTGAATATTGTTATTCCAACGCCAAGAGTTGGCTCTGTGGTGCTCGACGGAGTTCCTGTGAACCCGGCGCGATTCCGCGTCTTCCCCGACCCCGAATATTCCTACGCACAGATTGCCATGGGCGGCGGTGTTCACGCCATTTCTGCCGATACGAACTTTGGTATCTACGTCTACGGCTACGGTAAGGCAAACTCCTACGGATACGTTGGAGGCATGGCTTTCCGTCCGCTTGATGTTACTCCACCACAATTCGGTGGCGCACCAAATTGCTTCGATCTGAATGGCGCGGTGTCTGATTCTATTCTTGGCGACACGCGACTCAAGCTCGTACGCCTTGTACCGGGCACAGATAGTAACGTCGTCCTCAACTTCCAGAATGTCACGTTCCCTGCAAGCTCCGTTCGTTTTGTGATGTCGCTCATCAATCGCTATAACGACGGCGCTGCCGTCATCGAAGCAGAAGATTTTGCAGAACAACGCTCACAGACATCTGTCCAACTTGCGGGCTTTACGATTGGTCTGCGAGAGGTGGGAAGTCAGAACATCATTCGCGGAAAAAGTTGGATCACACCGGTAGGGCGAGGTCGGTGCGATACCGTCACCATCGTCAACTACGGTGCCTATCCACACATCATCGACACCATCTCGTTCGGCGCACATAGCATTGGCGTTGTTGGTGCCACCATTCCCGTGCGCTTGAATCCAGGCGACTCGCTGCGTCTGGCCTATTGCGCCAAGTACACCATTCCTGGGATCAATGACGACACGCTGAAGATCGGCGACAATTGCGTGATTCGTTCGATTCAACATCTCTCCGTCGACGTGCGACTGGACGACACACCGCCGAAGATCACGGCCGATGTTGATGCGTGTTCAACGCTCGTAAACGTGTCGATCACAGAAACCGAACAAAGCGATTTTGGACTCGACACCATTGCCATTGCCTACAGTCTGCTGCAGAACTGCACGCTCGTCGTTACAGACAGTACTGCATCGAGGTTCCGATTTGCTATCACGATTCTCGATCCATTTGCCGACGCAATCTGGGGCGTGTTCGCTGTAGACTCTGCAGGGAATCGATCGATTCGGCTCGACACTATTCCAGGCTTTACACTGAACATCGCTTCGAGCGGAGGTGCGGGAACAACGGTGAACTATGGTGAAGTAAACCTTGGCACATTGGATTGCAAGAACGTCTCCATCGAGAACACAGGAATTTTTAGCATCACCATCCCAACGGTAATTATCCGCGGCAACATTCGCTATTCCATCCCTGCGCATCAACTGCCGATCACCATTGCACCAAAAACCTCTACGGTGCTGATCGTCTGTTTCGAACCTGTTCGTGCAGATCTGGAACCAGTGCGCGACACGATGGTCTTAACAAAGGGCTGCGCAGAAAAAGAGCTCGTCCTAGAAGGAGTTGGTAAGGCGGTAGGGTATGATGGCATTTCTCGTTGCAATGTGCCTGTTGGAGTATCGGTAATCGGAATCCCTTCCGCCCCGCCCCTTCTTGCATCTCCCTTACCTGCCTCGAACACCGTCACGATTGTACTTTCGCAGCTAACAGAGGCTTGTACGGTGCGAATTATTGACGCTGTTGGCGCAGATGCGGCCACGTTCACGTGGAAGGGATCGGCCACGCAGGCCTTGGTACTAGACGTTGTGGGCCTGCCCGACGGCGCCTACACGTGCGTTGTCCGCAGTGCTCAGCATGTCCAATCCGGCCGCATCCTCGTGAAGCACTGATACACGAGCCCTTTCACCGGGTCGTCATCACACGAACGTTCGTAATTTGAAGGCTATATGAAAACCTCCCCCCTCCGTCTGTCCATTTTGGTCACGACCTGCGTCCTTCTCGGCATCGGACTTGGACTCTACGTCCAACCAGTTGTTAGTGGTGACAATGTATTCGAACAGGTGCGCAAGTTCAGCGAAGTACTGAACATGGCACAGAAAAACTACGTCGAAGATGTAGACACGCAGAAGCTCACCGAGGCAGCCATCAAGGGCATGCTCGACGAGCTCGACCCGCACTCCGTCTACATCTCAGCAAAAGAGATGACGAAGGTGGAAGAAGATTTTAAGGGCTCCTTCGAGGGCATTGGTGTGGAGTTTGATATCGTGAGTGATACGATCACGATCGTGTCGCCCATTGTTGGCGGACCCAGCGAAGCGCTCGGAATTCAGGCGGGCGATAAGATCACCAAGATCAACGATACCACGGCCATCAAGCTCACACGCGAGCAGGTGCCAAAGAAATTGCGTGGTACGAAGGGCACTGTGGTCAAGGTTACCATCAAGAGATCTGGAGAGAAAGAGCTGTTGGTCTTTGATATTGTACGCGACAAAATTCCAATCAACAGCGTCGATGCCTCGTTTATGATCGATGCGTCGGACGTTGGCTACATCACGGTAAATCGCTTTAGCGCCACCACCTACGACGAGATCATGTCGGCCACAGAACGCCTTCGTTCTCAAGGAATGAAGAAAATGGTGCTCGACTTACGGAACAATCCGGGCGGTTACCTAGACCAAGCGTATCGGATCGCAGATGAGTTTCTCGCGGGCGGACAAAAGATCGTGTACACGAAGGGACGTCGCCCGGAATTCGATGAGGAATTCATTTCAAATCCTGGTGGATCGCTCGAAGACATTCCGTTGATCGTCATGGTGAACGGTGGGTCTGCTTCTGCAAGCGAGATCGTGTCTGGAGCGGTGCAGGATCTGGACCGAGGTTTGGTTGTAGGAGAAACGTCGTTCGGGAAGGGCCTTGTGCAGCGTCAATACACGCTTGGCGATGGTTCCGCCTTCCGGCTTACGATCTCCCGGTACTACACGCCATCGGGTCGCCTCATTCAACGTCCCTACGACGACAAGTCCAAGTACTATCGTGGAGAGGGTAGGGATGAAGGTGAAGAAGGGGATAACATCACGCACGACAAAGACAATTCCGATACAAATCTGCGGAAGCGTCCCGTGTTCAAAACCGCGAGCGGTCGTACCGTCTATGGCGGCGGCGGTGTAACACCAGACTATATCGTCAAGAGCGACACGATCGGATTCCTTGCTCGAAAGCTACGTGCAAAGAATTTGTTCTGGCAAACCGCAGACGATCTGATGAAGGATCAAGGCAAGCAGATCCGCGCGTCGTACGATGGTAACATGGGCAAGTTCTTGCGCGAGTTCAAGATCAACGAAGACGTGATCGACATGCTCAAGAAGAACGCCAAGGCCAAAGACGTAGAGTGGAAAGAAGACGAGTACAAACAGGACGAAGATTTCTTGCACGACGTGATCAAGGCATATGTTGGACGCATGGTGTTCAACAACAACGGATACACGTCGGTGATGCTCCACATGGACAAGCAATTCCTCAAAGCGATGGAATTGTTCCCGGAAGCGAAGAAGATCGCAAAGCTTCGCTAATACACTCAGACTTCGAGAGTACAAAGACAACATGAAGACGATAAAGCAATTCACAGTAGCGGCGTTCGCGCTGTTCATCGTAGGTGTTGTTGGCTTCGGGAGTACTGCGCTACATGCGCAAGCACTCATTCAACCGGGCGAAGAACTCACGTACCGTGTGTCCTATCTCGGCATCACGCTCGGCACTATCAAAACTGTTGTTGAACCCATTACTACGCTCGACGGAAAAAAGAGTGTAAAGGTGAAGGTCCACATCAACTCAAGTCCGAGCGTTCCGTTCGTATCGCTGCACTCCATCTACGAAAGTTGGATGGACGAGAACATGATGTACTCGATGAAGTTCAATGCTAACACGCAGAACGATGCTGGCACGTGGGACTTTGATCAGTACTTGTTCGACTACAACGCCGGCAAGCTCGTGATGGAGAAGTACAAGGGCAAGGAAAAGTCTTCTACGAAGAACTACGACATCAAGAAGAAGTACAACGATGGCAGCTCGCTCTTATTCGCAGCACGCCGATTGCTGTATGCGAGGAAGTCGCTTCGTATTCCAACGACCATCATGGACGACACCGTGAATACGGTGATCAACTTTAGTGGCAAACAGGAAACAGCAGAGATTGATGCGGTAAACTATCCCGTGAAGTGCGTGTATTTCTCTGGTGAAGCAAACTGGACTGGGATCTATGGGATATCCGGAACCTTCGAAGGTTGGTTTAGTGACGACGAGGCGCGTGTGCCGATCAAGGCAAAGATGAAAGTGTATGTGGGCAGCGCTCTGATCGAACTCATGCAGTGGAAGCGTGCGAACTGGCAGCCACCCAAGGCCGGATGAGAGCATCGCTCATCATCATCGATGGGGGAGGGTCATCTACAGATGTAGCTGCCTTTGACGGTACTCGAGAGATCGGTAGGTCTACGTTTCCTTCTTGCAAGCCCAATGCCGAGAGCATGCAAACAGATGAGCTCTGTAGGCATTTGGGCACGTGGCTGGTCACAACCCGCTGCGCGATTACCGAAACAACATTCATCCTCATTGGCATGTCGGGCATTTGGTCTGTCGAAGAACGTCGGTCCTACCTCTTAGACTTCGACATGTCGTGGTCGCACTACGTTGGCGACCTGCTTCCTCGCACAAGTGTAATCAGTGACGTCGAACTCGTCCAACTCGCAGCACTGCAAAGCGGATCCGGCATCGTGCTCATAGCCGGAACAGGATCCATTGCGCTAAGCGTAGACACGGTTGGAATTCAACGTCGGTGCGGTGGATGGGGTCCGCGTATCGACGACTCCGGCAGCGGATTCTGGATTGGGCGAGAAGCATTGCGTGCGGTTGCGCGCATGCTCGACGGACGTGGCCCATCGACGCTGTTGATTCGTCCTGTTGCGGCATTTCTTGTGGTAGATCCCAACGACGTGATCTTGCTGCAGAACAAACTCCGCGCTACGTCGATCGACCGATGCGCACGATTGGCGCAAGCTGTACTATCGTATGCAGAAGAAGGCGATGTCATTGCGGTCGACATTCGTCTACGAGCCGCCGACCACCTTGCCGCCCTCGTCCTTGCCGTCCGTGCAACCATCCCTACCGTAGAGCCCAACCTCATCCTCTACGGATCGTTGTGGCAGAACGAGTCGCTCCGATCGATGGTCATCTCGCTCGTCGCAACGGTACATCCAGACACATCTTGTTCGATGCTTGCAGATGTCTGCGCATCTGCGGCTCGCGCACTCACACCAGAAGAACTTGCATGAAACATCTCCTCCAACCATCTACGTTGCTCGAGATCCTTACTCGCATTGCTGCGATAGAGGAAGGGCAGCTACGCATGTGGGGGACGATGTCTGCACACGAAATGATTTGTCACATGACGGAGTACATGCAAACCGCAAACGGCTCTGTGACGATCGACGTTTTTCCACGTCCGGTTACCTTCGTGCTCCGTCTTCTCAAGCCCATCATCCTCCGCATGAACTCCATCCCAAAAAATGCGCGCACGGCCAAGGGATGGGCAACGGCCAAAGGAGAGGGATTACAACCCTCTGATTTCAGTCTTGATCAGCAAGTGCTGCTGCATGTTGTACGTCAGTTTGGGGCCCGCAACCCCAACGCATTGGAAGCGATACATCCATTTTTCGGTCCGGTGACGAATGAAGTGTGGGCGCGTATGGCATACATACACTTCGATCATCATTTGCGGCAGTTTGGGAATTAAGAGAACTTCGTGCGACGCTGATGCGCTTCCTTCCCGGCAGCCTCCCGGCAGCCTCCCGGCAGCCTCCCGGCAGAAACTTCTCACTTGACTCGTCACTTTACCAAACGATTTTCCCAAGCGTCAACCTACAAGATCTTGCTACCGACATGCGAGCTGGCGCCCCGATGGGGAGGGTGAGCTTCTTGGCTTCGTGGCCGAACATGAGACCGCTGATAACGGGTCCGTTTACCAAGAGGCTGCGTTCGGTGATGACGTCTGCTACGTTGCGGTGGGGAGTGTGGGATGCGCGCTGCGACGACTGAGTGAACTGACCGTACGCGATTCCTGCAACCTTCGACATGATCCCTGCGAGTTCGCAGTGCATGAGCATGCGATCGACGCGATACGTTTCTTCACCTACGTCCTCGAATGCAAGGATGCTGCCCTTGAGCTGTGGCATGTAGGGCGTGCCAATCAACCGCGTGAACACAGAGAGATTGCCGCCTAGTAGGGTTCCTTCTGCTGTACCAACCTTCACTCCTTCCATGGGGAGTGACTGCCTGATGGTGCCTACGGAACGAGTCGAAGAGAGGATGCGCCAAAACTGCTCTTCGCTCTGGGGGTCGTAGGTGTCGGCCATGTCCACGCTGGGCATGGCACCAAGAAATGTAACGAGACCTGTGCGTTTGTAGATGGCAAGTTGTAACGCTGTTGTATCAGAAAAGCCCACGAAGATCTTGGGATTGCGCTTAATGAGGCCGTAGTTGAGCAACGTCAGCAAACGTGACGTTCCATAACCACCACGAGCACAAAAAATGGCGTCGATCTGCTTGTCGGCGAACATGTTGTGGATATCAGCCACACGCTCATCGTCGGTTCCGGCCAAGTACCCACCGTACGTCTTTCTGGCGTTGGCGCCCAAGACTACATGGTGACCCAGCTTTTCGAGGTAGGCAATGCCCCGGTCGAGTCGCCGCGGGTCGCGCTGGGGCGATGCGGGCGATATCACGCCAATGACAGCCTTGCGAGGGAGATGCTTTGGGTAGATCATTCCCCAATATCCACATTGTGAAAAACTTTTCACAAGGGTTGGGGAAAACTCATCTACGTCGACCTGTCACGAAATGCTAACTTCCTGGCCCCATTGGCCTTGCTTAGATTCGTACGTCGTCCTTTCATCGACTGGCACGTTTCTTGAGAGAACAGCCTGCCTGGCAATGTCTGTAGAACCAATTGAGCTCCGTGTGATCCGTTCGCTTCTCGTTCTCCTTCTGCTTTCCCTCTCTGTTTGCGCCACCCATGCGCAAGTAGTTATCGGTGGCGTCGTGAACAGATACGTTCCGGTGACGGGCGTCATTCCATGCGACTCCACCATCACCGTTCGGTCTACCCTAGGGTTCGCACCTGGCGATGTGGTGTTGATCATGCAGATGCAGGGAGCAACCGTCCAAACTCCAAGCGATTCAACGTTTGGTGATGTGGCCAACATCGGTGGCGCAGGTGCATTCGAACGTTTAGTGATTAGAGCGATCGTCGACGATAAGATCGAATTCACAACGCCATTTGTGCATCAGTACGATCCTCGCGGAGTCGTGCAACTCGTACGCGTTGCCTACTTCGACAACGCCCGCATCATTACTCCTATTACTGCACCAAATTTTGATGGAGCCATCGGTGGCGTCGTCGCCATTGAAGTTCGCGACACGCTGTTCATCGGCGCAGATGTGATGACGAGCGGCGCAGGTTTCCGAGGCGGCCTTAAATCTGTTTCGTATTCAAAGTGTGAGCAAACGGAATACGCCTACGACTATTGGTGGGGCCTGTCCGGAGAGCGCGGCGAAGGAATTGCGCAACGCGTAGGACATACCTCGGGACGTGGACGTTGGGCATCTGGCGGCGGCGGCGGAAACGGTAACAATGCAGGTGGCGGTGGTGGTGGTGGTGGTGGTGGTGGTGGGCATGGTGGCAGGTCGAACTACTACTGTAAGAAGCCCGACGTTGGCGGATTTGGCGGACATGGCATGGCAACCTACATCACCGATCAGCGTGTGTTTCTGGGTGGCGGTGGTGGTGGTGGACACGATAATGATTCCATGGGAACGCATGGTGCCACAGGCGGTGGTATCGTGATGCTGCGTGCGCGCGTGATCGACGGGGCTACGAATGCGATTGATGTGCGCGGACAGAGCGCACGCGTGTCAGACCGAGATGGAGCTGGTGGTGGCGGTGGTGGTGGATCGGTGATTATTGATTGCGATACCATTACCTCTACGATCATCATTCTTGCCAATGGTGGCAACGGTGGCGACAACAAGAACGAATACAATGTTCATGGTCCCGGCGGCGGTGGCGGTGGTGGTGCCGTGATCTTTACACGAGCTCATCCGAAGGCCATTCCTTCTATCGAAGGCGGACGTAGTGGTATCATCCTTTCGAATAACACCGATGCCGGATCTGATGCAAAGGGTAAGCATTGGGGCGCAACGGATGGAGCAGTTGGATTGCTCGATACGAACTTCACGTGGCGACGTCGAATTGATCCTGTTCTTACCGTAGCATCAACAGAAGAAATATGTCCGGGCGATACAGCAACGCTGACGTCGTCTACGGGCTTTGTGTCGTACCGATGGAGTAACGGCGACGCATCTCGCATCGCACGCACTACACAACCCGGCACCTACTACGTGGTGGCAACAGACGACGGTGGGTGCTTGCACAGGTCTAGCGATGTGGTGGTACGATTGGATCCAACGCTCTTCGTCATGGGCGACCTCGTCGACTTCGAAGCCATCGAATTGAATTCAACACGGATTGAAACGATCAGCTTCCGCAGCACAGACGACGATACCATCGTGATTAACGCTGCTACCCTTCCAAACGGATTCACGCTTCTACAGCCAACACCATTCCCTGTTGTTGTTGCACCGTTTGCAACTGTAGACATCGTGATCTCCTACGTACCAACGCAAGACAGAAGTTATGATGGCGTGATGACGATCTCAATCAGCGCACCATGTCCGACACAGCACACCGTCACGATCCTAGGTCAAGTAAGCCCTGTTGCCGCACGGTTCTCCATCCCCGATACCTCTGCCATGGTAGGCACAGCTGGATTCCGAATTCCGATTCGCATGACGGCATCACCAGACTCGGTTGACTTGCCAAACAGCACCTTCGCTGTTACAATGTCGTTCGATTCTCGCGTGTACAAACTCGATACGGTAACGGTGGGACTCATTACGAACGACGTAATCGACATCATTGCGAACAAGCGCACAACAACGATCCGCTTTGACAGTGTTCACATTCTTCCAAGTGAGCGCACGATCACATCACTGATCGGCACGGTGCTCCTCTCATCCGTCACACAAACACCACTCACGATTGATAAGGTGGAATGGTTGGACGTTGTGCAACGACCAGCCACAACCGTACGAGATGGAACGTTGCAAGTATTACCCGACTGCTTCTATCAAGCCCGTGCTGTGAAACTCTTTGGTATCGCAACCTTGCAGGTTCGACCTATTCCCGCGCGTGATCAAGTATTGATCACGGCAACAATGTCTGCACCTGGCAGATACAGTATTCAGATTGTCTCTTCGGATGGCAAAGAAGTATTTGCTCGCATCTATGATCACATTGAAACCGTGAACACAACGGCCGCGGATACGCTTGATGTGCGTATGCCCGTGTACGATTTGCCTGCAGGTGTGTACGTGGTGCGATTCCAAACACCATCAGAGATCATCACCAGAACATTTCCGGTTGTTCCGTAGCTCTTAGCGTGTAACAATGAGCGACGGATCGACGCCATGCGGAGCGCGCTCACGAACGATCTCCCCTAATGCCGCCTTGCCGCCTTCCGTGTTCCATTCTTCTGCAATGTTTGGAATGGTCATCATCTTGTCCATCCACGCATCGTTCTCCTTACCCATACGCATGGCTGTTGCATAGGGCACGTGCGAGAAGGTGACAAGCGTGTACAACGGAATCCAACGATCGGGATAGGTGGCGTAGAGGTATGCTTCGATCTTCTTGCGGAGCGCGAAGACAGGGTCGGCAACTTTATCGCGCATCTCGAAAAAGTTTGCAATCGCAAGGTCCGCAATCGCGTCGCCATTGGGTTTACGCAGCTCTTGATAGCGCGCAAGTGCCAACGTCCAATCGTCGTTGCATGCATCCAAGCATTCGATGAGCACGCGACAGTCTTCAAAGCCGCAGTTCATGCCCTGACCATAAAACGGTACGATGGCATGCGCCGCATCACCAATGAGCGCAACGTTGTTCGACACCCATGGATAGCACTTCACCGTCATGAGCGACGATTCTGGATTCGTGAAATAGTCGTCTACAATAGTCGGCATCATGGCAACGGCGTCTGGAAATTGCTCATTGAAGAATGCAGCTACGGATTCGCGCGTGGTGAGCTCTGCGAACGATGGAGATCCATCGTGCGCAAAGAACAACGTACAGGTAAAGCTGCCATCGAGGTTTGGCAACGCAATCATCATGTACGAATGACGTGGCCAGATATGCAATGCATGCTTCTCGATGAGAAAGCCACCATCGGCCGCTGCCGGAATATGCAATTCCTTGTAGCCATGCTGGAGATACGACTGAGCGTAGTTAAACCGATCAAGAAACTGCATACGTCCGCGAACCGCACTGTAGGCCCCATCCGCGGCAATCAACAGGTCTGACGTAACGGTTGTGAGTACTCCGCTCTCCATATGTTCGAAGGTTACTGCTGGGGCGGCAAGGTTCACGTCCACGCATCGTTGCTGAAACGAGATCGTAACGCCGTTGCGCTCTGCAAGAGTGAGGAGCGACTTGTTGAGCTCGCCACGAGAGACGGAGTTGATGGCCTGTTCGCCAACGCCATACGGTGCGTATGTCTGGTTGCCGCGAACGTCGTGCATCATGCGACCACTCATTGGAATAGCGATCTCGCGAATGTCGTCTGCAATGCCGGCAAGCTCGAGAGCACGCAGACCGCGGTCGGACAGAGCAAGATTGATAGACCTGCCCGCGCTAACGGTTGCTTCGCGCATATCAGGTCTGCGCTCTACCACATGAATGCTATGTCCGCGCTTTGCCAACAACACTGCCAACAAACATCCAACAGGTCCGCCACCAACAATCGTGATCGTCTTCATTGTTACATCTCGATAAGAGGAGTGAATATCGGATCGCGCATTTCGAATGTGCTCGATGCAGATGATGCAGCGATTATCCATTCCGTGCAAATGCGCGATGTGCGAACGCGTGCAACATTCGTGCAGCCCATGATTACCGTACACCACGCACCATCGTTCACAATGCGCAAATCCTTTGGAGATGATTGGGCGCCTTCGGCACCGATGAACACCTTGCCATCTGGCATGGTGACCGTGGTGATGTCGTTCGTGATCTCTATACGAATGCCACTATCGGCGCGCATCTGCATGGCATGCGGTGTTGTTCGTGTGAAGACGGTAACCGTGCCACCCTTGGTAAGCGTGAGTTCGGTAGAGAACGTGCCATCTGTAAGACCGGGCACACGTAGCGCAACGGTTGATGTGTCGTGCGTACCCACCACGTTTGGCTGATGTATGGCAACGGCATGCCGGTCGCGCAGAACACGCCCCTCTACCGGATAGTAAGAGTTCTCGTGCAGCTTGAAACTGTTCGGATCTCCGCATCCGGTCAACAGCGTACATGCGAGCACTCCAACAACGTAAAGCTTACTCATGCGGGTAGCCCTTGCCGTAGCGAAGCTCGTCGCGGTGGAAGATCTTATCGAACAATCCTGCGCCGATCCCGAGATAGAAGCCGCTGAAACTTGTGGGGTTGAATGGCTGTCCGCCGGAATCATATCCCCTCGCACTGCCCGTTTGACCACTCGCATAGCCAGCCACGAACTGAATGGTGGTATTGTCGCCCACAGGAAATGCAATTCGTGCGCCTACGTGGGCAAACTGCGAGGGCGTGTAGTTGTACTCGACAAATGGTTCAACGGCAATGTTGTTTGAGAATACGTTGAACCAACCGCTAAGGCGAATCGGCAATACGCCAATTCCAAATCCAGTGGCGCCCAACATCACACCGTTGAACAACGACGTACCAATGGCAATGTGCTGATCAAGGAATGGCAGCGCCAACATCGCCGTTCCAACACGTGCCGTAAAGCCCGTGAGCTTGCTTGCATTATCACCCGTTTTCTCGGGAGAGAAGAGCGATGCCACTTGATTACTAGCGCCGATGAAGTTGAACTGCACAAGTCCGATCTCCCACGCGGAGTGCTCGTGATACTTCCATTCGGTTTCTGTTTCTTCTTGTCTGTTGAGGAAGTCGAAGGTGGTGAAGCCAAGACCCAAGTAGGGGAACGACACAAAGCCACTCGAATATCCGGAACCCGCTCCTGCCAGACCCTGCATTCCAAACGCATAGCCAGCATAGGCACGGAAGTTCACGCCACCAATGCTGCCGATCTCGAGCGCAACGTTTGGGTTCACATACTGCGAGGTGATCGCCGAGAACTCCATACTCGGCGTAAGGGAGATGTAGGGGATCTTGTCGCGGAGTCGGAATCGTTTCTTGATCGAGAGTACACCAACACCCGTTAACTGATGATCTGCGGACGCATCTGGTTGTAAGAGTTCGAAGGCCGTGATGCCCCACGACCAATCGGGATCGTCGTCGAACCATCGAAGTCGCCACTCAACAATACCGAAACGGTAGATGGCTCCAACGAAGATGGGCGACGTTGTGCTGTCTGCTGGACGACCGAAGAGATACTCATCGATATCGAATTGAATGCCAAAAACGCCTCGATTCAATGCATGTCCGCCCTGACCCGAGAAAGCCAATCCAACCGATTCAAAAAGAGCAAGGCGAATAAAGTTCGGATACTCGCGCGTAACAACGCTGTCGTGCTGCAACACATTTCGGTCGTACGAGATCACACGCGACGAAGGATAGATCACGCCGTTGTCTCTGTCACCCGGCGCATTCTGCACGCGCTCCGTAACAACCGTGTCGTGCTGCGTAATCGTGTGCACGTCCTTCTCCGTTCGTGTGAACGAAGAACATCCCACCAGTGCACCCATAATCAGTGCACCAACAACGAAGAGTATGCGGTATTGCTTCATGGTTAATCGAGAGAAATAATGTCTACAAGTATTGCAGGTGTTCCAATGCGACACCGAGGTGTGGCCGTAGAATCCAATCGAATGCGGAGCGTGGCTTTTGCGTCTTGCGTACGCACCTTCCGAACGATCGACTCTTCGCCCCCCATCTGATAGAACTTCTTGTCGGCAACCTTCGTGCCCACTTCGATCACCCAACAATCATCACTCCCTACCACCTTATTCATTACTCCCGAGACAACGACGGTGCCCTCGGTAGACACGGCAGATGCACAACCAACAAGGACAAGGAGGGCGGCAAGGAAGAAAGGGAGAAGGTTGTTCATGCGAAGTGGACCGTAAGAGTGACGAGATCTTCGAGTGTTGCGATAGCCGTATCACCAGGGTGTAGTTGTGCTACACCTTCTGGTGTTCCCGTAAAAATACAATCGCCGCGGCGCAGCGTGAATACAGTGCTCACGTACGAGATCAACTCGTTCACGCTTCGTTCCATGTGCGATGTGCTTCCGAACTGACGTTCTTCGTTGTTGACGCTGAGTGTAAATGCAAGCGGACCTGCATGCAACATCCCGAGTGGCACAATTCGTGATACGGGTGCAGAGTGCTTCCATCCTTTCGCCACAGCCCATGGTTCGCCACGCTGCTTTGCGCCTTGCTGCACGTCGCGCGCAGTAAGATCGAGTCCAATGCCGTACCCCGCAATCAGCGATGGCGCATCATGTGCTAATACGTTCTCTCCGTCTGCTCCAATCACCACCACAAGTTCAACCTCGTGATGCACGTTTTTTGCGAACGATGGCAGCACAACCGTGCTACCATCTTCCGCATAGGCGGCCGGTGGTTTGAGAAAAACGATTGGATCTTCCGGCACCGATGCATTCATCTCGCGCGCATGGGCCGCATAGTTGCGACCAATGCAGTACATCGTGCCTATCGGCAGCGTACTACCATCTGTGAACGTCCACATCACTCGTCCTTCTTTGGCTTTGGCAGCTCTGCCGGAGAACGTTCCGGTTCGTTTTCTACAGGAGGTCTGTCGGGCGGAACTTCCGTCGGCGGATTCACCATCACATCAACGCCAACAGTGTCGGCACTGTCTGCCTTCATATCGAAGCGGATCGATGGATATCCAAGAGCGGGATTGCTGTAGACCTTCGACATGAGCCTACCCCATATCGGTGCTGCCGCCCTGCCACCTTGCCCATAGTCTCCTGTGAATTGCACACGTCTGTCGTCAAAGCCCACCCACACGCCCGCAACCAATTGCGGAGTGTAGCCCACAAACCATGCGTCGGCGAAATCGTTGGTGGTTCCCGTTTTGCCGGCTGCATCGCCGCGATAGAATTTGCGAATGCTCGATGCCGTGCCTCCATCTACAACGCCGCGCATGATGCTAATCATGTTGCGAGCAACGGACGGACTCATAGCATCGGTCACGGTGGTGGGAATTCGCGCCTCATACAACACGTTTCCCATGCGATCTTCGATGCGCGTGATATACGACGGCGGTACACTCACGCCATGATTCACAAACGCGCCGTACGCATCGGTCATTTCCAACGGCGACACTTCTACGGCTCCAAGGGCAATGGAGGGAACAGGGTGGAGAGGCGAATGAATGCCAAGACGCTGACAGAGAGCAACCACTTTTGAAGGCGATGTATGCTCAGTGATGAGTCGGGCTGCAACCGTATTCACAGAGAACTTCAGTGCGCTGCGCAAGGCCATCGGTCCGCCCAACTTACTCGCGCCACGCGGCGACCAGATCTCACCCGAAGACAATTGATACGTGAACGGTCCACTCTCGATCTCTGTATCCGGAGTAAGTCCATCTTCAAACGCCGATGCATACACAAAAGGCTTGAACGAAGAACCGGGCTGGCGTCGCGCCTGCGTTGCATGATTGAAAGAATACCGCGCCGTAGGATTCAGCTTCATACTCTGTGGCGATGCACCCACCATGGCAAGAATGGCGCCCGTGCGCGGATCCATGACAACAACGGCGGCCTCGATCGTGGTAGCATCACGTTTGACGGAATCGACAAACGCACGATTCTTTTTCAGGCGTTCCGCAACGCGTGTGCGCTCGGCTCCCCGCGCTGCGATATAGGCGGGTGTTGCGCGTACTGCACGGTCGAGCAATTGATTGATGAGCTGCCATCGACCCTTCCACGACCAATTGCGTTCGAAGAGTTGTTGATATGTGGCAAGGTGCTCGGCAACAGCATCATTTGCCGCGCGTTGAATGCCGGAGTTTAATGTGGTGTGAATGATCAGTCCGTCACGATACAAATCATGGTCTTGGAGTTTGCCATTCGCAACGTTGCCTCTGCTGAGCTGCTGACGGATAACCTCAACAAAATGCGGTGCGATACCGCGGTTGATCGATGCAGGTGTGGGATGCGCTAGTGGCTCTGCTGTTGCTGCTGCCCACTGATCGCCCGTCAAGTAGCCCTCGTCTGTCATCATGGTGAGAATGAGATTGCGTCGAGAGATGCCGTCGCTATCGTTACTGTTGTACTTCTCTGGTGCCTTGAACAAGCCCACGAGATAGGCGCACTCTGCGGCGGAGAGGTTGCTTGCTTGCTTGTTGAAGTAGACCTGCGAAGCCACTTGAATGCCGTAGGCACCTCTGCCGTAGTAGACCGTGTTCGCATACAGTTCGAGGATCTCGTGCTTTGTGTACGTGCGTTCGATCTGCACGGCCGTCCATGCTTCGCGGATCTTGCGCGACAGAGTTAGTTCTTGCGTGAAGTACAGATTACGAGCGAGCTGTTGTGTGATCGTGGAAGCACCCTCTTTTGCACGGAAGGCAAAGATGTTTTTGAAGGCGGCCTTCACAATGCGCATCGAGTGCACGCCCCAGTGACCGTAGAAGGCGCGGTCTTCGGTGGCGATGAGTGCGTTGACAAAGTTATTCGGAATGGAATCGAACGGAATGTAGGTGCGACGTGTGGTGGCAAAATGTTCAAGCAGTACTCCGTCTGCAGAAAACACTTGTGTTGCAAGATCTTGCTTTGGGTGTTCGAGTTGAGCAAGCGTTGGCATGGTATCGTCGTTCACCACTGCAAGGGCATACACAACAACGATGAGCACCACCAGGCCGGTGGCCAAGGCAGCATACTTCAGCGTGTGATATGGCGTAAAGCGTTTCATTTAACGAAGGACCTTTACAAGTTCTACCCGCCGTGCGCGTTTTCTCCAAACGTCTTGTGCCTCGTCGTGACGTCGTGCAGGCAAGAGCGACTCGCCGGCGGTGCGTCCTTCGAGCAACTCACGCGACACACCGCGTTTCACTAATTCTTCGATCACAAACTCCACGCGATTCTTTCCAAGCACGAGGTTCGATGCCGTTGTGCCAACCTCGTCGGTATGGCCGATCAAGACAAGTCTCTGCAAGCGGTTACCGCTCATCGAAATATTCGTCGCGATCAAGTCGAGCGATGACTGCCAGGTTGTTTTCGTTTCGACACCATTCGAGTCGAGCGTGTTCGGATACGGATCGCTAAACACATTCGTTGGAAAGTTGATGCGCAAGTAAAACGTGAGCGGTATCTCGAATTGCTTCACAGAGATCACGCTGTCTTTCATAGTTGTGGGTACGTTGATCACTTGCGAATCAAAGAACAGATCGGTTGACTGAGCGCTCAGTTCCACGTTCGCGCCTGTTGGTACTTTGATCGAGTACTTTCCGTTTGCATCTGTCTTGGTGGTGTTCACGCGTTGTGGTGTGTTCACATCGTGCGCTTGCACGTCTGCATGTGTAACGGGTGTGTTCGACTTCTCCATCACCACTGTTCCTTGCAGGGTGGCAGAGTCTGGCGCAACAGAATCGTCCGGAAGTGGCGTCATCATCGTGGGCACCACCGCCGCCGCAGCTGCAATCTCGCGCTTCTTCTCGCGTGGCGTACCAATAGAAGCGCCTTCTACGCGGTGCAGCACCCAGATATCGAATGTGCGCCGTTGATTCGACGAATAGTACAGCGGCCATTCAGATTTGCCGTTTGGAATGAAGGGGAACATCTCGTCGGACCGTGTATTCACGGGCGCTCCGATGTTGCGTGCATCGTATGCCACGGTCATGCTCGTCCCGCGCGCATCGATCGACGTGCGGAAAATGTCGTAGCCACCAACTGTCTCACGTCCGGAAGATGAGAAGAACAACGTTGTATCGCCATGGGCGAGAAACGGCGACAGTTCATCGCATGGCGTATTCACACGATCGCCCATGTTCACGGGAGCAGACCAGCCCGACGGAGTTCTGCGACTATACCACAGATCTGTTCCGCCCATACCGCCTTCCCTGTCCGAGGAAAAAATCATCAGCGATCCATCGCGCGACGTGGTTGGTTGTGCGTCCCAAAAAACGGGAACGTTCACGGGTGCAGGCAGCACGTCGTCCACCACGAGTTCGTCGTTCACCACAGTAGCAGTAGCGATCGATGCGTCGCCCATGATATCTGCGCTGCGCACAACAGACATGAAGCGTTTATCGGAAGAGCGGGTGGGCATACGCGACACGGAATCCACCACCGTGCGTTCTACTGTCATGTACTGATCGTGCGCCATGTTCACGCCCCACAGAACAACGTCTACGTCGCCTGCGGGCATCAGGGCAAACTCATCATCGCGCGAGTTCGCACCACGCACAACGCTAATCTTCCAATGCGTGTCTGGTGCAAGTATGCCGCCGGACGTTGTGTCTACGTCTACACGTTCTAGCCGAATGGGAGAGCAGGAGGGAGGCGGGGGAGGAGGCGGACAGCCTTGAAAGGCGCGCTTGGCGGGTCGGGGAGTGCAGGACGTGAGAACGATCACTGCAAGTGCAAGGACACCACGAAGCATAGACCTCATATCCGAGGATCTCCAAACGTGCGATCTAATGCAATTGCGTGCTTCAGCATAACCTGATACCCTGCGTCCGAGATCTCGACGGCGCCAAGTGATTGTGTGTGATCGTTAATGTACTGTGTGTCTAGCAACACAAAGCCTTGTTGTTGCAGGGCGGCGATCAAATGCACAAAGGCAATCTTCGATGCATTAGATACGTGAGAGAACATCGACTCGCCAAAGAAGGCCCCGCCAATGCTCACGCCATAGAGTCCGCCAACCAACGTATTGTTGTGCCACGTTTCTACGGAGTGTGCGTGGCCGAGCTCATGCAGTTCGCAATACGCTTCTACGATTTCTGGACTGATCCACGAGTCTTCTCGGATGGCGCAGGCCGTGATCACTTCTTCGAATTGCGTGTCGAACGTGATATCGAACGGCTTTCGTTGTACGAGCTGCTTCAACGACCGTGCAATATGCACACGATCGAGGGGGATTATGGCACGAGGGTCGGGTCGGTGCCACACGATCCGCTCTGTTGGCGGCTCCGCCATCGGAAAGTAGCCGTTTTCGTACCCGATTAAGACAACCGTTGGAAGCAACATTTCCGAAAACTACGGAGCTGTCATGAATTCAACGTCGGATTCTCGCGAGCACAATCCGGACGAACGTCAATGTATCACGAGAAATTGTCCGTAGGAGATTCTCATCGGAATTCGTTTGCCCTCGTTCACAACAGTGGCATAGTACACACCTGTAGGCAACCCTTCTACGTCGATGATTTCCCCGCGGTGCACGGAGCTCTTCACATAAACGGTGCCCATTGCGTTCGTCGGAGACGAGAACGTCGGTTCTGCTCATGATGGACTTGTGTTGCTGTGCCAGTTCAACGCTTCCGGAGTATCCGGTGGCTAGATCAGGATCTGCGTACGGATAAAAAGAGATCGTGGTGCCGTCATCCAGTACGGCACGCACGGTGACGCTCGCCTCACGGCGGTCATAACCGGCACGCATGACCGGATCTCGTGGCGTTTCAAATGTTGGTGCTTTGTAGAATCCCTCAGCACTTACAAACAGATGCGGAGGCGAGTCGTTGGAGTACTGCATGATTCGCCGAATAGGTCGTATGCCAACGGGGTTGTTCTCGCGTATTTGCATTGCCTGCGTCGCGTTGCCTGCGCATCGTATCATACTGTTCGGGTGTGAGCACACAGTAGTTCACCACGAGCGATGAGTCCGATACGTCGCCGCGGATAATGTGCAGACTGTCATCATAAATCAAGAGCGTATCGTCTACGATGCCTTGCCACGTGAGTGAGT
>Ga0105044_10002529_pt1 | contig 25005 bp, 16 predicted proteins | sample MAT01_FD_78092 | JGI IMG/M metagenome (GOLD analysis project Ga0105044, IMG submission 78092) | Freshwater microbial communities from Lake Fryxell liftoff mats and glacier meltwater in Antarctica - MAT-01 | ecosystem: Environmental > Aquatic > Freshwater > Ice > Liftoff microbial mat | place... | reverse complement strand
TCGAGCGAAATGGGAACACCGGACTCGACCCATGCGTCGGACTGGGGGAAGGAGTTTGGTGGGGTGTTGCCGAACTGGGCAAAGAGGAAGAGGCCACCGCCGTGCAAGAGGCCGCTGAAGAGGCAACCGGAGATGACGGCTTGTGGTCGCAGGGGAGTCCTTAGGTGGTGCTGGCGGGCGTTGGGTGGGAGACGGAATGGGGTTTCGGAAGAGCCCCGTTCTCGGTACGATATTCGGGACGTTCCGGTGCGGCCTCAGTCATTCTGGGCACATTCTGGGCACTGGGGCGGAAGGTGGGTTTGACGGACACCAACAGGGTGGCCGGGTGCCGAGTGCGGGGCGTTCCCGCATTCTTTCGAGCGTCCGTTCCATCAACAGGATTGCGGGATCGTGGCGGCTGTGGCCGTCGAGATTCTTTTTTTACGGAGCATGTATGAAACGTTCGAACTGGCTGGTTCTGGGTGTGGCGGCGATGGTGTCTGTGTGCGGCGCAGCGGCGACGGCCCAAGAAGCGACGGCACCGGTGATTGGAGGCGCGAAGGCGGCGGTGAAGAGTTTGAATGTGGGCGATGCAGCGCCGGCACCGAAGGTTGAGAAGTTTCTGAAGGGGAAGGGGTTCACGGAGTTCAAGCAGGGTGAGGTTTATGTTGTTGAGTTCTGGGCGACGTGGTGCGGGCCTTGCAAGAAGAGCATCCCGCATTTGACGGAAGTTCAGAAGGAATACAAGGACAAGAAGGTGACGGTGCTGGGTGTCTCGGTGTGGGAAGAGAAGGGCGGGCTGGCGACGGTGGTTCCGTTTGTTGAGAAGATGGGCGACAAGATGGATTATGTCGTTGCCTATGACGGCGACGACGGCGAGATGGCCCGGACGTGGATGAAGGCGGCGGGTCGGCAGGGCATCCCCACGGCGTTTATCGTGGATCAGAAGGGCGTGGTGGCGTGGATCGGCCACCCGCTCGACAACATGGACAGCGTGCTGGCGGAGGTTGTGGCGGGGAAGTATGACGTCAAAGGGGCGGCCGACAAGGCTGCGAAGAAGGCGGAGGCGCAGAAGCGGGTGAAGGCGACGGAGCAGTCGCTGGATACCGCGATGAAGTCGGGCACCTCGGCCGAGGTGATCAGGTTGGCCGATGAGATTCTGTCGATCGATGCGGTGGAATATGCGAAGATTGCGCCGCTGGCGTTCAAGAACGTCCTGATCGACAAGAAGGACCCGGATGCGGCGTATGCCTTCGCGGCGAAGTGGTGCGACGGGGAACTGAAGGACAGCCCGGAGATTTTGAACGAGATCGCGTGGACGACGCTGGATGACGCTTCGGTGCCGCGGCGGGATATCGACCTGGCGATGAGGATTGCTCAGCGGGCGGTTGATGCGACCCAGAACAAGAACGGGATGATCATCGACACGCTGGCCAGGGCGTACTTTGAGAAGGGCGACCTGGACAAGGCCATCGAGTTGCAGAAGAACGCCGTGAAGTTTTCCGACGAGCGGATGAAGGCGGACATCGAGGCGACGCTCAAGAAGTATGAGGAAGCCAAGGCCGCGAAGTAATTGGTTCTGAAGTGTGGATGACCGGCCCCGGCGAGAAAATTCGCCGGGGCCGTTTTCGTGAACGGAGGGGGACGCGATGGCGATGCCGGAACTGATCGACCTCGGGGGGTATCGCGGGCCGGTTCTGTCGCGTGCGGGGGCGCGGGAACTGGATCGGCGGGCGATCGCGCTCGGGCTGCCGCTGCTTGTGTTGATGGAGAACGCAGCGCGGGCGGTGGCGGATGTTGCGATGCAGATGGCGGACGAGCGTGCGGGGGTGCTGGTGGTTTGCGGGAAGGGCAACAACGGGGCGGATGGGTTGGCGGGGGCGCGGATGCTTTCGAATGCGGGGCGGAGGGTGGTGATCGCGTCGGGAGTGGTTGAGGACGGGATGGCCGGGGAGGAGGGGGCGGTTGCGACGCAGTGGCGGGTTGTGAGTGGGGTGGGAGTGGAGCGGGTGGGGGCGGGGGAGGCCGCGGTGGGGGAGGCGGTGGGGGGGGGGCTGGTGATCGATGCGATCGCGGGGACGGGGTTGACTGCGGCGTTGCGACCCGAGGCGGCGACGTGGGTGCGGGGGATGAACCGGCTTCGGGCGGGGGCGGGGGTGAAGGTTTTGAGCGTTGACGTTCCATCGGGTATGGACGCCGACACGGGGAGTGCGTCGGGGGTGGTGGTGATGCCGGATGTGACGGTGACGTTTGGCGGAGTGAAGTTGGGGATGATGCGGGGGCGCTGCGAGGGCGTGCCTGATGGGGACGAGCGAGGTGTGGATGTGGGTGAGGTTTATTTAGGACATTTAGGGGTGCCAGTCTCGATGGTGGAGGCGTGTGCGGTGCCGCGGTATTGATCTTGGGAAGGATTTTGAAACGGAAATGGGAAGGCCGCTACGCTGAGGGTGAACTGAGGGTTGAATGGGAGGCGGAGATGGCCGTGTTGATGGAGTTGTCGCGGATTCTGATCCGTGAACTCAACGATTACCAGATTATTGAATTGCGGGAAGCCCGCGCGGATGTGGGGCCCAGCGCGGCACCGGCGCGGGCGTTTCCGATTGTGATCGGGCTGCCGGAGGCGCACGCCATCGAGAGGAGTTTGAAGGGGATTTCGGTGAAGCGGCCGCAGACGCATGATCTGCTGGGGTCGGTAATCCGGTCGCTGGGTGGGGAGTTGCGGTCGGTGACCATCAACGCGTTGACGGAGTCGACGTTTTTCGCGACGCTGGACGTTTTGAAGGGTGGCACGCTGATCCACATTGATTCGCGGCCGAGCGATGCGTTGGCGTTGGCGGTGGGGGCCGAGGTGCCGGTGTATGTTGAGGAATCGGTGCTGGAAGCCGCCGCGAAGGATGAACCTTGAACGCCGCTCCTGCGCCTTTGCTGCCGGTTCGCTATCTGACGCACGAAATTCCTGGGATCGGCGGGTTGATCAAGCAGCGGCCGGAAGACTTTCTGGTGGATGAGATCCCGGCGTATGACCCGGTGGGCGAGGGCGAACACTTCTACATGTTGGTGCAGAAGCGGAACGTGGCGACACTGGAGATGCTGAAGATTCTGGCGAACCACTTTGAGGTGGACCGCAGCGCGGTGGGGTATGCGGGGCTGAAAGACAAGGCGGCGATCACGCGGCAGGTTGTGAGCATTCATGCGCCGGGGCGGAAACTGGACGAGACGCCGTCTTTGAGGGACGAGCGGCTGCAGATTCTGTGGACGGATTATCACACGAACAAGTTACGGCGAGGGCACCTTATCGGGAACCGGTTTTCGGTGCGGATTCGGGGCGTGAAGCCGACGGATGTGCTGGCGGCCAACCGGGTGTTGCAGCGGTTGGCATCCGAGGGAGTGCCCAACGCCTTGGGTGAGCAGCGGTTTGGTTTGCTTGCCAACAACCACTTGGTGGGGCGGCATTTGGTTCGCGGCGACTTTGCATCGGCGGTGAATGAACTTTTGGGACCGAACGCAGCGCATCCGGAGCGCAACACGGAGGCGCGGGCGCGGTTTCAGGTGGGTGATTTTGGTGAGGCGCTGCACCTTTTTCCGCGGAACGCGCACGCCGAGCGGGCGGTGCTGCGGTCATTGGCACGGCGGAACTCGGCGAAGCGATCGTTCTTTGCGATCGAGCGGACTCTGTTGCGTTTTTACGTGTCGGCGTTCCAGTCGGCGGTGTTCAACCGTGTTCTGGATGAGCGGCTGAAGGCGGGGACGCTGCGGGCCTTGCTTGAAGGAGACATCGCCATCAAGCACTTGAACCAATCGGTGTTTGATGTGACGGGCGAGGTGGCGGCGGATGCGGGGACGGTGGCGCGGCTGCAAGCGTTTGAGATCAGTCCTTCTGGCCCGATGTGGGGCGGGGGAATGAAGCGGGCGGGCGGGGGCACCGGTGCGGCAGAGTTGGAGGCTTTGCTGGCGTCGGGCGTGACGGTTGAGGAACTGGAATCGTTCACGATGCGGAATCGGACGCTGATCGGTGGTGAGCGGCGGTCTTTGCGGGTGCCGGTGATCGACCCGGAGGTGGAGGGCGGCGTTGATGAGCACGGGGCGTATGTGCGGTGTGCGTTTGAGTTACCCAAGGGGAGTTTCGCGACGATCGTGCTGCGTGAGATCATGAAAGTGGACGACGAGGACACTGGTGGTGATGAAGGGATTGAAGAAGCGGCCGGAGAACCTTGCGATGAACGGTGAGGCTGTGAAGGGCGGGGGGTCGCGCGGGGTGGGGCTGGTGGTCTTTGACTGGGGCGGGGTGATTCTGCGGCATTGCCGGAGTTGGGAGGAGGGGTGTGCCGCCGCGGGTCTGCGGCATTTTGCGGAGATTGAGCGGGCGGAATTGAAGGTGGCGCGGCGGGAGTTGCACGACCTTTTTCAGCGTGGGAAGGTGGATCCGGAGACTTTTCTGGATCGTCTTGGTGGGCTTTCGGGGGGCTTGTATAGCGGTGACGAGTTGCGGCTGCTGCACGAGCGTTGGCTGTTGACGGAGTATGCGGGGATCGGGCCGTTGATTGATTTGATTCATGGGGCGGGGGTGGAGACGGGTTTGCTGTCGAACACCAACCACCTGCATTGGGTGCGGCACTTGGGCAAGGACGAGGGCGGCACCGAGGACTTTCCGACGGTGCGGCGTTTGAAGCATCGGCATGCGAGCCACCTGATGGGGCTGGCGAAGCCGGATCCGGCGATTTACGCGGAATTTGAGCGGTTGACGGGTTTTCGGGGGGCCGAGATTTTGTTCTTTGATGACTTGCCGGACAACTGTGCTGCCGCGGCGGCTACGGGTTGGCGCACGGTTCTCGTCGATCACACGCGCGAGACGGCCGGGCAGATTCGCCTTGCGTTGGAAGCGCACGGCGTGTTGTGAGGCCTTTGCCAGTGCCGGTGGGCGGGGGGATCAGGCGCGGTTGAGGGCGATGTCGAGTTCGAGGGTGGAGGGTGCGAGGCAGGATTCGTTGTTGCAGGCCTGGAAGCGGACCGCGAGGAGCGGTGTGCCGGACCATGGTGCGTCGTCACGTTCGAGGGCGATGGGGATGTCGAGCGAACCGGAATAGGCCCGTTGGCCGGCTTCGACGCCGGGGAGGCCTTCATCGCCGGGGGGATAGTCGGCGAACACGCGGACGCCTTGGCCGCCGGTGACATGGATGCGGAAGGCGGCGGGATTGGATGCCTCGGCGGCGACCAGGTGCCATCCGGAAGCGATGTTGATTCGGAGGGTGAGGGTTGCGGGCGTGTCGGCGGCGAGGATGACGGCTTCGTCGGCGCAGAGGACTTCGACGACGGAGGAAGATTGTGCCGCGTGAACCGGGCGTGGGGCGCGGGGGCCAGCGTTCGCGAGGCGGGGCGCAGCATCGGGAATTTGGGTGAGGGCGAGGAGGAGGCCACGGACGGCGTTGGCGCAGCCGATGGGGTTTGCGGCGATGGCACCGCTGATGGAAACGAGTGTGTCAAGGGCTTTGGTGCTGGAGGCGGCGTGGGCTTGGGTGTGGGCGAACATCGCGAGGATGGCAACGGAGGTGCCGCAGGGGGTGGCTCCATCGTGGGTGGTGCGGGGGCGGACGAAGAGGTCGGCGCGGTTGTCGGGGACATCGAAGAGGATGCCGGACTTATCTCGGAAGGTTGATTCGATGGTGTCGAGGCAACGTTTGGCGGTGTTGTGAAGGTTGGCGGCGATGGCGGGGTCGGGAGTGAGGGCGGCGGCGTTGGTGAAGCCGAGGGAGAGCCAGGCGTAGTCCTCGAGGGTGGCGGGCGGGCCTGCGACCGGGCGGTTGTCGATGATGGTGACGGAGCGCTTGAGCGAACCGTCGGGATTGAAGAGGGCGGATTCGATGGCGCGGGCGAGGTCGAGGGCTTGGGTTTTGAGGGCGGGGTCGTTGAGCGCTGCGGCGGCATCGGCGAGGGCGACGAGGGCCATGCCGTTCCAGGCGGCGATCGCCTTGGTATCGCGGCGGGGCTGGGGCCGAGCGTTGCGGACCTTGAGCAGTCGCTGGTTGGCGGTGTCGAGGCGATCAACGAAGTCGCTGGCGGACATTCCGAAGCCGTGGCAGACTTCATCGGGACGGCCGGCGAGGCGGAGGACGTGCGCTGCGGGCTCGTTGGGGTGATGAGGATCGCGGAAGTTGGGGGCGAGGTGGAGGCCGTAGGCACGGACGGCGAACTCGCCGAGATCGCCGGCGGCGGCCTGGACATCGGCGGGCGTCCAGACGAGGCTTGCGCCCTCGCGCCCGTTGACCTCGGCGTCGAGTGCCGCGGCGAAGAGGCCGTCGGCGGTGCGCATTTCGCGGTCCATCCAGGCGAGCGTTCGGCGGGCGACGCGTTCGTATTGAGCGTCAGCGAACGCTTTCGAAGCGCGGGCATAGGCCGAGGCCAGGAGCGCGTTGTCGTAGAGCATTTTCTCAAAGTGCGGGACTGTCCAGTGGCCGTCGACGCTGTAGCGGTGGAAGCCGCCGGCGACATGGTCGGCGATGCCGCCGATCAACATGCCGTCGAGAGTTTTGCGCAGAACGACGTCGATGGTTTGCAGGGTGGCCTGGTTGCTGATGGCTTCGCGGGTGTCGAGGAGGAGGAGCAGCAGGACCGCCTGCGGGAACTTGGGGGCCGAGGAGAAGCCTCCGTGATTGCGGTCGAACATACGCACGAGGGTTTCGAGCGCGGTGGTGAGGGTGCTGTCATCGAGGGCAGCGCTCGGTTCGACGACGGAGAGTTGCTCGGCGACGGCGGCGGCGATGGCCTGAGACTGTTCATCAATCTCGGTGCGTTGGGCGGCGAAGGCATCCGAGAGGGCGGAGAGCACCTGCGGGAATGAGGGACGATCGGGCGCGAGTGGGCTGGGAGAAGGGGGGAAGTAAGTTCCGCACCAGAAGGGACGGCGCGACACCGGATCCAAGAAGACGCTCATGGGCCAGCCGCCGTGACCGGTGGAGATGACGGTGGCGGCCATGTACAAGTCGTCCACTTCGGGGCGTTCTTCGCGATCGACCTTGATGGCAACAAACTTCTGATTGAGGAGGGCAGCGATGGCGGGGCTTTCGAAGCATTCCCGCTCCATGACGTGGCACCAGTAGCAGGTTGAATAGCCGATGGAGAGGAAGACGGCGACGCCGCGACGGGAGGCCTCCTCGAACGCTTCATCGCACCAGGGCCACCAGTGAACGGGGTTGTGGGCGTGCTGGAGGAGGTAGGGGCTGGATTCTTGGGAGAGGCGGTTCATTGGGGGATCGTTCGCCGCAAAAACCTGTTGGGAAAGGGATGCGGGTCAGGCGGCGGTTGGAAGGGCAGGCGAACCGTCGCCGGCGTGAGACCTCCACATCAAACGGGGTGCCCTGCGAGCCCCGCAGCAAAGCCTCGATGTCGGTGTCCACGCTATGGAAGGTCGTTCCATCTACCCGCTCTCGGCCGCGACTTCTCAGCCGCGGCACCCCGTAGGTGTCGCAGCAATCTTGGCACCTCGTCGTGCTGGCGCTGTCGCAGCGACTTCTCGCGTTCAAAGAGCGTCCATCAGCACCCCGCCTCAAAACCGGTGAAGAAGGCAAGAATGTCGTCGGAGTCGCTGTCTTCATCGAGGTCGATGTCGCCCTCGCCCATTTCCCATGCCGAGAAGAATTCGATGATGTCGTTGGAGTCGATGGCCCCGTCGTTGTTCCAATCGCTGGGGGCATCGACGATGATCGCCGCGGGCTCGGAGGGGGCGGAGCCGCAGGAATCGGTGGCGAGGCAATCGAAGATACCGCCGTCGTCGCAGGAGATTCCTGCGATGGTGAGGGTGCTGGCGGCGACGTTGAAGAAGCGGCCACTTTGGCCTTCGATAAGAGCCTCAAAGACGCCAAGGCTGTTGCGTTTGCGCCAGCGGTAGGTGATGGTGGCGGGGTTCTGGGTGGTTGTGGCTGAGGCCGTTAGTTGGATGATGTCGCCGGCGCGGTAGAGGGCGTCGGCGGGGTTGGTAATGAACTCGATGGTGCCGGAGCCGAAAACGATGGTGCCGTTCGTGCCGCTCTGGAAGCCTTCGCCACCGGAAACGGTTATCTGGGCCAGGGGCATGAGGGGACTGCAGGTATAAATGGCGATGCGGCCGCCGCCGCCGCCGCCCGCGCCGCAGCAGATGCGATTACCACCGTTGGCGTGGATGGTGCCGGTGCCTTGGAGGACGTTGGGACGAACCAGGAGCGAACCGCCCGCGCCACCACCGCCCCGCCAAGCGCCGGACCCGTTAAGACCGATCTGGCCGTCCGCGCTGAGTTCGCCGTTGACGGTGAGGGTTCCATCGACGATCAGGGTGATGACTCCGCCGCCGGCACCGCCACCAAAGTTACCTCCGCCGGGGAATCCGCCGCCAGAGCCCATGTCGACCGGGAGGGCGTTGGAGCCGTAGGTCCCGCCGCCCTGCAGCAGGTTATCGCTGCGGCCGCCGTTGCCGCCGTGCCCGCCGCCCGGGGAGTCGATGTTGGATGGGGAACCGGGCGCGGGGCCGGACCCGCCGCTATAGCCGCGGAAATCGGCAGCGATTGCGGAGAGGGGCGCGATGGTGACATCGCCCGCAACGACGAGGTTGAGCGAAGCGTCCTCCTCGGCCGGGCCGATGACGCCACGATTGCGGATGACGGCGTTGGCGTTCAGGCTCACGAAGCCCGACATCTCGGTGTACTCGGCGTTGTCGTGGTTGTTATTGTCGATGATGAGCGTGTCGGTCGCGGTGGTTGCGTTGAGATAGATTGTGCCTGCGCCGCCGTCTTTCTCGCCGTCGCCGCCGAAGGCGGAGATGCTACCTGTAAAGGCGTCGGTGCCGAAAACCACGGCGATGCGTCCGCCGCCACCGCCGCCCGCAGAGCAGCAGATGCGGGGGCCGCCATTGGCGCGGATCACGCCCGAGCCAAAGAGGGAGGTGCAGGTGATACGGACCGAGCCGCCGGCGCCACCACCGCCCCGCCAAGCCCCGGACCCGTTGAGACCGATTTGGCCGTCGCTGGCAATCGTGCCGTTGACGGTGAGGGTGCCGCTGCAGAGCAAGGCGAAGGTGCCGCCGCCGGCGCCGCCGCCCAAGGAGCCACCACCGGGCAGGCCGCCGCCGGAGCCCATCGTGACGGGGGCGACGATGTCGCCGTAGGTGCCGCCGCCCGTCAGCGTGCCGGACATGGCGTCACCGCCCGCCCCGGCGTGAGCACCGCCAGCCGCGTCAGAGAGTGATGGCGAGCCCGCACCGGGACCGGTTCCGGCGGGGTGGCCCCGGAACGAAGCGCCGATGGTGCCGTCGGCTTCGACGGTGACGGACTGGAGATTCAGGGAGAGTGATTCGTCCTGGTGATCGGGGCCCAAGATGGCACCGTTACGGACGATGAGGTCGGAGATGGGAGCGACCGAACCCGTCATCTCGGTGGTGGCGGGGTTGTCGTGGTCGGCGTTATCCAGGATGAGAGTGTCGGCCCCTGAGGCGGGGTTGAGGAAGACGGTGCCCGCGCCGCCATCGATGTGGCCTTCGCCGCCGCGGGCGGAGTAGGTGCCGGTGTACGTGCTGGTGGTGAAGTCGAGGGCGATCCGACCGCCGCCGCCGCCGCCGGCCCCGCAACAGGTGCGACTGCCGCCGAAGGCGGTGAACGCGCCCGAGCCGCCGAGGGAATTGCAGGTGACCCAAACGCTGCCGCCGGCCCCGCCGCCGGAGCGAAAGCCGCCGGAGCCATTGAGGCCGTTGATGCTGTCGGATCCGATCACGCCGTTGTTGGTCAATAGGCCGTTCACGATAAGGCGGACGACGCCGCCGCCGGGCGAGCCGCCGATGGTGCCGCCACCGGAAAGGCCTCCGCCGGAACCCATCGCGACGGGCTGTCGGATGAAGCCGTAGGTGTCGCCACCCTCGTGACCGAGGTCATTGTCGCCGCCCGCGCCGGCGTGCCCGCCACCGGCGGAATCGGTAGGAGATGCCGGGCCCGCGCCTTGGCCTTGACCCGGAAGGAAGCCGCGGCCGTGGGCCGCGATCTGGGAATCGGGATTGATGGTGGCGGTGCCGGTGACGGTGAGAACGAGCGAGGTGTCGAGTTCAGCGGGGCCGACCACGGCGTTACCCGCAACGATCAGATTGCCGGTGACCGTGACACTTCCGGTCATTTCCGTGAAGGCGGGCTGGTCGTGGCCAGCATTATCAATACGGAGGACGGGAGTTCCGCCGTTCAACGGGGTGTAGATGGTGCCGGCGCCGCCGTCTTGGGCGCCCTCGCCTCCGGCGGCCTGGATGATGCCGTTGTAGCTAGAAGTGGCGGTGATCGCGATGCGTCCGCCGCCGCCGCCGCCGGCATCGCAGCACGCGCGGGACCCGCCGTTAGCGGTGATGATGCCCCCGCCGCTGAGACTGGGGGTGGTAATGAAGATGCTGCCGCCCGCGCCGCCGCCGCCCCGCCAACCGCCAGCCCCAGAGACGAGGCCTTCGCCGTTGGCGAAGATCGCGCCGTCGATGCCGACCGAGCCATTGACCGAGAGAGACACAGCGCCCCCGCCCGCCGCGCCGGATGGGCCCCCGCCCGGGGCTCCGCCGCCGGACCCGAAAGTGAGGGGGCTGGTGAACGAGCCGTACGTGGAGCCGCCGCCGGCGCCCTCAAGACCGGCCGCGGTGTTGCCGCCCGCGCCGGCGTGACCACCGCCGGCGGAATCGCTGACAGAATCAATGCCCTGACCGGTCCCTTCGCTTCCGGCGAAGCCCTTGCCGGAGACGTCGATTCGGTTTGGGAGTCCGGCAGCGACCGGGGCGATGAAGACATTCTGCGTGACCGTGAGCCGAAGGCCGATGGGGTTGGCCCCGCCGGTGCCGCCGGGGGCGTGAGTGACAACGCCGGGAACCCCGCCGATGTCTTCGATGCGGAGGGAACGGATAGAGTGGGTGCCGGTGATTGTAAGGGTGCAGCCGCGAACGGTGATGTCCGCCGAAGTGAGCGGCACGCCGTTGAGCATCGTCGCCCCGGGAATGACGTTCGTGTCGGCGGTGAGCAGAACCGGCTGGGCCGAAACGAGTGCGGCGGCCAGAGCGACCACGGAGGCGGTAATAACTTGCAAACGCATAAGTCACTCTCTTGAAAAGGCAGGGTCCGAAAACCATTCGCGTGCGGAACCGTGTTTGCCGCGGGAAAGCGCCGACAGTGTAACATCGCTGCGGGAAGAACGCAACTATTCAGAATATTCATCGCTTCACTCGCGGGAACGCCCGTTCTCGCTCAGCCGTTCTGCATTGACTTTTTCGACACCTTCGGCCCTGGCCAATTGCGGCTCGCCATCGGTCGCTGATCTTTGGAAACTTCGGGGCGGGCCGGGCCATCGAATCGACAGGCTTCGTCTCTCACGAGAAGCACCTCCAAACACTGACTGACTATCGCGTGGGTCACAGGCTTTCGCTGGCGGAAGACCTCTTAACTCGTCAACTTAACGGCGCAAGTCCTGACGGTCACACGATCGTCGGCGCAGGCACCTTCATCGGAGTGAAGGGATCACTGTTTGGCTTTGTGGCAATCATCGCGTTGCCTTCAGCGGCATCGATCATCGCTCTGAGATTTATTTGCTCAAGGCAGCGGTGCAAGCGATGATGGGGCGGGCGCGGGGGGGTTTAATCGGTGTGGGCCGGGTGCGTGGGCTGGGCTTTGGGCGAGGGCGTGGGCGGCGGACAAGCGGACCGGGGTGTCGGGCCGATGAGAGTCCGGGCGAGGAACAGACTCGCCCCCGCCTGGCTCATTGCCATTCAATCCGTCCCGCAGAGCGGCCCTTTCACGCACCGGAGATCTCATCGCCGTGGAACTCAACCAGATACTGAAGGCCGCCTTCGAGGCTGATGCATCGGACATTCACCTGATCGCGGGGCATGTTCCCATGATGCGTGTGCATCAGGTGATGACGCCCCTGGCGATGCCGATCATCACGAACGACGATGCGAAGGAGTTTCTTGAGAAAATGGCTCCGCCGGAGGCGCGGCTGACGTTCGAGAAGATCAAGGACGCGGACTTCTCGTATTCGTGCGAGGGGCTGGCGCGGTACCGGGTGAACGCGCACATGCAGCGGGGCAAGGTGGCGTTCTCGATGCGCATCATCAAGACGAAGGTGCCTCCGCTGGCGAAACTGAGCCTGCCCGAGGTGATTGCGCGGCTGACCTATCTGCCGCGGGGTTTGGTGCTGGTGACGGGTGATACGGGATCTGGGAAGAGCACAACGCTGGCGGCGATGATCGAGGCGATGAATCAGCGGTACAAGAAGCACATCATCACGCTCGAGGACCCGGTTGAATACACGTTTGAGAGCAAGGAGTGCGTGATCGAGCAGCGGGAACTGGGGCAGGACATGCCGACGTTCGCGAGCGCACTCAAGCACGCGCTGCGGCAGGACCCGGACATCATTCTGGTGGGCGAGATGCGCGACCTTGAGACCACGGCCCTCGCGATCTCGGCGGCGGAGACGGGGCACTTGGTGTTGAGCACGCTGCACACGGTGAACGCGAGCCAGACGGTGGAGCGCATCATCGATATGTACCCCGCGGGTCAGCAGAACCAGATTCGGTCTATGTTGAGCAACACGCTGCAGGCGGTGGTGAGCCAGACGCTTTTCTCGCGGATCGACCGCCCGGGGATGGTGCCGGCGGTCGAGACGTTGCTGTGCACACCCGCGGTGCGGAACCTCATCCGTGAGGCCCGGACCTTCGAGATTCCGAACGTCATCGAGACGAATCGGATGATCGGGATGGCGAGCCTGGACAGTTCGATCGCGGAGTTGTACTTCAATGGCCTGATCAGCCGGGAGGATGCGATCGCGCAGTCTTCGTTCCCGGACAAACTGGAGCGGCAACTGGCGGCGTAGGCACGCCCGCCTTTCAAGCCCTCCACCGACTTATTTCGACCCCCCACTGTTTTCGTGAACCAGCGAGGCCGCTTCCGTCATGCCGAACTATCGATACCAAATCCGGAACTCCAGCGGGCAGGTGCAGGTGGGCGTGCTCGCGGCGGACACGGCCGCGACGGCCTCGGTGGTGCTGCGGAACCAGGGGGCGCACGTTCTGTCGCTGACGCCGATCGTGGGCGGGCTCAACACGGGGGCGTGGTCCGAGAAGTTTCGAGAACTGAACGCGGGGAAGCCCTCGCAGAAGCACGTACTGGACTTCACGACGCAGTTGGCGGTAATGATCCGGGCGGGTATCAACATAAGGGCGGGTTTGGACGGCATCGGTGAGCAGACGACGCACCCGGCGTTCAAGAAGGTAATCCTGCAACTCAAGCACGATGTAGAGGCGGGCAAGCAGTTTTCTGAGGCAATTTCGCGGCACCCGAAGTTGTTCAACCCATTGTATGTGAACATGGTGAAGGCCTCGGAGATGTCTGGCAGTTTCTCCAAGATGCTGGACCGGATCGCCCAGTACATCGGGCAGCAGTTGGAGACGCGAAAGATGGTGATGGGCGCCGCCATCTACCCGGCGATCATCGGGACGCTGGCGGTAGCCGTGACGGTCTTCTTGCTGACGTTTGTGCTGCCCAAGTTTGCGAGCGTGTTTGAAGGCAAGGAAGACGTCCTGCCTTGGGCGACGAAGTTCTTGATGGGGATCAGCAAGTTCTTCACGCAGAACTGGTACCTGCTGCTGGCGGGGGTTGCGATGGTGGGTGGCGGGCTGTACGCGTTTCTCAAGACCGAGGTCGGGCAGTTCTGGCTTGACAAGGTGAAGTTGAGCGTGCCGGTGGTGCGGACGATGTTCAAGTCGCTGTACATCGCGCGGAGCCTTCAGACGATGGGTCAGTTGATCAACGCGGGCGTGCCCATGCTCGACACGCTGGCGATCACGGGGGAGATCTCGGGGAACTCTATGTTCCGAGGGTTGTGGAAGCGGGTGCACGCGAGCGTGAAGCAGGGCAAGAAGATCACGCAGCCGCTGCAGAAGGACGGGATTCTGCCTCGGGCGGTGACCCAGATGATCGCGGCGGGCGAGGAGTCCGGTAAATTGGGCGAGGTTCTGGACGAGATCTCGACGTTTTATCAGAAGCAGTTAAAGGACCATATCAAGGCGGTCACGAGCATGATCGAACCCATCATGATCCTCATGATGGGCACAATCGTCGGCTTCATCGCGATGGCGATCATTCTTCCGATCTTCAAGATGAGCCAGTTGGTGAAATAGCCGATTGCCGAGGTGAGGGTGCCGCGGCGAGGGCGGGCGCCCCCTTGGGAGAGGCACACGATGGCAGCGAGTTACCGGAAGTTGAGTCGGCTGCGGAGGGCGGGGCGCTCGGCGTTCACGCTTCTTGAAACCATGATGGCGATGGTGATCATCGGTGTCGGCGTGCTCGCATTTGTGGATGCGCAGGCGGCCTTTACCGCGAGCAACAACTGGTCGAGCCGGGCCGCGACCGGGATGCTCCTGGCCAACGAGGTGCGGGAGTTCTCGCGTCGGTTTCCGAGGCACGACCCTGTGACCGGGCTCTCGCTGGCGGCGGGAAGCGGCGGGACGCTCAGAGGATGGGGATCGGAAACGGGCGAGGTGACGGCGGACGACATGGACGACCTTGACGACCTTGACGGCGTCACGTTCGGGGAGTCCGGGGTGTTCGCCGGTCCGATCGATGCCTTCGGCGATGTAGTGCCGGATATCGCGATCAACGGTGATGAGCGGCTGGATGAAGCGGGCGAGGTTCGCCCGCTGCGCGGCTGGTCTCAGCGTGTGATTGTCGAGAAGGTGTCGCTGTACGATTTTACTTCGGTGTTATCCAACGACCAGGTTCAGGCCCCGACCGCCCAGATGGCGGGGGCCGACGTCGATGAGTTTCCTCTGCGTGTGACGGTCATTGTTGAGTACACCGATGCATCCAGTGGTGACACGACCGAGGTGACCCGCGTCACGTGGGTTGTGCCCGTCGATTGAAGTTTCGCGGTTTGGTTCACGGCCCGCCGATCGCCGCGTGGCAGGAGTTGTGTTTTGATGATTCACCGATTGTTCGACCGTGCGACCCGGAAACCCGAGACCCTGCGGGCCGCCGCGGGCGTGACACGGGGCCGATCGCGGATGAAGCGGGGCCGCAAGGGCATCGCGGCGGTGCTCGCGATGATGTTCCTGATTCTGTTCGGGAGTTTGTCGGTGGCTATGGCCATCGCGAGCAAGGGAAACATCACGACGGCGGCGACCCATCTGCACGTTGCGCGGGCGCAATCGGCAGCGGAGACCGGCTTGGCGATCGCGCGTTCGCGGCTGCGCGAGGCGGCCCGCCGGTTCGTTGTTTCTCGGAGCGCCGTGGACGGCGAATGTGGGTGGGCGTTGTGGTCTGGCGAACTGAGTGAACTGGGCACGGTGGACGTGCTGCCGCCCGAGGCGGGCCGGCAAGACCTTGCGGACCCGGCGAGTTTGGCCGAGGCGATTGCGCAGGTGCACGCGCTGGATCAGGACATCGCCACGGATGCGGGGATTGCGGAGCCGACCATCGGGAACGCGTTGCCGAACGCCTTGGCGTCGGAATACAAGATGACGGAGTGGGTGTTCACGCCGGCGGTCACGATCGAGGAGCGTCACGGGGGTGCGGGTGCGCCCGACCCGTTGTCATACTCGGTGACGTATGCGCCGCTGGCGAACGGGACGGACGTGCGGGTGATCGTGACGGGCTATGACTTTGCGTATCAGCGGAGCGGGACGCCCATCACCCGAACGATCATGCAGGACTTTCGCATGGTGAAGAGGGTCGAGCACGCGATCATCGCTCCGTCCAAGATCATGGTGGGCAAGAACGTGATGATCACCGGGGACCTGGGGTGCCGGTTTGATGCCGTCACGCACAACGACGGGGACCCGTTGTTGATGCGGAGCGATTTTTACGGCGTGAACACCATTTTGAACGACAAGTTGGATGACCTGTTCGCAGCGCTTGAAGCCTCGGATGTGGACGGCGACAACCGGCTGCGGGTGGGGCACCCGACGGAGGGCGCGGCCATCCCGGCCGGGACGACGGACTATGACGGTGACGGGGTGGCGGATGATGCCTTCGCGGACGTGACAGCGGACGGCTTTGTGGATGAACTGGATGTCTTCATCCAGCAGTTTGACACCAACGGCGATAACAAAGTGACACTGGCGACCTCGCTGACAGTGGGGACGCAGGCGGCGGGGATGTCGCCGGAGCTGGTGGATGGTTCGGGCAACGCGCTGGATGATGACCTAGCGCTGCTGATTGACTCGGCGAACCCCGACCGCAACCGCAACGGAATCTACGGGTTTGTGGACACGAATCGGAACGGCCGATGGAACTCGGGCGAGGTGATGCTGGACTATGACCCGAACAACAACTCGTACCGCGATCAGACGCTGGGGTATCGGGACGGCTTCGTGGACCGCAAGGACCAATACGCGAAGGTGCGAGGTAAGCTGAAGTTCCGAGTGGATGCCGCGGCCTGGGCCTCGGCGCAGGGTGCGCTGGACCCGAAAGTTCGGGGTCCGATTCTGCCGGGGCGTAACAATGCGCCGGTGGAGTTTGGAGTCGACGACGACCACCTTCCGCCCATTGATGTAACGATGTTCGGAACGGAGCAGACCACCCTGCAGGCGGCGGCGGACGGCGCAGCGTTTACGACGCAAGTTGCCAGCAACCGTGGCGTGACGGTGTTGGCACTGACGGGCTTTGTGGAGACGCGGCCGGAGGGCTCGGCCCAGGCCCGCTACCTGCGGCTCGATGGGGATGCGAACAACGATTCGCTGCCGGACAACCACACGACGGCGTACTTCGAGAAGATGCCGTACAACTCGCCCTCGTTCGCGGACTGGTATTTCCGGCCGGTGTATGAAAACATGGTCTTCAAGGACGTTCAGATCCCTGTGGGGACCAACGCGTTGTTCCGTGGGTGCACGTTTGTGGGCGTTACGTGGGTGCGCACGACGACGGGCAACACCAGCGCGATCTGGTCGGAATATGGCAAACTCGCGCTCAGCTCGGCGACGGGGCGGCCTGCGCCCAATCCGCCGCGGGATATCTATGGCGACAATTCGGGCGAGACCAGTTATCCGACGATGCTTCCCTCGACGGCGAGGCCGCCCGCGCAGATGATTTTGATGGCGGAGCCAGCGATCGACAAGGGCGACATCCCGGCGAACGAAGTGGCGACCACCCAGGGATATGCGCTGCTTGCGGAACCGTTGGTGATCGGCGGGCGGCGCGTGACCGACACGAAGGGGCTCTCGAACAACCTACGGTTTCACAGTTGCCTGTTTGTGGGATCAATTGTGAGCGATGCGCCGGACAACTACACGCAGTCGCGCAACAAGATGCAGTTCACGGGGGCCACGCGGTTTGTGCAGGAACACCCCGACAGCCCGGACGACCCCGCGCTGAACCCCGAGACGATCGACGAGGCGGAGATCGAGAAGAGTTCGATGATGCTGCCGAACTATTCGGTGGACATCGGCACCTTCAACAGCCCGGCCGAGCAGGACGTGGCTCTGCGCGGGGCGGTGATCGCGGGGGTCATGGACATCCGCGGCAACGCATCGATCGACGGTGCGCTCCTGCTTACGTTCGCGCCGGTGCTGGGCCAGGGGCCGATGCTCAACTCGCAGGGCCAGCCCATCGGCAACCCCGCTTCGTTCAACACGACCTTGGGCTATTTCGGCCCGGAAGACGGCGATGAGGAGTCCATCGATCCGACGACGCTGCCGATCGTGGGCGGCGTGCGGATCGTGGGGTGGGACACCAACGGCGACGGGCTGGTGGACGTCGCGGCGGACCAAGCTCGACCCACGGGCTCCACCGCCGTGCCCTTCAACGGTTACGGCCGCATCTCGCTGAAGTTTGACCCCAACATGACGCTCCCGAGCGGGATCATGCTGCCCATGCACTTTGATGAACTGGCCGAGAGTTACAGGGAGGGACACCCGTGCGCCAACTGAACCCCGCCGCGCTCCATCGGAGCACGGGCCGAATCAACCGGAGCGGCTTCAGCATCGTCGAGATGCTGGTGGCACTCTCGATTACGGCGACGCTGCTGACGGCCACGATGGTGGCGCTGGATTCGTCGTACAAGAGTTACAAGATCACGACCGAGGGTGCCTCGACCAACGTCATTTCACGGATGGTCATGCACCGCGTCATGACGATGATCCGAACGGGGGACAACTTCGGGCCGTACCCGGTTGATCCGCTCGATACCGCGCAGAACCCGGTGTCGTCGAACGAGATGGAGTTCGAGACCTTCCGCGATGATGCGACCGATCGGTGGCGGATTGTTCGCTTGGAACGGCGGACGGCCACGATCGCAGCGCAAGGGCCGTTTGAACTGTGGTACGTGCAGATCGACTTCACCGACGGCGTGGAATCGGCGCGGGAGCAGCGGCCGCTGATCACGGGTGTTGAGGACGTTTCGTTCACGCTTGAGTACGACGTCGGGCCGAGGCTGGCGCGGGCGACGGTGGATTTCACGGTTCGTCCGAACGACTTCCAGGAGGCAAGTTTCCAGAACGATCTTGAGACGCCGACGATTCGGCTGGTGTCGAGCGTCTCGCCGCGGCGGCTGGAAGACGACGAATGAACGCGGAAAGCGCTTTGGCCCGCTGATCGCTTATGCACGGGGCTGACGCAGGGATTCGAGGGCGGCGGGAAGGTGCGAAGCGAGTTCGAGGGCGAGCATACCGCCCGTGGCCGAGTGGGTGTGCGTCCAGGCGGCTGCCGCGCGGGCGTGGGCTTCGACGGCGATTCGAGCGATGTCGTAGATCGCGAGGTCTGGCTTGGGGCTGCGGGCGTGCTGGGCCAGCAGGCCGCCGAGAAGCCCGCTGAGCACATCACCGGTGCCGGCGGTGGCCAAGGCCGGATTCGACGTGCTGCTGGTCCAAGTCTTGTGGCCGTCGCTCACTACGGTGCGGGCTCCCTTTAGAACGACGATGCAGCCCATGCGCTGGGCGAGTGACGCGGCGGCGTGGGGTCGGTGCTGCGCATCGGTGGGATCGTGCGCGATTTTGAAGCGTGCCGCGAGACGGCGGAACTCGCCGGGGTGGGGAGTCAGCACGGAAGCCGCGCGGAAGTCTCGCCAGAGGTCGGGGATGTCGGCGAGAACATTGAGGGCGTCGGCGTCGATCACCATTGGAGCGGCATCTTGCTGGACGGCCCTGAGGACGAGCGGGGCGATGCCCAGGGTGCCGAGGCCGGGGCCGATGACGCAGGCATCTGAGCGGGCCGAGGCCTTGTCGAACGATTCGACGACGTCGGGCAGTTGCGGCAGGCCAGCAGCGTCGACGGCGAAGGAGAGGCCGGTTGCGCTGGGGGCGATCGAGAGGACCACATCGAGGATGGGTGCGGGCGCGAACACCTTGACGAGGCCGGCTCCGGAGCGGAAGGCGGAAATAGCCGCGGCGGCGGCGAGGGCGGGCGCACCGACCATGCGGGTTTCGCCGGCCACGCACCCGCCGACAACAAGGACGGTTCCGAAGGTGCCCTTGTGGCCGTCGGCGCTGCGTTGGGGGAGCGGGGGAAGCGGCGAGGCGTCGGCCTCCGGATTCACCGACCGGCTCCGACGGGTTCGGTGGCGGGTTTGGCCTCGGGGGCCTTGGAGGCTTCGCCCTCATACACAAGGTCATCGACATTGATCTTGAGACGCCCGAGGACCGAGGCGAGGGCGGCCATGGAGTTCATACCGTCGCCGTCCTTCATTTCGCTGACGGCGATGGCGATGTGGGTGGCGTCGTAGTGAACGCTGGCGGGGAAGGTGGCGTCGAGATCGACCCAGCGATAGGCGCCGTCGATCTCGAGCAGGGCCTGCGTCCACATGTGGTAGCCGAAGATGTCGTTGGCCCCTGCGAAACTGTCGGCGTAGACCAGGCCAGCGACCACGCGGGAGGGGATGTCGGCGGTGCGGAGCATGGCGGCCGTGAGGACACCGTGCTCGGAGCAATCGCCTTCTTTGGTCCGGGCTACCTCGGTGGCGGTGGCGAAGCCGACGCCGAGGTTCTTCTTCTTGATGTAGCGGTAAACGAATCGGCGGATGGCGCGTGCTCGAGCGATGTTATTCCCATCGGCTTTGGCGATCGCCTTCTGGGTGATGGCCCGGATCTCTTCATCCTCGGTATCGAGAGCCGCGGACGCGGTGAGGAAGTCGGGGTTCGTGATGTCGGCGGCATCGGCTACGGCGTAGTGGCTCATATCGACCGTGATCTTGGCGGTCCGGGCGTCGATACGTTCCACCCGTTGCGTGCCGGTGGACGGGAAGTCGGGGAGTTCACCCGCATCGATGCTCACGGTGTAGACGGCGCGGACAAGGCTTCTGGGGTTCTTGATCTTGCGGTTGGGCTTCACGAAGGTGCTCAGCATGATCTCGGGGGCTTCGATGGGGGCACCGGCTTCGTCCTTGGTGCTTGCCGCCATGACCATGGAAAGCCCGCCGAGATCGGTCTCGGAACGAACGAGGACGCCGTCGGCATCGACAAACTCGGAGGTGAAGATGCCGGGCGCGTTGCTGACCTCGACCTTGGCTTTGGTGACCTCTATGGGAAGCCCCGCGACCTGAATGGTGGCGGGCTCAAAGGCGAAGTGGCGACTGGTGACAGGCGTAAGGCCGACCTGCGGATCAATGACCCGCATGGAGATTTCCTCGGCCCCGCTGGCGCGGCGTTGCTTGATGTAACGCTCGGCGGCGGCGGGCGTCAGCCACGAACCCTCGGGCAACGGCAGCGTCCTGGTTCGTGTGACCCCGGCCTGCGTGCTTTTGACTTCCACATCGGTGTCGCGGAAGGTGTATTCCTGGATGACCGTCATGCCCGCCGTATCGCTGACCGAGCGCATCGAGATGGGCGCACCGTCGGTGGTTTCGATGAACTCCCCTTTCATCTTGATCTTGACCTTCACCGGCCCGCGCGCGAGTTCAAAGGACATCTCGGTTTGGTTGGTGATCCGCTCGGCGGTGGTCGTCTCGATGCTGTGCATGAAGCCGGCCCGCTGACCCGTCATCTCGATGACGTACCAGCGCTCGACGATGCCGGGCTCGAGGCCCATCGCCGCTCGCGAATTGGCAGTGCAGGCTACCGAAGCGGCCAGAAGGATGGTCCAGAGGGTTCGAACGACCACGGACGACGCGAAATGGACCTTCATGCGGGGCTCCACGATGCCGACTTCAACGGGTCGTCGAACGGACGCCCGGCTGAGCAATCGTACAGCCGGATCGTTCGGGGCGTTTCGATGGTCGTTTGCCGCGAATACGCTTCGGGCCACCACCGTGATCGACACCCACTGCCATCTCACGTTCCGCGACTTTCAGGATCCGGAGTATCCGGGCGGCCCGCGCGCTGTGGTGGCCAAAGCCGCGGAGAAGGGCGTTTCCGGGTGCATCACCATCTCGACGACGACACAGGATTGCCTTGAGGCACTCGCGATCGCCGAATCGGAGACCCGCGTGTGGTGCACATCGGGGATTCACCCTCTGCATTCGCACGAGGGGCCGCACGACTGGGCGAACCTGACGCGGGTTGCGCGGCACCCCAAGTGCGTGGCGTGGGGCGAACTCGGGCTTGACAATCACTATGAAACGCCCAGGCGGGCGGTGCAAGACGCGGTGCTTGCGGAGCACCTTGCGTTCATCGAGGGCCATGCCGCGGCGGGGCTGGTGAAGCCAGTCGTGGTTCACTGCCGCGAGGCGTTTGAGGATCTGGTTCCGATTTTCAAACGGTCGAAACTGCAGCCGGCCCGGTTCGTGTTTCACTGCTTTACGGGTTCGGTGTCGGACATGCGCAGAGTTCTTGATTTCGGGGCGATGGTGTCGTTCACGGGGGTCACGACCTACCGGAATGCGAAGGAACTGAAGGACGCGGTGCGGCTGGTGCCGATCGATCGGTTGATGGTCGAAACCGATGCGCCGTTTTTGTCGCCCGAACCCTTCCGCGGGACCCGCCCCTGCCAGCCCTTCATGGCGTGGAACACCGCGCTGTCGCTCGCCGAGACGCGTGGCGAAGCGTTCAGCGTTTTTCACGCGGCGATCAACGACAATACCGAGCGCTTTTTCGGGGTCCGCTAGAATGATGGTGATGCCGCACATGCTGGGCTGGTTTCACACGCTAAGCCCATTTCTCGTGGAGTTTTCCCACGGCGTGGGGGTGCGCTGGTACGGTCTTTCGTACGCGCTGGGGTTCGTCCTCGGGTGGCTGTGGTTGCGGCAACTTTCGCGCAACGGCACGACACCGATGTCGGAGGCCAGGATCGCAGATGCGATGCTGGTTCTTGTCATGGGGGTGGTGCTGGGTGGCCGGCTGGGGTACGTGGTCTTTTACGAGCCCAGATTGCTCGTCACGTTCACGGATTCGTTGCCTTGGTGGGGCCTTTTGCAGGTGAATAAGGGCGGGATGGCCAGCCACGGCGGGGTGATCGGGGTGGCCGTTGCGAGTTGGATTGTGAGCCGCGGACCCAAGGCGGCCGATGGCTCGAGGCCGATGCGTGTGCCCATGCTGCACGTCTTTGACTGTGCCGCGCTGGCGTGCACGCCTGGCTTGGGTCTGGGGCGACTGGCGAACTTCATCAACGGTGAACTTTTGGGAAAGGTCGTTGCTGCGCCCGGGCAAGCCGCGCCGTGGTGGGCCGTAAAGTTTCCGCAGGAAGTGATCTCGGGTCACGCACCGCGACTGGATGAATCGCAGGAGCGGGCACTGGCTGAGGTCGTGCAGCCCTTCATGCCGGCGAGGGCGGGGTCGGGCGTGGGGGCGGGGTTTGATGCCGCGTACGAGGCGGTATTGTCGCAGGTTCAGTCGGGTTCACCAAAGGGTCGTGAACTGGCAGCGCGGTTGGAGCCTTTGATCAGTTCCAGACACCCTTCGCAGATCTATCAGTGCGTTGCGGAATCGATCGTGGTGGGTGGGGCGTTGTTCTTGATCTGGCGGAAACCGCGGTCGGCGGGCGTGATCACGGCGTGGTTTTTGATTCTTTATGGAATCGGGCGGATTTTGACGGAGTTCTTCCGTTTGCCGGATTCGCACCTCGCGGTCGAGCGGTTTTTTGGATTTTCGAGGGGGCAGTGGTTGAGCGTCCTGATGGCCTTGGTGGGCGCAGGGCTGCTTGGCGGCGTTCGCCTTCATACCTTCCGGAACCCGAATATGCAAAAGTTTGGCCCTCGGATTGCATGATCCGGGCCCGTCCCGTCGATTTGCAGTGAAACAGGGACCCGGCGGCGGCGTTGTCCGTCCAATATGATCACGCGTTCGTGGCCCATGGGGCGCGCGAGAGGAGACTTTCCGATGTTCATTCGATTGTTGCGGGCGGTGCGTCCTTCGCGGCTTCTCGCCGGGCTTGCGGGTCAGGCTCCGGAAGCGTTCGGACCTCTTGAACCGAGGCAGATGCTGGCCGCGTTCGACCAGATCGGGCTCACACAGTTGCGGGCTGATGCGAACTACTCATCGATCGATGGGTCGGGCGTCACCGTCGCGGTGCTTGACACGGGGCTGGACAGCACCCACCGCGACCTTGTGGGCAACTACCGGGCGGGGTTCGACGCTGTCAACGGAGAATCATTGCCGGTCGACAGGCAGGGTCACGGCACGCACGTGGCGGGGCTGGTGGGGTCGACGAACTCATCGATCGGCGTGGCTCCCGCGGCTGGCCTTGTGGGCGTCAAAGTTCTTGGTGATGAGGGGTACGGCAGCAACGGCGACATCGCGCAGGGTTTGCGGTGGGTGTATGACCATCGCGAAGAGTTCAACATTGTTGCGGTGAACATGTCCTTGGGCGGCGGTTTCTACACCCGGGCGTCTCAACTCTCGGGCGACCCTGTGGTGCGCGAGATCCGGCGGCTGGAATCCGTCGGCGTCACCGTGGTCTCCGCGGGTGGCAATTCGTACAAGGGCAACGAATACCAGAACTTCGGCGGCCCGGGCATCGCGAGCACGCTGGTGGTGGGCGCGGTGTGGGAAGACACGAGTTCACGCGCGATCGGGTGGGCCGACGGCGCGACCGATTTCACGACGGCTCCAGACCGCATCACGAGTTTTTCGCAGCGTCTCGTGGCCTCGAACACGATCTTTGCGCCGGGGGCGTTTCTGCGCAGCACGACGCCGCGGAATACCTACGGGGACATGGGCGGGACGTCACAGGCGTCGCCGGTGGTCGCGGGCGCAGTTGCCCTTTTGCAGGATGCTGCGCTCACCTTCGGCGGTCGGTTGCTGACACCGGCGGAAGTGGTCTCGACGCTCATTTCAACGTCCGACATCATCTTTGACGGCGACGATGAGGACGACAACGTCGCGAACACGAGCGTGAGTTACCCGCGATTGGATATTTATGCGGCGGTGCAGGCCGTACGGGCCCGGTTCGGCAGCGTTCCGCCGCCACCGCCCCCACCGCCGGAGGATCCGCCCTCTAACAACGTTCCGGACCCCAACGGCCGCATTGCCGGCGCCTTCGCCGTGACACCTGCCATCGACGGCAACGAAGTGGTGTCGCTCTCGGGCCGCATCGGCACGGATGGTGGCACGACGGTGGTCGGAAACCGCGACATCGACATGTTCAAGTTCGAGGTCGCTTCGCGCGGCAACGTGACGATCTCCTTGGGTTCAAACGACGACGACCCGGCGGACTTTGATTCATACTTGCGGCTATTCGACGCCTCCGGCGGAGCACTCGCGGCCGATGACAACGGAGCGGGTGGCGGTTATTCCCGGCTGACACAGAACCTGCTCCCTGGAATCTATTACGCGGGCGTCAGCGGTGCACCTAATACCTCGTACGACCCGACGCTAGCGGGTGGTGTGGCCGGGGCCACCGGCACCTATCAGATCTCGTTCAGTTTGAGCAACGAGGACCCCAACGGGCTGATCTCGGGCGCTGTGGACGTGGTGCTGGGCGACGATGCCTCGCCGCTGAGCTTCCTGGGCTTTATCGGGGCGGACCTCGGCCAGCCCGTGGGCTCGGCGGACGTTGACCTCTTCCGTGTGACGGTGCCCGACAACGGGCAGTTGCTGGTCGATATTGATACGCCGGACGCCGAGGGCTTCGTCGATTCGATCATCCGGATCTTTGACGAAAGCGGCAACGCCATCGGCTTTGCCGACGACGT
>Ga0105044_10002528_pt1 | contig 25006 bp, 27 predicted proteins | sample MAT01_FD_78092 | JGI IMG/M metagenome (GOLD analysis project Ga0105044, IMG submission 78092) | Freshwater microbial communities from Lake Fryxell liftoff mats and glacier meltwater in Antarctica - MAT-01 | ecosystem: Environmental > Aquatic > Freshwater > Ice > Liftoff microbial mat | place... | reverse complement strand
TGTGGGGGGGGGGGGGGGGGGGGGGGGGGGGGGGGGGGGGGGGGGGGGGGGGGGGGGGGGGTGATCGGGCGTCAGGCCCCAACCGGCGGCGGTGCAAGCGACAGCGAAAAGCAGAGGCGGTTGGTTTCGCCATCGCGGCGATAGCTGAGGTCGTTGGCCAGGCTGCGGATCAGGAACCAGCCAAACCCGCCTTCGGGTAAATCATCCAGCGCGGCGGCATCGCCTGCGGGCAACGCGCCGTCCGGCATCGGCGCGCCCTGATCGGAGACTTCGCACCATAGGGCCATTGGGTGAAGGCCAAGGTGCAACGAAATGCCCCCGCCCTTGTCGGCATAGGCATGTTCGACGATGTTGTTCAGTACCTCTGCCAGAATCAGTTCCAGCGTACCTTGCAGATCCTTTGCCAGATTGGCGGGGCCAAGGTCGCGCATCAACTGTTGCAGCGCTGCGCGCACCGATTCGGGCTCCGCCTCCACCATCAGCGAGAGGTCGGCAGGCCATGCCATGGGTTGGGCGCAAAGCCGGGCCAAGGGTCGTGCCTACACCGCCTGCGAGCGGTTGGCGGCTTGCGGCAGGTCGCGGTGAATGGTGAATACCGAATCCATCCGTGTCAGGCGAAACACCTTTTCGACTGTCGGGGTCAGCCCCGCCAGTTCCAGATGGCGCGCGGGGTTCAGATGTTTCATCACCGCGACCACGGCGCCAAGGCCGCTGCTGTCAAGAAATACTACATTGGACAGATCGAGGATGATCCTGTCACAGGCATGGTCGGTCAGCTCGCGCATCTGGTCTTTGAACTGGATGGCGACAGAGGCATCAATCCGGTTGTCCATCACACGGATCAGCAACAGATTTCCCAGGGCTTCGGTTGAAAGGTTCATTCCACACTCCATCCGGATCCCCTTGCGGAAAGGGGCATCATCTGAGTGCGAGGGTAAGGGCCAATCCTTTCAGATTGGTGACCGAGCGCCGGTCTGGCGACCAAGCTGCCACCGCCAAGCCGGCAGTTGCCTGGCAGGAGCCAGTTGGTTATGGCTGGCCGATGGAAGGAACCGCGATGGCTGACAGCGCTTTGAGCACCCGTGTCGACTACACCGACCTTGCCGCGGTTCTGGCCAGCCTGACCGGGGGCGAAGCCGATCCGGTCGCACTGATGGCCACTGTGGCCTGCGAGGTTCACCACGCCGATGACAGGTTCGACTGGACCGGCTTTTACCGCGTTGTGGCACCGGGCCTGCTGAAGATCGGGCCCTATCAGGGCGGCCACGGTTGCCTTGTCATCCCGTTTTCGCGCGGGGTGTGCGGCGCTGCGGCGCGCACCGGCACGGTGCAGTTGGTCGATGATGTGGATGCGTTTCCCGGCCATATCGCCTGTGCTTCAAGCACCCGGTCGGAGCTGGTGTTGCCGGTGGTGAATGGCGCAGGCCGTCTGCTTGGGGTGTTTGACATCGACAGCGATCAGCCCGCGGCCTTCACCCGGCAAGACGCCGACGCGCTGGCGGCGATCTTGGGCGATGTGTTTGCGGCGGTGCCATGAACTGTCACGGCAAATGCCAGGGCAGTGCCGTGGTCTATGAAGACGATGGTGCTGACGAGCCGGTGGTGGTCTGCCATTGCCGCCAGTGCCGGACCTGGAGCGGGCATCGTTGGGCCTCCAGCGCGGCACCGGCGGCGCGGTTCCGGCTGGCCGAAGAACGGGGGCTTTGCCGGTTCCAATCTTCAGGCGGCGAGCGACGGGGCTTTTGCGGCACTTGCGGCACCAGCCTGTTCTGGCAAAAGGCGTCGGATCGCATCTGTTTTTCCGCCAGGTCGCTGGATGGCCCGACCGGCCTGGAGGTGGCCCGCAGGATGTGCGTCGCCGAAGCGACGGCGGGGCCAACAGCGGATTTGCTTGAAGCCGGGTGCATGTGCGGCGCGGTGCGTTTTGCCTTGCCGGGGCCAGCGGGGGAGGTGGAGGCCTGCCATTGCAATCAGTGCCGCAAGATGTCGGGGCATTTTGCCGCCTCGTTCGATGTGGAGAAAGGGCTGGTTCGGTATGAGGCCCGCGACGGGCTCGCGGAGTTCCGCTCGGCCAATGGTGGCACCCGGGGATTTTGCAGCAAGTGCGGCTCCAGCCTGTGGTTTCGCACGGCAGACGGGGAATTTTCGGTAAAGGTCGGGGCAGTCAAAGGTGACGCGGTCGGGCCGGTGACCTGCCATATCTTCGTGGCGGAAAAGGGCGGCTATTTCCGGATCGGCGATGATGCTCCGCAATTTGCGGGAAATGGCGAAGCGGAGGGCTTGTGATGTGGGACCTGATCCAGACCTTTCCGGCTGACCGGCTGCTGGCCTTCATGGCAGCGGGCATCGTGCTGAACCTGACGCCGGGGGCCGATGTGATCTTCGCCACGGCCAGCGGGGTCAGCGGCGGGCCACGGGTGGGCGCCATGGCGGGGCTGGGGGTTGGCCTTGGCGGGCTGTGGCATGTCGGGCTGGCGGCCCTGGGAATATCGGCGCTGATCGCAGCCAACCCGGCGGCGCTGGTGGCGCTGAAATGGGGCGGTGCCGCCTGGTTGCTGTGGCTGGCGTGGAAGTCATGGAACGCAGCGCCGGTAGCGCAGGGCGCGACAGGGGCCACCCTTCCGATGCGGGCGCTGTGGCGCGGCTTTCTGACCAATGCGATGAACCCCAAGGTGGCGCTGTTCGTTCTGGCCTTTCTGCCGCAGTTCATCGTTCCCGGGCTCGGACCGATCTGGCAGCAGATTCTGTTGCTCGGCGGGTTGTTCACCCTGACCGGCACGCTGATCACGGCCGGTTACGGCGCGCTGGCAGGCTATGCCGGGGCGGCTTTGGCAGCGCGGATGTCGGTGCTGAACCGGGTCGGGGCAGGGCTGTATGCTGTGCTGGCGCTGCGGCTCTTGCGCGAATGAATGGAGGGGACGATGGTGGATATCATCTTGCTGGATGGCGGCATGGGGCAGGAGTTGCTGGCCCGAACCGGTGACACGGCAACGCCGCTGTGGGCAACGCAGGTGATGATCGACCACCCCGATGTGGTCTGCGCCATCCATGGCGATTATTTTGCCGCCGGTGCCACCATTGCCACCACCAACAGCTATGCCATCCACCATGACCGCCTGATCCCCTTTGGCCGCGACGGGCTGTTTGCGGGGCTGCACCTCAAGGCGCTGGAGCAGGCAGCCGCGGCGCGGGTTCGCCATGGCGCGGGGCGGATTGCCGGATCGCTGGGGCCGCTGGTGGCGAGCTATCGCCCGGATCTGTGCCCGCCGGTAGCAGAGGCTGAAGTGAAGTATGCCGAGATTGCCCGCCTGCAGGCCCCGCATGTCGATCTGTTCCTGTGCGAAACCATGGCGTCGGTGGAACAGGCCGAAGGGGCGTTGCGGGGTGCCGCCGCTGGCGGCAGGCCGGTGTGGCTTTCAGTGACGGTGGATGATGCCGATGGCAGCCGCCTGCGGTCGGGCGAGCCGGTGGCGGCGCTGGCGGCGCTGATCGAACGCTACCACCCGGCGGCAGTGCTGGTGAACTGTTCGGTGCCCGAGGCGATGGCGGCGGCGCTGGCGGTGATTGCCGGGTTCGGCCTGCCGTTCGGGGCCTATGCCAATGGCTTTACCCATATCACCGAGGCATTCAAACAGGATGCCCCCACCGTCGATGCTCTGCATGCCCGCTCCGACCTGACCCCGGAACGCTACACCGAATTCGCGCTGGGCTGGGTAGCGCAGGGGGCCACAATTGTGGGCGGCTGCTGCGAAGTGGGCCCGGCCCATATCGCCCATCTGGCGGCGGCGCTGAAGGCCGCCGGGCACAGGATCGTTTAGACAATGAGCGTCGATAGAAACCAGCGGCGGTCAGAACGGAGTTTGCACAAACTCCGAAACGAAGCCTTTGCAGGCTTCGGCCCGATTTCTGCAAAGAAATCGGTCAGGGCGGCGATCTGCCCTTCGCTGTCGCCCCGGCCCGCCCCGCCGGCGTCGCATGCTTGACGCGGCGGGGGGATGCTTTATCCCGCTGCAATGACCGACGATCTTTATGCCCCGCCCGATGAGCCGCTGCGGATCATCCATCATGATGCCCATCTGGTGCTGGTCGACAAGCCTTCCGGGTTGCTGACCGTACCGGGCAAGGGCGCACATCTGGTGGATTGCCTGATTGCCCGGGTGCAGGTGGCCTTTCCCGAGGCGCTGCTGGTGCACCGGCTGGACCGCGACACCTCTGGCCTTGTGGTCTTTGCCCTGACCCGCGCGGCGCAGCGCGACCTGAACCTGCAGTTCGAAGAACGGCGGACGAAAAAGACCTATGTCGCGCGGGTCTGGGGCCGTGTGGCGGAAAAAGAGGGTCGGGTTGACCTGCCGATGAAGGTCGACTGGCCCAACCGGCCATTGCAGCATGTGAACCATGAGACCGGCCGCCCCGCCGTGACCGACTGGCGCGTGGTGCGGCAGGGTGACGGTGAGACAAGGATCAGGCTGATGCCGCTGACCGGGCGCAGCCATCAGTTGCGGGTTCACATGCAGGCGATCGGCCATCCGATCCTCGGCGACCCGTTCTATGCCACCGGTGCGGCAAGGGATTTCCCGCGGCTGATGCTGCATTCCGAAAGCCTGCGCTTGCGCGACCCCGGGACCGGCAAGGGCATCAGTTTTTCGGCACCTTGCCCGTTTTGAACCGGCTTTGGTGGTCTGACGGCGGTTCTGGCCGGGGTGCGGAAAGAAGTGGATATTTGAGCCAATGAGAAACCCGTGGCGCGGGATTCGAGGGCGGGTGCCCTTTCGCCCGGCTTGGCCTGAAGAGCGCTGTCCGGTTCAGCCGCCCTTGCGGGTGGCACTGCGCCGGTACCGCCAAATTCGGCCCGGCGTGGCGCGTGATTTCAAGCGCCACATCCCTGGCCGTTGCCGTTCATTCGGAGTGGCGCAACAGCCAGCCGATTGTAAGGAAATACCAAAAAGAGGCGTCAAGCCAGGCGGCATGGAGCGATCTCTCCCCAAAGCCGGCACTATTGCAGCACCTTGCCCTCAGGCCAACGGGTCACGCTTTCCAGCGTGATTGCCGCTTTCTCGCCCGGTGCCAGATCAAAATCCCAGGCCAGCACCGCGCGCTTGCCCGCGACATCCGCCTCGGTGATGGCGGGACCGGCGCTGGAGGTGATCTCCAGCTCCTCCTGCTCCGAGTAGGGTGCCAGGTCCAGCACCCGCAGCGGCCAGGCCTCGTCCGTCAGGTTCTCGACCTCCGGCATCGCCCTCTCCTCGATCTGGGTCGAGGTCAAGATGATGCCGCGATCCCCCTCGGCGCGCTGTGGCATGTCGCGCTTCAGCCGGATGCCGTCAATCGCGCCAAAGCCCAGATCGGTCTTGTCGCCGGGCGACAGGGCCTCGAGTTGGCTCGACCCGACCAAGGTGCCATCGCGGTACAGATACACGGTGCCCGGCAGCAGGATCTCGGCACTGTCATTGGTCAGGGTCGCCACCACGAAGGCCGTGGCATCAAGGCGCGGCACCGCCTGCGCCACCACCCTGGGCGTGAAACTCAGCGCATCCGGCGCCAGCCGCAGGTTTTCGGCTCCCGATGCCAGATCGACCGCAGCGGGGTAGTGGTAGATCACGGTATCACCCTGATAGGACCTGGTCGCAGTCATCTTTTGAGACTTGGCCACAATCGCAGGTTCCATCATGTGTTCGGACATCGCGCCCATATCGCCGATCACCCCCCGGATCGTCGCCTCTGAGACCGGGTCGTCGATCCGGCGCAACTCGGGCCACAGCGTTGAGGGTGCCGATTGTTCCGATGGCCGCGCTGTGGACAGCGTCAGATCCACCCCGACCCAATCCTCACCCGAGTATTGCGATACCAGCACCCCCCGTGCCACCGCCAGCGTGCCCGCCTTGCGGTCCAGCGCCATGTCATACACCGCGGCCCACGCTGCATCCCCGACGCAATGCGTCACCACCAGATGCCCCGCGCCACCCTTGGCACTCACCGCCACCGACAGCGCCACATAATCCTGATCCCGATGCGAAAGTGCCGCCACCGCAGCCTCGGCCTGCGCCACCTGTACCCCGGCCTTGACCACTGCCTCCTCCGGCCTCCGGCAGCGCTGCCCCCGCCGCCAGCGCCGCCGTGCGCGCTGCCAGCACCCCGGTTCCGATCATCTGACCGACCTGGGACAGGCTTTCCACCGTGGCCCCTGCGCCATCGACCTTTATCCCGCCCAGAAACCTGATCTGCGCCTCCTCTGCCTCGATCCCGGCGTTGATCCCGGCCACCCTGGCCTCAGCCCCGTACAGGGCGAGTTTGGCCGCCGCGACCGCATCCTTGGCCGCCTGCATCTCGGGCCGGATCGCGTCTTCGCGCGGCGGCAGGCGATCCCCGCGCAGGGCAAAAGCGCCAAGATCGACATCGCCCGACGACACCCGCAACAACTCCGCAACCCTATCGGCAGGCAGGTCGGTGATCAGCACCTCATGTGCCCCGGCGGGTGCGGCGAAACTCACCTCCCGCACCACCAGCGCGCCCTCCGGATAAATCGTCGCCGCCGTCACATGAGTTGTGGCCAGAACGGTATTCGCCCGGGCCCCGCCGGGAAGCATCAATGCCAGACACACCAGAACCCGCCTCACCACCCCCCTGCAATTCGCTTTCAGGCTATCGCCCGTTGCCGGTCCTGCATAGCGAAAATACCCGTTCATCCCGGCCCGGATCGGCCGCCTGAACCGCTCCCCGTTTGGTCCCGACGCCCTTTGCAACCCTGAAATCCGCTACCGAGAGGGCCGGGGCGGGGCGGCTTGACGCTGGCACAAAAGGGCCTACTGCTGGTGTGAAAGGCTTGGGGAAGGGCGGATCGATGGCGGATTTCGACTATGTGATTGTTGGCGCAGGCCCGGCGGGATGCGTGCTGGCCAACCGGCTGAGCGAAGACCCTGCCGTGAAGGTGGCTTTGCTGGAGGCCGGGCCAGACCGCAATTCCCGCCACCTTCTGGTGCGAATGCCGCTGGCGATGGTCACATTCATGGCACCGGCCCTGGCTTGGCTGGGGGGGCCGCGCTTCATCGACTGGTTTCGCTCGGAACCCGAGCCGGGATTGCAGGGCCGCGAAATGGCAATGCCGCGCGGGCATGGGGTCGGCGGCTCATCCAACATCAACGGCCAGATCTATATCCGCGGTCAGCGCGAGGATTTCGATCAGTGGCGCGATCTGGGCAATGCGGGCTGGGGCTACGACGATCTGCTGCCGTGGTTTCGCAAACTGGAGCGGTTCGAACTGCTGGCAGAGCCGGGATCGGGGCGGCATCTGACGGTGGCGGGCCGGTCGCTGGCAGATGGCATCGACCCGGGTCTGCACGGCACCGATGGCCCGCTGAACATCGCGCCACCGCGTTCAGTGAACCCGATCACGCGGATCTATCTGCAGGCGGCTGAAGCGGCGGGGTTCGCGTTGACGCCCGATTTCAACGGGGCAAAGCAGAATGGCGTGGGATTTTACCATTTCACCCATCGGCGCGGCGAACGGCAAACGGCGGAAGGTGCCTATCTGAACCCGGTTCGGCACCGGCCCAACCTGACTGTGCTGGCAAACCACCGCGCCCTCCGGCTGGTGATGGAAGGCAAGCGCGCCGTGGCGGTGGATTGCGGCGACAAGGGTGTGGTGGCGGGGCGGGAGGTGATCCTGTCGGCCGGAACCTTTGCCTCGCCGCATCTGCTGATGCTGTCGGGCATCGGCAAGGCCCGCGATCTGGCGCGCCATGGCATCAAGGTGGTGCAGGATCTGCCGGGGGTTGGCGAAAATCTGCAGGATCATCTGGACATGACGCTGGAATACAAGGCGAAAACCACAATTCCCTATGGCATCTCCTGGCGGTCCTTCCCGCGCAATGTCCTGCATGTGCTGGACTGGCTGGTGCGGCGGCGCGGGCTGTTCGCCTCGACCACAGCCGAAGCCGGGGGCTTTGTGTCGACGGTGCCGGGGGTGGAACGGCCGGACATGCAGCTGTTCTTTTGCGCCGGGGTGGCCAATACCCAGAATGCGGCTGGCTTTACCGGCCATGGTTTCCTGCTCCATGTCTGCCAGTTGCGGCCCGGCAGCATCGGGCGGCTGGCGTTGAACAGCGGCGACCCAACGGCCAAGCCCTCGATCATCTACAACTTTTTCCGGGGTGACAGTTCGATCGAGCCGTTGCGCAACGGCATCAGGCTGGCGCGGCGGATCATGGCGCAGCCGCAGTTTGCCCGCCATATCGCAGCCGAGGTCAGCCCCGGCCCCGATGTCGAAAGCGACGGGGCGATTGACGGCTTTATCCGCGCCGAAGTGGGCACGCTGTTTCACCCGGTCGGCACCTGTGCGATGGGGGTCGGGCCGGATGCCGTGGTCGATCCGGTCAATCTGCGGGTCCATGGCATTGCCGGGCTGCGCGTCGTCGATGCCTCGGTGATGCCAGTGCTGATATCCGCCAACACCATCGCCGCCACCTATTGTCTGGCAGAGAAGGCCGCCGATCTCATCAAGACCGGGGACAGGCTGTGACATTGCCCGGACCGACCGTCCGGCGTGACCATCAAAAGGGCGATGCCGCCAGCAGCGCCATCTATTCGCCCTGCGGCAGCTATCGCTATTTGCTGACGCGGATCTGGGATGGCGGGGGTTCAAAGGCGCTGTTCGTGATGCTGAACCCCTCCACCGCCACCGAATTGCAGAATGATCCGACGGTGGAGCGGTGCGAGCGCCGGGCGCGGGCTTTGGGGTTCGGGGCCTTTCGTGTCACCAACATCTTTGCCTGGCGCGCCACCGATCCCAAGGCGATGCGCACCGCGGCCGACCCGGTCGGGCCGCTGAACGATGCGGCGCTGCAGGCAAGCGTCGGCTGGGCGGATATGGTCGTGTGCGCCTGGGGCACCCATGGCGCGCATCTGGGGCGGGGGGCAACTGTGGCAGCGATGCTGCGCGCCACCGGCATGCCGCTGCAACATCTGGGGCTGAGCCTGCAAGGCCACCCGAAGCACCCGCTTTATATCGGCTATGACCGGCAGCCCGGGCTTTGGCTGGAAGGCGAACGCTAAGCGGCGGCTTGCGGCAACAGGTCGATATCCGCCGCTGCCAGACCGGCACCGCCGACCACATGGGCCAGCACCACGCCATCCAGCAGGACCAGCGCCGAAGCGGGGTCTGCGGCATCAGGCTCCACGCTGATCACCGGATCGGGGTGGAAGGCGGCATCATATTCCACCTGTATCCGGTCTTCGGCGGGGTTGAAGTCGCTGATGGTGGCCGCGTCGGTGGCCTGACCATCCAGCGCGAACGTATCGGCACCGGTGGCACCAAAGCCCATGTCGAGCCCGCCAAGGTGCATCATGTCGTCGCCGTCGCCGCCGTTCAGGTAATCCAGTTCCGCAGGCCCCTCTTCGCCACCATACAGCGTATCGTCGCCATAGCCGCCCTGCAGCAGGTCGGTATCACCGCCGCCATCCAGCAGGTCATCGCCAAAACCGCCAACCAGGGTATCGGCTCCGGCATCACCGGCCAACAGATCGTCGCCGTCGCCGCCATTCAGCGAATCCGCACCATCGCCGCCAGCCAGATCATCGTCGCCTTCGCAACCGGCCAGATTGTCGGCCCCGGCACCGCCCGCCAGCAGGTCATTGTCGGCCTCGCCCTGCAGATCGTCATCGCCATCTTCGCCGATCAGGACGTCATCGCCGGCGCCGCCATGAACGGCATCCCCGCCACTGCCGCCCTGAATGTCATCATCACCGTCGCGGCCATCCATCAGGTCGTTGCCGTCGCCGCCGGTCATCTTGTCGTTGCCCGCTTCGCCCGACATGTTGTCGATGCCGTCGGTGCCATCCAGTATCAGATCTTCCGGCGGATCTGCGGGGTCGTCGGTGGAATCGGGGTCATTCTCGTCATCCAGCAGATTGCCGCCGGAGGAGCCGGAGCCGGTTTCGGCATCGACCCCTTCGCCCGTCGTGTCGCCTTCATCGGCAGATTTGAACATGCCAACCACGCTTTCGGCAAAAGTGCCGAGAAACAGCATCCCGATCAGACTGGCCAGACCCAACATCGCACAACTCTCGATCACATTACCGGGCGGACGGGCCAAAGGTGGCTGCACGCTGGCGTTAACTATTTATCTACATTGGAATATATCCGATTTTCGCCTTTCGGGCAAGCAGGCAGGCGGCACGTGGTTAACGACAGGGCAGGCGGGCAATCGTGGCGGAAGCCCGGCGAAATCATGGCGAAAATCCGGGGGTGGCGGCAATTCGGAAACATTCCTTGAAGCAGGTCGGGCTTTGACGCTGCATCGGCAACAGTGACCGGTCACAGGCTGATTCCGCGCCAGCGCAGACCCCATGCCCTGCCGCCGACCCCCGCTGACTGGCCGATTTGCCGCTTTTCTTTTGGCGCGATCTCCCCTATACGCCCGCATCCGCCATACCGGCGGACATCTCCATAGGCCCCGCTGGACGACATCCCGGCCCGTGCCTGAACCATGACAGGAGCCCCCGTTGTCGATCACCGCTGAAGAAAAGACCCGCGTCATCAAGGACAATGCCACCAAGGAAGGCGACACCGGCTCGCCTGAGGTTCAGGTGGCCATCCTGTCGTCGCGCATCGCGACGCTGACCGAACATTTCAAGTCGCACAAGAAAGACAACCATTCCCGCCGGGGTCTGTTGAAGCTGGTGGCGCTGCGCCGCAAGCTTCTGGACTACTTGAAGGGCAAGGATGAACCACGATATTTGGCGCTGATCGCCAAGCTGGGGCTGCGTCGGTAATCCCAGCGCGAGTAATCCTCCACGCAGCGCTAATGTTCAAACGCCCGCCTTTTGGTGGGCGTTTTGCGTTTGGAAACGATCAGAGAGGAGGACGTCATTTCTGGCTGGCCGGGTTGACGTACTCATACCCTGTCAGCTATGAATAAACCATAGTCAACAAGGTATCGATTCGTCATGTCGAACGCGCAGGATGCGATTTTTCGAACGCTGGCCGACCCAACCCGTCGGGCAATCTTTGAACGGTTGTGCCGCGACGGCGAAACGACGGTTGGCGGGATCACGGCGACGGCAGGCGTTTCACAACCCGTTGTCTCAAAACATCTCGCCGTGCTGAAACAGGCGGGGCTAGTGCAAGGGCGGCATCAGGGACGCCAGACCCATTATAGTGCCCAACCCGGCGGACTGGCCCCTTTGACCGACTGGACCCGGCAGATGTCCGACTTTTGGCAGGGTCGGATCGATGCGCTGGAAACCCTTCTCAAAAGGATGGATCAATGACCTCTGCAAGACCTGAAACCCAATCTGTCATCGTCGAACGCGACATCGCCTTTCCGCCGGAAAAGATCTGGCGGGCGCTGACCCAACCTCATCTGATCGCGGAATGGTTGATGAAAAATGATTTCGCACCTCAAGTGGATCACAGGTTCCAGATGAGTGGGGACTGGGGCGTAGTTGATTGCCGGGTTGTCGAGGTCGAGGCGCATCGGTCGCTGTCCTATACCTGGGATGCCTTTGGACTGGAAAGTGTCGTCACTTGGACCCTGACCCCAACGCTTACCGGGACGCATCTGCGGATGGAGCAGGCAGGTTTCAAACCCGATCAGCCGCAGTTCTATCAGGGCGCGCAGACCAGTTGGCCGCAATTCGTGGCGAAGTTGGAGCAAGTTTTGGCGCGTTTGGATTAAAACCGGTCCCGGGCGCGTCGCCTGGGCGACTGTTGTGATTATAGCAGGAGGATGGCATGAACGCGATCAAATGGATTCGGCAAAGTCATCGGTGGATTTCCATCGCCTTTGTGCTGACGGTCATCATCGACTCGGTGGCAGCATGGCAGCAGACCACGGAGATGTGGCTCTTTTACTTGCCGCTGCTCCCCCTCGCCCTGCTCATGTTGACGGGGTTATATATGTTCGTCCTGCCTTATCTCTTCCGCCCACACTCCGTCAGCGCGGGGAGTGAGCAAGGTGCAGGGCTAGTCGACCGAGGCACCGGCCTCCCTCCCGACCCGTCTGCTGTCCAGCGGCAACCCGCAGATTGCTAAGGGGACGGCGACGGACCGGTTCAAGCCTTTACCGCGTATTGCCACGCCGACAGAGCATTTCAAGACGCACAAGAAAGACAACCATTCCCGCCGGGGTCTGCTGAAACTGGTGGCGCTGCGCCGCAAGCTGTTGGACTACCTGAAGGGCAAGGGTGAGGCGCGGTATGTTGCGCTGATCGGGAAGCTGGGGCTGCGCCGGTAAGGATTGCCGGTATCGGTTAGGGAACGCCCGCGCCGGTTGGTGCGGGCGTTTTGGTTTTGGGGAAGGGAGGCTTGGAACCCAGAGGAAACTATCGAACGCGCCAAGGCAACCTGCGCGATCAACACATTGGCCGGGCGGTTGGCGGTGGGTTTGCGAAAGCAAACACTCCATAAAACGTCCCCCATCTCGCCATATGCGCTGAAAGCCGCAGCTTTAGGGATGGGCTCCAGTGGCAATCCTGTTTGCAAAGTCATGGTTTTTGTCACGGTGCCCGGCCTCGTCCTCGCGGATCACGATGACGACTTCGCGCAAACGAGCGTCATGAGGCAGGTTCCAGTAGTCCTTTGCAATTTGAGGTGCAGCAACATTTTCGACCTTTCCGGCGTCAATTTGCTCCAGATACTGCGTGTAGCTGACGACCGCTTCCTCCTCCAGATAACCAACGACGCGGTGCGCCACGCGGGGGGCAAGCAGATACAGGAAGAAATAGAAATTATAGAAAACCAGCTGAGTGGCGGCGATCAGGAACCTCTCAGATCGTGACGGTTGGGCAATTTCAATGAATGTCATCAGATGCATGCGTTCGTTCTCAGCCTCCTCGATCAGTTCCTTGATCCAGCCCTGGTCATCGCGGATGTGGCGCAGCGCCTTGAGATGCTGGAGCAAACCGCCGACCATGCCAGGCACGGCTGCAACGGTTTCGAGCACCACCGCGCGGTGGCCATAGCGGCTGGCAAAGAATTTGTCCGCAAATACGCGCATGAACTTTACAAGACCCAGGGCGGTACGATCCCGAAAATCTTGCGGCACATGGTGACGAATGTTTTCGGTGGCCAGGCATTTGGCAAACGCAGCGTCGTGTTTCATCGTCTTTTCTCCACTCTACGGCTCCCATGTATGCAGTACTGCGAAAAAATCATTGCCTCTTGCCCGCGGCATTTTTCCCTTTCAGGCTTGTTCTGGTGATTCCGGCGAACGACCGCTCCGTCCGCAAAGGTGCCCCTCGGCCCCCTCCCACCCCCCCTTCCCATCTCCGCCCATTTGCTGTATCCGCCCCCCATCTGCGACGTGAGGCCATGCCCCCGGCCACATGCGAAGGATAGGGGGCGGCGGCAATGGGGCCGCCATGCAAAAGGGAGACGCGGGCCATGGGGCCGTGGATGCTCTCATGGGAACCGATATGTTCAATGTAATCAAGAAATCGATCCAGTGGGGCGGCGAAACGCTGACACTGGAAACCGGGAAGATTGCGCGGCAAGCCGATGGCACCGTGGTCGCCACTTTAGGCGAAACCTCGGTCATGGCCAACGTGACCTATGCCCGTACCCAAAAGCCGGGGCAGGATTTTTTCCCGCTGACCGTGCATTATCAGGAAAAATACTATGCGGCGGGCAAGGTGCCCGGTGGGTTTTTCAAGCGCGAGGCCCGGCCTTCGGAAAAGGAAACCCTGACATCGCGGCTGATCGACCGCCCGGTGCGGCCGCTGTTCGTCCCCGGCTTCCGGAACGAAGTGCTGGTGATGTGCACCGTTCTGAGCCACGATCTGGTCAATGAGCCCGACGTGCTGGCGATGATCGCGGCATCGGCAGCGCTGACGATTTCCGGCGTGCCGTTCATGGGGCCGATCGGCGCGGCGCGCGTGGGCTTTACCGGCGGCAACTACGTGCTGAATCCGCAGGTCGACGATATGGTGAACCTGCGCAACAACCCCGACCAGCGGCTGGATCTGGTCATCGCCGGCACCAAAGACGCCGTGATGATGGTGGAGAGCGAGGCTTATGAGCTGACCGAGGCGGAAATGCTGGGTGCGGTGAAATTCGGCCATGAGGCGATGCAGCCGGTGATCGACCTGATCATCGATCTGGCTGAAGCGGCGGCGAAAGAGCCGTTCCATTTCGACGCGCCGGATTATTCCGACCTGTTTGCCGCTGTGAAAACTGCCGGTGAAAAGCAGATGCGCGCCGCCTTTGGCCTGCGCGACAAGCAGGAACGCACCACCGCCATTGACGCCGCCGGTGCTGCGATCAAGGCCGCGCTGACCGAAGATCAGGCAAAAGATGGCAACCTTGGTTCTGCGATCAAGAAGCTGGAAAGCTCGATCCTGCGCGGTGACATCATCAACGGTGGCGCGCGGATCGACGGGCGAGACAACAAGACGGTGCGCCCGATCGTGTCGGAAACCGGCATCCTGCCGCGCACCCACGGCTCTTCGCTGTTTACCCGTGGTGAAACGCAGGCCTTGGTGGTGACGACCTTGGGCACCGGCGAGGATGAGCAGATCATCGACGCGCTGCATGGCAATTCCCGGTCGAACTTCATGCTCCACTACAACTTCCCGCCCTATTCGGTGGGCGAGGTTGGCCGCGTGGGCTCGCCCGGTCGGCGTGAGATCGGCCATGGCAAACTGGCCTGGCGCGCGCTGCAGGCGGTTCTGCCTGCCGGAACCGATTTCCCATATACCATCCGCGTGGTGTCGGAGATCACCGAAAGCAATGGATCATCGTCCATGGCCTCGGTCTGCGGCGGTTCGCTGTCGATGATGGATGCCGGGGTGCCGCTGAAAGCGCCGGTGGCCGGGGTGGCAATGGGTCTGATCCTCGAAGAGGATGGCCGCTATGCCGTGCTGACCGACATTCTGGGCGACGAGGATCACCTCGGCGACATGGATTTCAAGGTGGCGGGCACCGAAAACGGCATCACCTCGCTGCAGATGGACATCAAGATTGCGGGCATTACCCCCGCGATCATGGAAACCGCCTTGGCGCAGGCCAGGGATGGCCGCCTGCATATCCTGGCTGAAATGGCGAAAGCCCTGACCAAGGCCAACGATTTCTCGGAATATGCCCCGAAGATCGAAACCCTGCAGATCCCCACCGACAAGATCCGTGAAGTGATCGGCTCCGGCGGCAAGGTGATCCGCGAAATCGTCGAAGTGTCGGGTGCCAAGGTCGATATCAACGACGATGGCATCATCAAGATCGCGTCCAACAATCAGGCAGCGATCCGCAAGGCCTATGACATGATCTGGTCGATCGTGGCAGAGCCGGAAGAAGGCAAGATCTACACCGGCCGCGTGGTGAAACTGGTCGATTTCGGTGCCTTCGTGAACTTCTTTGGCAAGCGCGACGGGTTGGTGCATGTGTCCCAGATTTCGAGCAAGCGGCTGAACCATCCCAACGAGGCGCTGAAAGAAGGTCAGGAGGTCAAGGTCAAACTGCTGGGCTTTGACGACCGCGGCAAGGTCAAGCTGGGGATGAAGATGGTCGATCAGGAAACCGGTCTGGAAATCACCGAAAGCCGGGAATCCGCCGACGCTTGAAGGCTGACCGATTGCACAGAAAGCCCTGGTGGAAACGCCGGGGCTTTTGCATTTGGCGCAGGAGGAAAAATCCTGCCGGAGATTTTGCAAAAGTATTCACAAAACTCTTGATCTTTCGGGCACCCCCCCCCAGCGGATGACCTCCTCCTCAACCGCCATCTGCCCGGCGTCTGCCTCGCGCCCCGGTTGGTCCGGTGGCAACTCGGTCAGGGGAAAACTGCGTCGCCGTGACAGGCGACCGGCACCACTTGAACCACCGCCAGCACGGCAATCACATTCCGGTTTCCCAAACCATGGTCCAGAAGTTCAGTGATCGGGGGATTGACCCGAATAACTGGTTGCCGCTTCGCCTCATGACGCGCCGATCACGGTTGCAGCCGCAACCCGGTCAGGGTTTGTGAATGCGCTGCATGGCAAAACGGCTACAACTGGTACAGCGCATGCCGGTCAGGGGCCTTCCCACCGCCCGCCAGCGCATCCCGCCCAATTCCCAGACATTGCTGACAGCGTCGCAGCGCGTGCATTCGGTCACCCACAGGCGGGAGTCACGCTCGGCATCCTCCTGCCAGCGCTTCGGCATCAGGCTCAAAACCATCGAGCGAAGAAACGGCATGCCAACCCCGCGACGCCACTGATCACCGTGGCCCGGCCCAAAGCGGTCGGCAAACGATAGCTTGAACGCGCCGGTCTGGCAATCGGCTCCCGAATTTGGCCCCCAAAATTCGGCCCGCCGATCAGATTGGCGGATTTGGCCAAGCGCTGCCCTGCTCGACGCCGATGCTGTTGGTGACAGGACGGATAGAACAGGGGCGCAATCGCAGTGTCGGCGGCGGCCTGCCCTGCCGGTGCGGGTGACACAATTGCGACTGCCCCCGGCGGCCCCCCCTAGATAATCTCGTCCTCATCGGGCATCTGCCCAACCTCGCCATCCGCTTCCATTGCCCCCTGCACATCTTTCGGCAGTTCCGCGACATGAAACACCGCGTCGCCCTCATTGGCGACCGGCAGGGTCAGTGCCCCGACGATTATGCCATCTCGGGGGGCCACAATCTCCACCTCGGTCTCGCCGAAGGGGTCGGAAATGGTGCCCAGCACCTGCCCGGCCTGCACCTTGTCGCCGATCCCGGCCTCCATCGCCACCAGACCCGCTGCCGGAGCCCGCAACCACTCGGTTCGCCCGCATTGCAGGCTTTGCGGTCGGCCACGCGGCAGGCTGCCCGTTGGGATCATGCCCAGCGCCGCCATCACCCGCAAGATCCCCGCCACCCCCAGCCGCGCAGCGCCTTCGTCGATCCGCAGCCCTTCACCCGCTTCATACAGCAGGGTTTCCACCCCCATCTGCCCAGCCATTTCGCGCAAAGAACCGTCGCGGGTTTTCGAGGCGAGGATCACCGGTGCACCAAAGGCATGCGCCAGCGACAGCGCCGCTGGCCGCCCCGGCGACACCCGGATCTGCGGCAGATTGGTCCGGTGGATCGCAGCGGAATGCAGATCGATGCCATGCGAACAGCGCGCCATGATCTCGGTGCGGAACAGATAGGCCAGCCGCGACGCCAAGGACCCGCCCGCTGATCCGGGAAAAGACCGGTTCAGGTCGCGCCGGTCGGGCAGATAGCGCGACTGGTTCAGAAAGCCAAAGGTGTTGACGATCGGCACCGCCAACAGCGTACCGGCGATATTGTTCAGTTGTGGCGCGCGCAGCAACCGGCGCACGATGTCCACGCCGATGGTTTCATCACCATGCACGGCGGCGGATACAAACATCACCGGCCCCGGACGCCCGCCATGCACCACATGCAGCGACAGCGTCACCGGCGTCAGATCGGCCAGCGCCGTCATCGGCAGGGCCACCGTTGCGCGGCGGCGCGGCGGAATGCGCCGCCCGGCGATTTCAAAGGCTTCGCGCCTGTCTTGCATTCCGGCTGCCCCTTGTCGGCTCTGGTAGACCGCGCCAGCCTAGTGGGTGAAAGTTGCAAGCGCGTGAACCTGCTCAGCTTTTGGCGATATGACCCCACCGCAACAGATCGGCCAATGTGTCGCGCAGGGTCTGATCAACCGGGCGATAGTCAATTCCCAGGTCGCGCCGGGATTTTCCGGCATCATAGCGCGGCACCCGGCCCAGATGGGTGCGCAGATAACTGGCGGTACCCGCCTCCTGCGTGACGCTGGCCAGCTTCAACAGCGCCGTACCGACCGTCCCACTCAGATCAAGGCGCGGAAATTTGCCTTTGTAGCCTTCCGCACGGATCAGCGCGACACATTCCGCCATCGACAAGTTGCCCGCCACGCAAAGATAACGCCCCTCTGCCCCGGGGCGGGTCGCAGCCGCCAGATGCGCCGCCGCGACATCGCGCACATCAACAAAGCCCCATGTCAGCGCCATGACAGCCGGATAGGTGCCCTTGAGGATGTTGACCAGAGTCTGGACCGAGGTGTTGATGGCATCGGTATGGCAGGGGCCAGCCACCAGAAACGGGTTGATCGCCACCAGATCGAACCCCGGCTTTTCCCGCGCCGCAAAGTCCCATGCAGCGCGTTCGGCCAGCGTCTTGGAGTAATAGTAGGGATTGCGGCTCAGGCTGGAGGTGAGGTTCCAGTCGGCCTCGGTCAGCACCTGGTCCTCCGGGCTGTCAGTTACCGCCGCGAAAGATGAAGTCAGCACCACCCGCTTCACCCTCGGGTTGGCCGCAGCGGCCTGCAGCATCGACAGGGTCCCCTGCACCGCCGGGTCGACCAGATCGCGCTGCGGGTCGCGGACATTGATCACATAGGGGCTGGCCAGATGCAGCACCACATCCACATCCATATGGGCGCTGAACGGGTCGGGGGCCATCAGATCGGCGGCCACCAGCGTCAGTCGTTCCGCCCCCGGCATGGCCCGCAGATGCCCGACCTTGGCCCCGTCGCCCGGATCACGCACGGTGCCGGTGACAAGGTGCCCCGCCGCCAGCGCCTGCTCCACCACATGCGAAGCGATGAACCCCGATGCACCGCTGACCAGATAGCTTTGCCGCATCCCGTGCCCTTTCAATTCCTGTTCAAGCTGATCCTGCCGGTGAGGCAGCCGCCCTGCCCGCAGTTGGTCATGGCGACGTAAAGCTTACCCAGCGGAACAGCCTGTCCTTTTCGCCACCGGGACCATCATCATGCAACCCCCGCTTTTGACAAGGGCCGCCGTCATCGCTGAGCAGCATCACCGTGCCGTCCGCCGCCTCGAACGCCGCTTCGAGGCGCAGGCCGGTCAGATCCGGGCCGCCGATCAGCCGGGGCCGGTCTGCGCCACCATCCCAGAGATAAAGCCGGAACAGGTCGTCGCTGTCCGCCACCGGCCCCGCGACGACCAGATAGCCGCCAGCGGCCAGGCCTTCCAGACTGCGGATGCCGTAGCCCCCCAGATCAAGCCGCAGCACCGGGCCAAAGACGGGTTCCATCTGGACCAGGGTCTCTTCCGGGTTGATCAGCGCCACCACCTGCGCCATGCCATCATCCAGCGGCGCGCGCAGCCCGATCAGCAGCCCGCCATCGCCGGTTGCAGCCAGCCCTTCGACATTCAGCACCTCGAGGGCCGCCCGGGTTGCCCCCACCAGCCCGTCACGCAGGCCGGTTCCGATGCCGACCGCTGCCAGATCGGGCCCGTCCGGCCCCCAGGACAGACGGCTTGCCAGCAGAACCCGGCGCTTTGGCTTGTCGTCTCCACCGGAATTGATGGATTGCGAACTGATCCAATAGATCAGGTCGCCGACCCTTGCCGCCGCCTCAAGATCGGATTTGTCATAGGTCGAAACCCGGCGGAACCCAAAGGTTGCCCCGACACCGCCGCTGTCCAGATCATACGTCCGCACGACGTTGGTTTCGTCACTGGCCACTGCGAAATGGCGATGCCCCGCCTGTTCCCCCAGATAGACAGCGGCCGATGCTTCACAAATTCCGCGAAAAACCGGATCAGCCACGGCAGGTTGGCACAGGAACCAGACAATCACCGTCACCATGGCGCGCAATATGATGGCACTCCTCGGGGCGGCAACGCCCTGCACCAGTGTGCCACAGCAAACACTCCTTGCCCACCAGTCGTGATCTGTCAACAAGTAGCGCTGAGGTGGCAGGGGCGGCCTGACCGCCCCGACCGATTTCTGTGCAGAAATCGAGCCGAAGCCTGCACAGGCTTCGTTCCGGAGTTTGTGCAAACTCCGCTCTGACCGCCCACGGTATCTCTCAAAGCCCTTCGCGCCCTAGCCGCCGCCGCACGGGTATCGGGGCCGATCACTTGGGGTTGCCGCTTGCGGTCCGACCCGCTCCTTGCCTGCTTCCTGGCCGAAATGCCCAGGCCCTAGCCGCCGCACCCGCGTCACCAAACGGTAACCGGCCTGTCACAACGGCTTCAACAGGCCTGCCTAGAAAGCGGTTATCCAAAAGGAGTCCCATCATGATTCGCACGCCGCTTCTTGCCACTGTCCTGACTGCTGCGGCCCTGAACGCTGCTGCGGTTCAGGCCGAACCCTTCACCTTTGTCGCGCTGGGCGACAATCCCTATGGCGAACCGGCAGTGGTCAACCCGCACTATGAAACGCTGATCGCGACGATCAATGACCGCGCGCCGAGCTTTGTTCTTCACATCGGCGACTTCAAATCGGGAGCGACCCTGTGCGACGATGCGATGATGACATCGCAGCTTGGGTACATGAACAGCTTCGCCTCTGCCACGATCTACACCCCGGGCGACAATGAATGGACCGATTGTCACCGCAAGAAAGCCGGCCAGTTCGACCCGCTGGAACGTCTGGCCTACCTGCGCGCCAATTTCTTCGCCGATCCGGCGATGAGCCTTGGCAAGGTCCCGATGGCCGAAGAAAGCCAGCCGGTGGTGATGGGCGAGGCGTTTGCGGCCTTCACCGAAAACCGGCGCTTCGTGAAAGATGACGTGATGGTTGTCACCGCGCATGTCGTCGGCTCCAACAACAACTTTGAAGTGCGCGACATCAACGCCGTGACCGAGTTCATGGCGCGGGATGCTGCCAATGTCGCCTGGCTGGAAAGCAGCTTCGATGCCGCCATCAAAGCCAATGCAAAAGCCGTGGTCGTGGCCTTTCAGGCTGACATGTTCGAGTTTGATTTCAATGAATTCGGCGACGAAACCTTTTTGCGCCACTCCGGGTTCATCAACTTCGCCAACGCTTTGGTCAAAAAATCCGGCGAATTCGGCAAGCCGGTGCTGATCGTCTATGGCGACAGCCACCATTTCATGGTGCACCGTCCGTTCCCGGCAACGGCAGGCAACATTGTGGCGCTTGAAGTCTATGGCGAAACCGACATGAACGCGGTTTCGATCACGGTGAACCCCGCTGATGCAGCCGTCTTTTCCTTTACCCCGGTGATCAATCCCAACCCGGTGCCAAAGTCATAGAACGTCCCGCGTAGTCAGGCCGCATAATCCGACTGGCATTTCATCACCAAAGCCCCGGCAGGTTCCGTCCTGCCAGGGCTTTTTGCCATTTCGGTGCCAGTGAAGCCGGCAACCGGATTTCCGGCGCCATTTCCGGCCACACCACGGCAATGTCAGAGCAACCGGTACCACCCCCGGGTTGCTCCGGCTTCTTGCGGTTCAATATGGGGTCAGAACCTCGGTCCCGACCCCGTCGGCGCCCGCAATCGTCCAGGTTCCATCCAGACTGCCATCCTTGCGCAGCCGGTAAATGATCATCCCGATCTTGCCGCCCAGATCATAGCCCGCCGCCAGAACCTCGCCGCTGCGCATGCAGATCCCGGTGGAAGTGGTGGAGCCGGTGGTCCAATCAATCGCGCAGGTGACATCCGAAGTGATGGTGATCACCGCGGTTCCGCCATAGGGCGATCCATCGAAATTGGTGCCCTGCACCTCGTAGCTGCCACCAATATCCTGTGCCGAAACACTGGCCCCGATAACCAGGAACGCGGCAAGACCCAAAGCAAAATCAAGAAGTCGCATCGGACGCCCCCTGTCAAAAACAGCGGCAGTCTACACGACAACGCGATTTTACAAAGCCATATCGCGGGGGGCGGCGCTGACTGCGCCGGTCCCATGCCATGTGCGGCCAAAACCAAACGGTTACGGCGCCTTGGCAAACCGCAGATAGGGCAGCCTGATATCCAGTGCGCCGTATTTCGCCTCTGCCGCCGCATTGTCAAGGCTCAGCGCCACGATCACATCCTGCCCCGGGACCCAGTTTGCCGGGGTGGCAATCGGCACGCCATCGGTTGCCCGCACAGCATCCAGCGCCCGCAGGATCTCGGCAAAGTTGCGGCCCACCGACATCGGATAGGTCATCGTCAGCTTCACCTTCTTGTCGGGCCCCACGACATAGACCGTTCGCACCGTCGCCGTGTGGGCCGGGGCGCGGCCCTCGGTGGGCAGATAATATTCGGCGGGCAGCATGTCAAAGGCCTTGGCCACCGTCAGGCTGCTGTCGTCGATGATCGGGAAATCGGCCGTTGTGCCGGCAAAGGCCTCGATATCGCGCTTCCATTTCTGATGCTCGGCCACCGTGTCGACCGACACGCCGATCACCTTGGTATGGCGCTTGGCGAATTCGCCGGCAAGCTGCGCCACCGCGCCGAATTCCGTGGTGCACACCGGGGTGAAATCCTTCGGATGGCTGAAGATGATCGCATAGCCATCGCCGATCCAGTCATGGAAATGGATGGTGCCCTCGGTGCTTTCGGCGGTGAAGTCGGGGGCGATATCGTTGATGCGCAGTCCCATCGGAAGCCCTTTCAGGTCAGATTGATTCCATCTTTATCACCCAATGCCACATTCCGCACGAATAAACCCCTGCGAAATTCTACGCATGGCACCTATGCCCGCCATGCAACCCGCAAGGCACAGGCCAGCATAACGGCGGCGACCGGTGACCAGAGCGCTCGCTCAGCCGCGCTGGGGCTGATCAGGTTCATCGCGAGCCCCAGTGCCATCAGCACCACCACGCCCCAGACAGCCCGCCGCGCCCAGTTGCGCCCGTCCGCCGCCCGCACCACGACAAAGGCCAACCCCGCCAAGATCAGCGCGGCCACCACCGCCGCCACCCGCATTTCGGGTGGATAAACGCCCGGAAAAGCCCCGCCCATCGCCAGATGCCCCCAGGGCATCCCCGCTGCAAGCCCCAGTTGAAACGCCACCAAAAGGCCGGTCAACGCCGCATATATCCCTGACGCACGCATCCAACCCTCCCCGATGTCGCGATCAATCCAACGGCTGTCTCAGGCAGGCTTGCAAGCCTGCCCGGTCACTGTCATCTTTACCGCACGATATAGAGAGGAGACCAGCTTGATCGAGAACCGCAATTTCTACATCAACGGCAAATGGGTGGCGCCGGTCAAGGCGCATGACCTTACCGTCATCGATCCCTCGACCGAAGAGCCCTGCGCCATCATCTCGTTGGGCGGTCAGGCCGATACCGATGCCGCCGTCGCCGCCGCCCGCGCCGCCTTTGCAAACTTTTCGCAGACGACACCCGCAGAGCGGCTTGCGCTGGTCAGGCGCATCCTTGCGGTCTATGAGCGCCGGGCCGAGGAAATGAGCCAGGCGATGAGCCTTGAAATGGGCGCGCCGATCGACATGGCCCGCGCCAGCCAGACCGGTGCCGGAAGCTGGCACATCCGCGGTTTCATCAATGCGTTCGAAAAGGTGCATTTCGCCGAGCCGCTTGGCCCGCATGCCCCCGACAATCTGATCGTCAAGGAACCGATCGGGGTGATCGCGATGATCACGCCGTGGAACTGGCCGATGAATCAGGTGACGCTCAAGACCATTCCGGCTTTGCTCGCAGGCTGCACGATGGTGCTGAAACCCTCGGAAATCGCCCCGCTTTCCTCGTTGCTCTATGCCGAGATCCTGCACGAGGCGGGCGTGCCCCCCGGCGTGTTCAATCTGGTGAACGGCGACGGCCCGGGCGTTGGCACCCAGCTTTCCAGCCATCCCGATGTCGACATGGTCAGCTTCACCGGCTCCAGCCGCGCCGGTATCCTGATTTCGAAATCCGCCGCCGACACGCTGAAACGCGTGCATCTGGAACTGGGCGGCAAGGGTGCGAACATCGTATTTGCCGATTCGGACCCGGCGGCGGTGACCCGGGGCGTCAATGAATGTTTCGGCAACTCGGGCCAGTCGTGCAACGCGCCAACCCGGATGCTGGTGCAGCGCCCGATCTATGACCGCGCCGTGACCGAGGCCGCCGCTGCCGCCAATGCCACGCAAGTTGGCCCCGCCAGCCTGCAGGGCAGCCACATCGGCCCGGTCGTGTCGGACATCCAGTACGCCAAGATCCAGGGCCTGATCGAGAAAGGCATCGCCGAGGGCGCCCGTCTGGTCGCCGGCGGCCCCGGCCGGCCCGAGGGGCTGAACCGCGGGTATTTCATCCGCCCCACCGTCTTTGCCGATGTGCGCAACGACATGACCATCGCGCGCGAGGAAATCTTTGGCCCGGTGCTGTCGATCATCCCGTTCGACACCGAAGCCGAGGCGCTGGCCATTGCCAATGACACGGTTTACGGCCTGACCAATTATGTGCAGACCCAGGATGAGGCCAAGGCCAAGCGTCTTGCCCGGCTGCTGCGCTCGGGCATGGTCGAGATCAACGGTAACGGGCTTGGCGAAGGCTCGCCGTTTGGCGGCATGAAGCGGTCGGGCAACGGGCGCGAAGGCGGCATCTGGGGCATCGAGGACTTCATGGAGGTCAAGGCAATCTCGGGCTGGGCGGCAGAGTAGGCTTGCGTTCGAAGCCGGAGGGGCCGCCCGGTCGCGGCCCCTTTTCGTTCATTCGACTCCTGCGATCCGCAGGGTTTGCATGTCCGGCAGTGCGGGCACCTGGCCCCGGTCAGCGCATGACCTTCAGCCCCGGCATGCCGGTGCCGAGCGCGCCGAACAGCAGCATCGCCAGCGGCAGAAACTGCTCCATCCCCCGGGCGCCGGTGATCCCGCCCAGATCGATGAAGGCGGTCCAGCCCAGTTCGCGGGCAAGCGCGGTGACAACGGCCTTTGCGGCGGGGTCGTTGCCCGCGATCAGCAATTTATCCGCGCCGGGCACCAGCGCCGGGTTCGCGCCCACGGCCGCTGCAATGGTGTTGAACGCCTTGACCACTTGTGCCCCCGGATAGGCCGCCTGAATCTGCTCTCCCAGACTGCTCGCGCCGCTGTAGGCTGCAGGGACGAACGGCGGCATCCCGTGCGAGAAATCCAGCGCATTGGCCAGCTCTATCAGTATCTTGCCTTCAAGCGACGCCGCGACAGCCATTGCCAGCGCCGCCAGCGATCCAACCCCGGAAGCTGCGTTGATCGTGATCTGCCAAAGGCGGCGGCCCCGGTACAGGTGGCGACCGTGCCGCCCGTTGCAGCCACCCATTCGGCCAGCGGCACCGCAGTGTCGCGCGGCCTGGCCAATTCGCCCCGGTCGGGGTTGCGAATGCCCAACTGCACCCGATGCCCCAG
>Ga0105044_10002526_pt1 | contig 25009 bp, 21 predicted proteins | sample MAT01_FD_78092 | JGI IMG/M metagenome (GOLD analysis project Ga0105044, IMG submission 78092) | Freshwater microbial communities from Lake Fryxell liftoff mats and glacier meltwater in Antarctica - MAT-01 | ecosystem: Environmental > Aquatic > Freshwater > Ice > Liftoff microbial mat | place... | reverse complement strand
CGACCGGAGTGGTAAAGATGCGGTTGTCATCTCGACTCGCTGCATTTCCGAAAGGTGGGTCAAACCCGTCCACCTGCCCAGCAATTGCACCGCAAGCGACTTTAGCATATTTTCTGGAGACATTCTGTGAGGCATCGCCGAAGTTTCGTCGAGTTGAAGCTCACCAGTAAAATTTAGGATATCAAGCAGAAGCCGCTCAAGTTCCGGACTGAGAGTCGAAGCACATGCAGCGAAGAATTCGCTCTGGACATCGTTCCAACGAGGCTCGTAGCCTGTGGGAGCACTGCGAGTCATGGCTGTGCGGGTATTCTGCAATGGCACTGGCATCGACCGGTACTCCTAATCACTCCAGAAGAAAGTCACTCCATCCGATCCGTTCACCGAATCGGTGATCAATCGCGTCTTCACCGTCATTCCGTTGCCGCCGAGGATGCCGACACTGGGATGCATGCAGCGGTGAAAGTCGGGACCATTGTACAACGAGCCGAGCATATAATCGACTGCGATATCAAGGTAACGAGTCTTGAACGAAGCCAGATCGTTACCACCCTTCGCGACGTTGAGATCGGGTGTTGGGAGTGGGGAATCAATTTCGATCGGCCCCAGACCGAAACACGCGTCATAGAGATACAATCGTCCACAGTAGACCAAAAAGTTGATACAATGACCATCCACTAAAACTCCAGAAACTGGTGAGCCGAAAAACTGATAGCATCGTTCGCGTCGGATGACGAGAGGCACTTGTGTCTCGATTGGATAGCCAGCGTCGTTGTCATGAAAATCCGATTCGGGGTGGGTCGGCTCGAGTTGATTCAACCCGCCCCGGCGAATTACCTGCGCACACCAGCGAGCCTCCCCGTTCGCGTCATGTCGCCAGTCCACAAGAAACGCGCGTCGGTGGACATACACGCCCTGACAGTGAGCCATATGCTGAAAGACACGATACCATTCACCGCACATGCCACCACCGTTGAGGAGGAAACTTCGCACGGCGTCCTCCCCACGCACTCGATGTCCGTATCGAAGGTTCGATTCCGTAAGGCCCGCCATGATCGCATCACAGATGTCCTTCTCATCATCCAGTCCGGAAGCCCATTCGCACGTCCATTCCACAATCGGTTTGTATGTCCAACGCTGAAGTCCCTGTCGAAGATTCAACGTCATTGCTGCCCACGTCGTGTAGAATCGGTGGGGGGAATTGCCGATCTGACCGGAATACGGCGACTCCGCCGGAGATCGAGCATACCATCTCAGTTCGGCATCGTGAACGCCGATACGGTTTGGTAACCGCTTCCTTAATCGGAATTCAAGTGGGTCCGAAAGCCCGGACACAGTGTCGAACGCCACCTCGACACGGCGTTCTTCCACCCCGATTGCTCCATCCGCTCCAATGCTGTAAATGCCGTTTGCATTGGGAGAACCGCTGAACACGACCCGGACGTGCGGGCGTGTGTTTCGGACATAGGCAACTGGTTCGTTCCGAGAGAATTCCACCCACTCCGGACTCTCACCAATGGGTTGATCACTCGCCACATCCTGAAGTCTGACGGCTTGGCCGCCTGGAAAATCGAAGTGGACGCTGTGGACTTCAAACGGTCCTGAAGGAGTGGCTCCAGGCGATGCCGAATTCATTCGCAGTGCCCCTTCAAATCACTCTCACGAACTCGCGAGGATGTGCATAATGTCGCCATCCTTCACGATGTACGTCTTGCCTTCGAGGCGATACACACCCTTCGCCTTCGCTTCCTTTTCCGAGTACCCGCACGCGCGGAAGTCATCGTATCCCACGACTTCGGAACGGACGAATCGTCGGCTCAGGTCGGTGTGGATCTCGCCGGCGCTTGTCACCGCGTCCATTCCTTTTTCGATCGGCCATGATCGGCACTCGTCTTCGCCGACGGTGAAGAACACCTGCATGCCCATCGAATCGAACATCGCGTGAATGACTTCGTTGCGTTTCATCGCGGTGATGCCGAGATCCGCCATGAATGCGGTCTTCGATTCCTCGTCGAGTTCCGCCAGTTCCAGTTCCAGCTTCACCGGCGCATGAACGGCGTTCGATGCGACGGCGAGCAGATCGGCGGGAAGTGGTGAATTCGGTTCGTTGTCGCCGCGATTGACCAGCACCATTTCCGGCTTCAGGGTCAAAAGCTGGAAACTACGAATGAGTTTCTCTTCGTCGGGCTTCAATCCCAGCGTCAGGACCGGTTTCTCTTCTTCGAGGACGGCGACGACGCGCTGTAACAGCGCGAGTTCGGCGAGTTCGATTTCGCGTTCTTTGGCAGGGCGTGGCTTCTTGATCGCGGTGTTGAGTTTGGATACGCGGTTCGACACGATTTCGAGGTCCGCGAAGATCAGTTCCGACTGAAACCGTTTCAGTTGATCGACATAGTTCGTCGCGTTGAACCCGTCGAGCACGACGATCATGCCGTTCGCTTCGCGCAGAATGCCCAGTCGACGCGGATTATCCTCGCGTTCGTCCATGAGCAGACCGGGAGTGTCGAGGAAATCGATGTGCGCGTATTTGGTTTTCTTTGGGTTGAACTTCGCCGACATCAGTGCGAGCCGCTCGTCGAACACGTCGGCGGTGCCCATCTGGCCCTGTTGAATGCGTGCGGGATCGGGCGTGACGCCGGTCAGCCAGCGAAACACCGTACTCTTGCCCGAACCCGAAAAACCGACCAGACCAACTTTCATGGCGTTCCGCTGGGGTAATGACTCAATGTTTGGACTCGACGACAGGTTCATCGTACTGCGCGAGCACCGGATGGCGAAGTCTGTTCGATTCCGTTAGACTGATCGAAGGACGATAATTCACGATGTTTTCGGGTGTGCGATGATTGATCCAACTCCTCTGGTGCTGTCGGACCTGTACGAAACCGATGAGACGGCGTGGCTCGAAGTCATGGCGGAACTCATCGAACAGGATCGACTTACGGAACTGGACTTCGATCATCTGGCGGAGTACCTGAGCGACATGGCCCGGCGTGATCGGCGCGAAGTGAAAAGTCGAATGAGCGTGTTGCTCGCCCATCTTGTAAAGTGGCAGTTTCAGCCGGAAAAGCGGTCGCGGAGCTGGAAAGCGACGATCGTCACTCAGCGACAGGAACTGGCCGATCTTGCGGGTTCCGGTGTCCTGCGAGCGCACGCCGAGTCGATCCTCGCCGATGCCTGGTCGAATGCGATCGAACAGGCATCGAGCGAAACGGGATTACCCACCGAAACATTCCCGGTCGAGTGTGCTTACACGCTCGAACAATTGCTCGTCGTGGATGTTACTTCGCCGGACCATTGAACAACGCGGGGTCGAACGGATCGCTTTCACCCGGTTGCACCTTCGGCGCACCGATCACCGGCACGCGCGGAACCACCGGCGATGGTCCGCGATCCTGTCCGAACGAGACCGGTGCCAATGGTGGCACGCTTCCGTCCGACATCGGCGGAGCCGTCGGCATCGGCGATTCGATCTGCCCGCCAGAGCGAACCATCGCGAACTGCGACCACACTTCCAGCGTGCGATACATGACCGATTCCCGATCGCGGATCGGTGCCTTCGGCACATTGCCGTGCGGGGTAATCGCCTTGATCAGCAGTGGCGACTTCGAGACGTCCACGCGATCGAGTTGAGCGAGCGTCGCGGACAGGTTTTGCTGCATCAGTCGGCGGCTCTGATTGCCCTCGAACACACGAACGAGTTTGAAACCCTTCATCGATTCCTGCGCATGGCACGTCGCGCAGGTGTTCATGAGGATCGGCTGCACCTTCGTGACGAACAGCGAAATCGATTCGTTATTGAAGTCGGCGGGTGCCGGAATCTCTTCGACGGTGTTCGACGGTGTTTCGACCGTTTCAGGGACGACCGGCGTCGGTGCGGGTGAGTTCGCGAGCGTCTGTTCGAGCGCGTGAACCATCTGCTGGATCTCGCGATCCTTCGGACGCAGCGCGAGTGCGGCCTTCGCTTCGACGAGGGCCTGCGGTCGCAGCGCGTGTTGCAGACACCATCGCGTCAGACGCATTCGTTCATCGACATCGCGGAGGTTCGCGCGCTTTTGCAGGTATTCGTAGGCACTGAGTCGATCGGGGCCGAGGAACACGATGCGATTCGCGGGAATCCATGTCTCGCCGATCGTCCGACGAATGCGATACTGATCGCCCTCGCGAACCAGATCGCCTTCGAGGAGCTGATTGTTATCGAGGATCGCGACCTTGCCCGTGACGGGCGGCGCGTTCGGGGTCGGCATCGCGGCGCACAGCAACGCCATCCCGACGAACAGCAATAGCGGATGTGCTCTCATACGCACGCGAATAGCCGCGCACTCTCGACACTGTCAATGTCAGATGTAGGATGTTCCTCAGCCGCGTAAGGTAGCAGGCACACGCCGTGTGCCGTCCGCTCTTTCACGGATCGAAACTCGAATGGGCCGCCTACTCTCGGTTCGTCAAAGAGCGAACGGCACACGGAGTGTGCCTGCTACCTTCATTCACATGCAAAGGTGTCTTCATGTCATTCCCGATCGCACCGCCCGAAGTGCTGCAACGGCTGCGCAAGTTCGATACGCCGACGATCTGCAACGTCCTCGAACTGTTCGATGTGATGCCGCGCACGTCGGGCTACATGGACGGTCGCATTCAGGCGTGCTACCCGAAATTGCCTCCGATGGTCGGGTACGCTTCGACCGCGACGTTCCGCTCCGGTTCGCCGCCGCGTTCCGGCGACGTGTACGCTGGTCTGAGTCAACAGGTTGCACACATCGAAGCGATGCCCGGACCGGCGGTCGTCGTGTTTCAGGATCTCGATGACCCGGTCGTCGCCGCGACGTTCGGCGAAGTGATGTGTACGACCTATCAGGCATTCGGCGCGACGGGGTTGATCACGAGCGGAGCCGGACGCGATCTCGATCAGGTGGAAGTGCTGAATTTTCCGTGTTTTACGGCTGGAACGATTGCTTCGCATGGATATTGCCAGATCGTGCAACTCGACGTGCCGGTTCGCGTCGGGACTGTGACGATCTATCCCGGCGATCTGCTGCACGGCGATCGGAACGGCGTGACCATGATTCCGACGAACATCGCGGCAGCGGTCGCGGATGCGTGCCCGGAGTTTATGGCGGCCGAATCGGTCGTCCTCGACTACCTGAAATCGGGGAAAGTGGACGCGAAGGGATACGATACAGCACGGAAAGAATGTCAGAACCTCATCGGTGCTTTGGCGAAGAAGGTGCGAAAGTAGTGGTGAAAGTTTCTTCATCGTATCCTATAATGACTTGCAGCATGTCGAATTGCGCGAGCCGATTGTTTCGGCTCCATTTAATTTTGGGGCGACATAGCTGTCGAATCGAATTCAGATCGCATAAAACTCGGTTAGTTGCTTGACAAAAGGTGACGGTAACATTACGTTTTGAATAAATGTGACTCGAAAATTCGATAGTTCGGGCGTTTCGTCCGCAACCACCCCTCTCCGTGTGCTGCTCTCCCAGGCGAGCGCGGAGATGGACCGTTCCCAAGGTGGACCGCAGCAATGCCAGTGCTTCAAGACATCGAAGAGTTTCTGGATCTGGTGCGCAAGTGCGGAGCCGTGGACCTTCGTAAACTCGAAGGGCTCCTCGGTCAACATCGCAATGCGGGGACGTTACCGGACGACCCGGAGTCGCTCGCGGAACTCCTCATCGACGCCGGTCTGCTCACGAGATTCCAGGCCGAACCCCTTGTTCAGGGCAAGCCCCGTCGTTTCCTGATCAGCGGGAAGTACAAACTCCTCGACCGACTCGGTGCGGGCGGGATGGCGTCGGTGTACCTCTGTGAACACCGCATCATGCGTCGTCGCGTCGCGATCAAGATTCTACCGCCGAGCATGGCGAAGAATCCCTCGTCGCTCGAACGCTTCCATCGTGAAGCCCGCGCGTCCGCGGCCCTCGATCATCCGAACATCGTTCGCGCACACGACGTCGATAACGACGGCAACATGCACTTCCTGGTCGTCGAATTCATCGACGGCACGAATCTGTCCGATCTCGTGAAGAAGAGCGGTCCGCTCGCGGTCGAGCGCGCTTGCCATTACGTCGCTCAAACGTGTGCCGGTTTGCACGCCGCTCACGTCGCAGGGTTGGTGCATCGCGACATCAAGCCCGCGAACCTGTTGCTCGATCGCTACGGCATGGTCAAGATTCTCGATCTCGGCCTTGCACTGTTCTTCCACGAAGACGAAGACGGCCTCACTCGCGAACACGACAACAATGCGGTCCTCGGCACCGCCGACTATCTCGCCCCTGAACAGGGCATCGACAGCCACGGCGTCGATATCCGTGCCGACATCTATTCGCTCGGTGCGACGTTCTACTACCTGTTGACCGGCCAACCGCCGTTCGCCGGTGGGACGGTCGCGCAGAAACTCGTCTGGCACCATATGCGAGCTGTGAAGCCGGTGCGCGAGTTGCGTCCCGACATTCCTCAGGAAGTCGATGACATCGTGATGAAGATGATGGCGAAGGATCGCGAAGTGCGATACCAGACGCCCCGCGAAGTCATGGAAGCTCTGGCACCGTTCACGACGCGACAGATCGCTCTGCCTACCGAAAGCGAAATGCCGAAACAACTCGCCCCCCTCATCCTCGATGCGGCGATGAGCGAGTACAACATGCCTTCCTTCTCGCTGCCCGCCGCGATCGATTACGAGGCACCGACGCCGAAACGAGCACCCGTTACCGACAAAACGGAGAAGATTCAGCCGTCGAAGCAGGGGCCGAAATCGAGTACCTCGAACAGTAGCGTCGGTTCCGCCTCGACGCCGACGATGACCGCACAGGGCGAAAAGACTGCCGTCCCCGTGAAGACCGGAACGAAGGCGAAATCGAGCACCAACAACGGAAAAGCAGCGAGCGTTTCGACCGAGGAAGCCGAAGGCGAAAAGTCGGGCCTCAAGAAGAAAAAGAAGAAGATCGATGCGGCCCGGAAAGAAGCCGAGAAGAAGAAGCAAACGATCGTGATGCTTGCGGTCGGCATGGGCGTCATGGCCGTGCTCGCTGTCGGGATATTCTTCTGGGCGACCACGAAGGACGAAGATCCCACGAATCGACCGGACATCAACACCATCGCGAATCAGAACCCCCAGAAGAAAGCACCGCCGATCCCTGATCCGATCCTGGAAAAGAAGAATCAGCCCAAACTCAATCCGCCGAAGGTCGAGAAGAAGGTGGAACCCAATGTCGTACCGCCGATCGTGAAGGTGGAACCGAAGGTCGAGCAAAAAGTCGAGCCGAAGGTCGAACCGATGCCGATGCCGGTAGTGGCTCCGCCGTTGACGGCGGACTTCTTCTTCACGAAACAGCCCGGTGATTCGGTGTTCTACGACGCATCGGCACTCAACAAGGACAACCAGTATGGTGTGCGACGGCTGAAGTACGACTTCCTCGCCGACGGTAAAATCGAAATCGCGATGGTGCGGGTCGGCGGCATCAAGAGCGGGACGCTGCTCGGCGGCGGCGCGATCGAGTGGGGGGCTGAGGGCAAGCAGAAGGTCGCCACGCTCCAGTATCGCGTCGAGGGCGGATTCGTCGATGTGGCGGAGGTCGATCTCCGGAAGAAGGGCAACCTCGTCTGGGAGCACGTCCTTAAACTGGACGCGAAAACGGGCGATTCGTGGCCATTCCAGTTGCCCAACGGCGATACCCGGTCGTACACCGTCGAGAAGTTCGAGAAGGTGAACAACCGCGACACTTATACGATTCGCGAGGTCCAACCGGTTCCCGGTGGCGAGGGCGTCACGATTCACACCTACGTCCGGGGTGTCGGGGAAACTACCCGCAAGCAGACGTTCATTCCGAAGTCGGCTGGCTCGGCTCCGGTGCCGATGAATCCTGCGAACCCGCAGAACGCACCGGCGAACAATGAACCGAAACTGATCGCTGAGTTGAAACTCGTCGAAGGTTGATCAAAGAATCGATCGGCAGGAATGTCCGTCCCGCTGGTGCATTCGTGCTCCGATGGGGCGGACATTCCTGTTCGTCATTCGGAGTCGCTGTTATGTGGTCGGTTCAGGAACACCTCGAAAATCTCGTCCGGCACATCGAACTGGTACGCGATGCCTGTTTACTCCTCGGTAAACGACTGATCGCGATGGGACGTGTCGATTTCGGACGCATTCTGATCGCGAACGGATTTCGACACGATGCGTCGAAGTTCCACGGCATCGAATGGGACTTTTTGCACCGCGGCAAGGACACGCCGAAAGAGGAACTCGATCTCGCGATTTCACAGCACGTTCGCACGAATGCCCACCACCCCGAATTCTGGGGCGGCTTCGACAACATGCCGGAAATCTACGTCGCCGAACTCGTCTGCGACTGGTACGCCCGCAGCATGGAGTTCGGCACCGGCCTCCGCGACTGGATCAACGAAGAAGCCATCCAACGGTTCGACATCGACCCGAACGGCAAGCGGTACGAATGGCTGACGACGTTCGTTGATCTGCTGTTACAGGATCCGTTCGTTCGTGATCGGTGACGGTGCGTTGCATTTATCCGAACCCCGAGCGTCAGCGAAGTGGGGTTCTTTGACGGTCGGTGGGCCTGAGAAGTACCCCACTTCGCTGACGCTCGGGGTTCGGAAAGAAGGACACCTCACTTCTGCTTTGACATGCCGACATGTGGACTCGATTGCATCGACTGCGGCGACGTGAGTGCGCCGATCTGCACTGGCATCCCCACGAAATGAAACCAAAAGATGAAAACCTTCGGCCCCGTCGCCGGTTGTTCCCCGTCCCGTGCGAAGTACCTCCACCCCTGGAATCGACCGTCGCCGAACGTGCGGATTTCGCCACCGTGTTCCGACAGGTGTTGCGTCGTCGCGTAGGCCACGCATCGCGAGTTGTCCATAATGTGTGCCCATCCCTCCGGGGGTGTCGCTTTGCTGTCTGCGGATGCCGCGAACAGATCGGTTTTCGTCGTGTACTGGAAAATCTTCCACGCGGGACCGCGCCAGTTCATGAACGCGAACTGATCTTTTTTGAGCGTCGTGTAGATCGTGTTCGACGCACCGAAATCGATTAACGCGAGTTCATCTTTGATCTGACAATTTAAGTCCACACCCAACCCCGAAACGAATCCGTTGGGATCATCGACGACCCAATCGACACGCACCCATGATTTGCTGCGTGGGAACGTGAGATCGACGGTCGATTTCACTTCGCGATTCCCTCGCAGCGGCTCCACGCTTTCAAAGTGAATCCCGATCGCGTTCGGACCGGATCGCGAAATGTGACTCTTCGTCGGAGTCCCCCACGGACCGGCACCACCGACGCGGAACGGAATGTTATCGCGGTACTGAATCACTAATCCTGTCGAATCGGGACGGAGATAATCGGTCTTGCCCCCCTGAACGCTGTGGAACAATCCGAGCAAATCTTTGGGCACGTCGTACTTTAATCCGCCCGGTCCGGTCACGCGATAGACGTTCTCCAGGGTTTCGACTTTCATATCCGATTTGGCTTCGTCCTGCACTACATCCGGTCCGTACTCCAGAATGTACTTTTTCACCTCGAACGGAGCGAGGCCGACTGACATATCGATGATCACGGTCGTGATTTTACCGTCCTCGATGGCGACGGGTCGAACCTGTCCGACGGCCTGTTTACCGCTGATGATGCGAAATTTTGTCTTGTCATCGACTGGATTCGGGAGTCGGAGTTTGGCGTCGATTGGATAGCCGAAGCGTCGCAATCCGGTCGTCTCGCGCACCTCGAACGGAAACTCCTCCGCGAACGCCGTCGATGCGAACATCGCGCAGAATGCGCACAGAATGAATCGGGCGAAGGTCACTTCTTCTCCTCCAGTTCGAGCACAATGACGGTGTCGATGAGATCACGTTGTTTCGGCAGAATGATGCAGGTGGGATCGAGTGTGAGTTCGTCCGAACAGATTTTCACTACCGGCCCTTTGAGCACGGATGCGGTGATCGGAAATCGTTTGAGAATCGGCATTTTGTCCGCACTGGCGAATTCAATTTTCTCCAGTGTCGCATCGAGAACGTGCAGATAGAGTTTTTTGCCGTCTTTGCTGATCGTGCTCACGCCCCATTTCTGAGGTGGGATCGGTCCGCCGCGAGTCCCATAAATGCTCTCGCCGTTCTTCTCCAGCCATTTACCGATTGTTTGTAAGCGTTCGACGAATTCCGGCTGAATTTCACCCGTCGGCATCGGACCGACGTTCAGCAGGAAATTCGCATTCCGACCCGCCGCGTTGACCATGTAGTGAATCAACTCTTTCGGAGTCTTGTAGTTTTTGTCCGTCTTGTTGTAGCCCCAGGCTTTGGAGATCGTCTCACACGATTCGAGCGGAAGCACGCTCGGTTTGTTGGCTTCGTTGAATCCCGTCGTATTCTGTCCCGGCAGATCCTTCTCGAACATCTGGAAATCCTCGCCAACGAACGGCGAGACGTGGTGATTGTTGCCGATCAACGCGGCGGGCTGGAGTTTGTGAATGAGATCGTAGGTTCGACGCATTCGCCAATCGACTTTCGTTTGTTTCGGGTCTTCGCCCTTCTTTTTGATCTGCTGATCCCACCAGCCGTCGAACCACACACCGGCGATCGGTCCGTAGCCGGTCAACAATTCTTCAATCTGGGCGTCCATGAAATCCAGGTACTTGTTGAAGTCGCCCGATTTCGCCCGACCGGTGTTATGTCCGGTCTGTCCCCGCGGATAATACTCCGGGTGGTGCCAATCGAGGTGAGAGTGATAAAAGAAAAGTTTCACGTTCTGTTTGTGGCATTCATCGGCGAGGAGTTTCAGCACGTCCTTTTTGTACGGAGTGGACTTCGCAATGTTGTAGTCGGAGACTTTGGAATCCCACATCGCGAAGCCGTCGTGATGTTTGCTCGTGATCGTGATGTACTTCATCCCCGCCGATTTCGCGATGCGCACCCATTCGGCGGCGTCGAACTTTGTTGGATTGAACTGCGAGGTGAGCTTTTCGTACTCACCGATCGGCATTTTCATGTTGTTCATGACCCATTCGCCATCACCGACGACGGAGTAGACACCCCAGTGAATGAACAGGCCGAACTTCGCGTCCTGGAACCATTCACGGGCTTTGAGATTGTCGGGCGTGGGCGTATAAACGGGTTCATCGGCTTTCGCGACACCGGCCCCGAACAGCGCGAGTAGCGTCACCGGCGTCCAGCAGAAATGTTTCATCGGAGAGTCCCAGGGGTCGAATGGTTGTTGCGGAGTATACTACCCGCTCCGCATCGTCCCGACCAGCATTGAGAAGGTAGCAACATCATGCTCGTGGTCATGGAGTCGCACGCCAGCGAACAGCAGATCGCGCACGTGCTCGCGGCGATCGAACACCTGAAACTCACCCCGCACCCGATGCCCGGCGCGACCCGAACCGCCATCGGCATCACGGGCAACACCGGGGCGGTCGATGCTCGTCCCCTCGAAGTCCTGCCCGGCGTGAAAGAACTCATTCGCGTGACGAAACCGTTCAAACTCGCCAGCCGCGAGATGCACCCCGCCGATACGGTCATCACTCTTCCGCAGACGAAAATCGGCCCCGGCACGTTCACGATGATCGCCGGTCCGTGTTCGGTCGAAGATGAACCGATGATCTTACGCACCGCCGAATTCCTGATGGAGAACGGCATTCGATTATTGCGAGCGGGCGCGTTCAAACCGCGAACCAGTCCGTACTCGTTTCAGGGAATGGGACTCGAAGGACTCGACATTCTGCGACGTGTCCGAGAAAAAACCGGCATCGGCATCGTCACCGAATTGATGGACACCGACAACGCTACTGCCGTCGAGGATGCCGCCGACATCATTCAAATCGGTACGCGCAACATGCAGAATTTTAGCCTGTTGAAACGTGTTTCACTCATGCGAAAACCGGTACTGTTGAAACGCGGAATGAGCGCGACGCTCGAAGACTGGCTCATGTCTGCCGAGTACATCATGAGCGGTGGGAATTATCAAGTGATCTTATGTGAACGCGGAATCCGAACATTTTCGGATCATTCACGGAACACGCTTGATCTCGGCGTGATTCCGCCCGCGAAGGCGTTGTCGCACCTGCCGATCATGATCGATCCGTCGCACGGCACCGGCAAACGCGCCTACGTCTCGCCGATGGCCCTCGCATCGCTCGCCGCCGGTGCCGATGGATTGCTCATCGAAGCGCACCCCGATCCCGATCACGCGATGAGCGACGGTGCGCAATCACTCGACTTCGCGGGACTTAAAAAACTTGTGGACTCATTACGTCAACTGGCCTTCCCTCTCGGTCGTCAAGTGAATTAAATCGGAGTGCCTGTCATGCTCGATCGCCGTGGATTCCTCGCGTCGTCGCTCACCCTGCCGCTCGTCGGATTGTTGCACGCCGATGAGAAGAAGTCGCCCATCATCGACACCCATTTGCACTGCTTCGCGGGGAAGGATGATTCGCGATTCCCATATCACGCGAAGGCACCGTATCAGCCGGAGAAGCCCGCGACGCCGGAACAATTGTTGAAGTGCATGGATGGTGCGAACGTCGATTTCGCGATCGTCGTTCACCCCGAACCGTATGGCGACGATCATCGATATCTGGAGCATTGTTTAAGCGTCGGCAAAAAGCGATTGAAAGGAACGTGTCTGTTCTTCGCCGACAAGCCCGATTCGCTCGCACAGATGACTGCACTCGCGAAGAAAGTCCCGCTCGTCGCGGCGCGGATTCATGCGTACGCGCCGGAACGATTACCGCCGTTCGGCAAGCCCGAATTGCGCGCAATGTGGAAGCACATCGGCGAATTAGGGTTAATGGTGCAACTGCACTTCGAGCCGCGATACGCTCCGTCGTTCGAGCCGTTGATTCAGGAATTTAAGGATGTGAAAGTGATCATCGATCACCTCGGTCGTCCGATGCAGGGCAAGCCCGAAGAACACGCCGTCGTGGTGAAGTGGTCGCGATTTTCGAACACGATCATGAAGTTGTCGTCGGTGCCGGAGAAGGGGCAATATCCGCATCGCGATATCGGGCCGATCATTAAGGAATTGGCGGGTGCGTTCGGTGCGGATCGCATGATTTACGGTGGCGGATTCAACGAGAACGCGACCGGCGAGAGTTACAAGGCGGAGCGTGAACGTATTCGCGGGTTCATTGCACATTTGTCGGCGGATGATCAGGCGAAGATCATGGGCGGAACGGCGATGAAGGTGATGGCGTTCCAGTGATCTGCGTCACCCGGATTCAGTTATTTTCGGTCCGCTCGCGTCCAATTTTCGAGTCAGGAAATAGCGTGTCTGGCCGGTCGGGTAATCGGGCAATTCCCCGAACACGCGATACCCCAACCGCAGGTAGAACCCCGCGACTGGAAGCTGAACGTGTCCACCCATGCACTGTGGCACCCGGCTGCGATCGCCGTTCGTTCCGCCTCCTCGATGATTTTCCGTCCCCACCCGCTGACCCAGAACTCCTCGGCCACGGCGAGAATGTCGATCCGAAGCCACCCCCAGAGTGTCTCCCCGATAAGGCCACCGACGATACTCCCGTCGTCGGTTCGCAGGACGAGGACGAGCGGTGACGGTTGCCAGGTGTACCCCCGATTCCGACTGAACGAATCGAGGGGGGCGAGGATGGCCGCTCGGTCGTCATCGCTGAGTTTCGGCAGGTGATCGATACATGGCACGACTTAACCCTCCGAGTAAACCTGTGCCCGTCTCTGTCTGGGCCGAAATTCCATTTGCGATGCGAACACGAATCCGCTCAATCCGCACGTGCCGTGAACCTCGAAGCATTTCACCCCACCGGCTGTGAGCCGCGACACCAGATCGTCGATGCTTCCATAATCCAGTACCGGCCATCCATAGTTTTTGGTCCTCGCCAACAATTCGGCATACTGACCGAGGATGAACGCCGGGTCGGATTCCTCCACGTCGAACAGGACGTTGGCGGGAGGGTGTCCGCTGTTGAACGCCTGTTGCTCGAAGTGATGAACGACGACCCCCTCGAACACCACGTCGGTGAATTCAGGTGGTTCGACGTGGGGGAAGACCGTGTGCAGTACGATCCGACACCCCTCATAGTCCACGACCTGAGCGTATACCCAATTGTCGTGAATGCTTTTCGGGGGCTCACTCATTTCGCAGCCATTGTCCAGATGTTTCCCTGAGCGTGAAACCGATTCGCTGATGAATCAGTGTATCAGGGCCGGTCGGGGCGGACATCCGGCCAGTCGATTCGGAGTGGCAGTGTCTGAATTGTGCCGGACCACTTCCCATCGAGGTCAGGATTCTTCGCTTCGACGCGAAGTGTCGCACGGAGGAACACTTTCCGCTTGTGTTCCGCTTTGAGAATCCACGCCCCGCTGTCGGTCGCGATCATCGCCGCTGCATTCCCAGGAACGCCCCAGTTCGTGCAGTGCATGTTGATTCGGATCGAACTATCGAAGGGCAGCGACACGATACCGGGACTGGGGTGCGGGCCGTCACGGGGGAGTGACCATCCTTCATCCACCATTTTCCGGTCCTCATCGATCAGCTCGAATTTCACCGGATCACAGGTGACTTTCAACGGCGTGGCAGAGTCGTTGGTGTTGCGGAGTTCGAGGTACGGGATCAGGGATCGCGTGCCGTTAATCGGCGATTTCTCGACGATCGCCAGACGCACCTGGAGTCCGTTCACCGACTGCGACCACACGCCATCGAAATTCGCCAACTCGACGATTTCCAATTGTTCGAGGCTCGTGATCTGAATGCGGTACTTCGGTCCCGAACTTCCCTCCAGTGCTTCCACTTCGCCACGAATCCGAATGGTTTTCCCTCGCAGAAATTCGACCGGATCGAGGCCGAGTCGTTTGAGTTTTGTGGCCGTCTCCCACGACACATGAACGAAGACCGGCGATTTCTTCCCGGTCGTTTTCGGGGTGATGAGTAGCGGTAGTGATTCATCGATCCGGGTGAGACGATTGGTTTGCATCAGGCCAACCACTCCGATCTGAAATTCAACGGTCGCCTTCCCCGCGAATTTCTTCTCGACGATCGCTTCGGGAGCGAGCGGGCGATCGGCGTTCATTGGGGCTTCTTTCCCTGTCGATGGTGGTGTCTTCTCGTCCGTCTGACCGGCTCCGATCAATTTCCCAATTCCGACCCCACCCCCGATGAGCAGTGTTCCGCCGAGAAGGACGGCGAGGACGATCGATTTGAAGTATGCGTAACGCATGGCGTTCATGACTCCTGTGGTGAGTGCGGCCACCTGGACCGGAACCGTTCCCGATGCGGTCAGCCATTTCGGAGCGTTTTCGAGCGTGGTCGCGAATAGGGACGGCGGGACTTGCGCGTTTGCTGCCTGGGACACTATCGATCCGACGAGAATCGATGCCGATGTCAGTCCGCGTCGGATCAACCGTTCCCGCAATCGTGTTCGTCCAGATTCAAGGCGACGTTTGAGCGTTCCTTTGGACAGGCCGAGCAGATTCGCCGCTTCGTCCTGCGTGTGACCCCGAAGGTGGCACAGGATGAGCGGTGCGCGGTAGCATTCCGGCAGTCCGCCGAGTTCTTCATGCAGCACTCGATCGGTATCGGTTCGAGCGATCGGATCGGTAGTCGCCTTCGGAGGTGTGGCGGATTCCGCTTCGCGTCGGCGTCGTCCGCGTGACCGTGCTTTCAGGGATGCCCGGTACGCGACCCCGTACAACCACGACGCCAGCGAATGCGATTGGTGAATGCTCCCCGCCTTCGTCGCGAGGACGAGGAACGTCGCCTGAAATGCGTCTTCGGCGTCGGCTTCGCAGGCGAGGACGTTTCGACAAACGTCGAACACCATTGGCCCGTGCCGGACGAGGATCGCCTCGAACGCGACCTCTTCCCGTTCGTCGGCGAAGCGTCGGAGCAGATCGTGATCGGCCCCGTCCGCCCGCAGATCGTCAACGATCCGACGGAGGAAGGGAAGCATCGGCGAGGATGAATCGGCCATCGGATGACTTTCGTGGACGGGGAGCGAACGGACCCCGGATTCCTTTCACTGTATAGCTCCACGAAGTCGGAAAAGCAGCGCACTTATTTTCGCACAAAGTCTAACACCCACCATCTCCTGTTTACCGTTCGCGGTTCCGATCACGAACGGTAAACAGGGAAACGCGACATTCGTTGCATCACTCCGGGAAATACTTCCGCACCTGTTCCGGGTTCGGCTTCCCTCGCAGACTCACCAGCACCGTCATCGTGATCGACGCCATGAATCCCCACACGAGCGGATCGAACCCGAACGGCGTCATCGGTGCGAACGGATCGCTCCGCTTCTGTCCCCACCCCGGCAACCACCCGAGCATCGACTGAAACACGTTCGACGGATCATCCTGTGTGCGATTGTCGATCCAGCCGAGGACGTACAAACTGATGACCGTGCTGAATCCGCCGAGCATCCCGCACAACACGCCCGGCCCCGTCGCACGTCGCCAAAACAACGTACACAGCATCGGCATCAGGAACGAACACGATTGCCCGGTGCCCGTGAACACGATGATGTATTGCAGAAACCCCGGCGGATTCATCGCACCCACCATCACGATTAAACCAACGATCGCCGTCGCGGAATACGACAGGATGCGCATATTCCGCTGCGATGCGTTCGGGTTGAACGTGCGTTGCCACAGATCGCGGACCAGACTCGACGAGATCATCAGCAGGAACGCGGCGACCGTGGACATGATCGCGGCATACGGAGCGGCGAGCAACAACCCCGCGATGAAGTTCGTCGGCGCGACGGTCCGCACCATCGCGGGCATGATACTGTCCGGTTCGCCTTCGCTGCCCATTTCACGCTGATACTCCGTCGGATAAATCGCCCGCGCACAAATGAAAATGATGATTAAACTGATGTAAGTGATCGCGTAGAACACTCCGACGAGCATCACCGCCCGACGCAGGCTCGCACTATCTTTGAACGACATCAGCCGAACCATTCCGCTCGGCTGCCCCGCCGAACTGAGCGACCACATCAGGAAGAACGAGAACGCCATCCCGATCGGCAGGAATGCGTTCGGTCCCGGTCCCATCACGAGATTCGGATCCTGTGCCATGAGAATTTCGGTCGCGGCGGGGAGTCCGGTCGCGCCCGATGGCGCGATCGGCACATGCTGAATCGCTAATATCGCGAGCAGGATCACGCCGAACAACATCACGAACCCTTCGAACACATCCGTCATCGTGACCGCCCAGAATCCGCCGTAAGTCGTGTACGCGATGACCGTGAACGCGAACAGGAACAATCCGAGCATGTACCCCTTCTCGACCTTCCAGCCAATGACCGGTAACGTCACCCGATCGGCGGGAAACTTCACCCGTTTGATCACCTCTTTGCCGTTCATGTCAAAATGAACTACCGCTTCACGTTTCTCGTCGTCGATTTGTGTCTTGTCGGCGAGGAAGCGAGCCGATTCGCTGGGGAACGGCGTCTTCATGTCGCCGGTCGTGAAGTGGAGAAGCAACGTGTGATCCTGCACGATTTCGGTGCCGAGCAACTCGGCGGACGGCGGCATGACGCGCATCGCCTCCTTCAGCACCAGTCCGCCCGCCTTGAACTGCGCCACCAGATTGAAACAGACGAACAACAAAATCATCAGTGTTGATACGATGCCGAGAATTGGAAAGTTGAATCGATCGCGCAGCACATCGGGGACGGTGACCGAACCCGAAATGCGAGCGACCTGGTTGATGCGTTTCCCCATCACGACCATCGCGGTGAGGGGTACGGCCATGTAACTCGCGATCCACACCGACATGATCCAGCCGTTGGTGTAGATCAGCGATGGGAAGCCCATGAACGTCCCACCACTGATCGCGGTCGCGGCGACGGTCAGCGCGAGCACCCATGCCCCGAGGCCGCGATTGCCGAGGAAGTATTCGTTGACGAAACTCCCGCGTGTGAGGAATCGGTGCGAAATGATTCCGAACGCGAAGATGCCGACGAGGTACAGTCCGAACGCCGCCATCACCCAACCGCTACCCGGCGATAATTCAATCCCCATGATGCCCCTCCGCTTCGACGCCGAGGTCATCGTTCGACATGTAGAATTTCGCGAACAGGATCGAGATCGTGACCATCACGAACCACGGGATGATCACGGCGAACAGCACCCAGTTCGGGATGCCGAAGGTGTGTCGAAATTGTGACGGTTCCCACACGTCCGCGAGGCCGAGTTTCACGACGAAACTGTCGGCAGTGTGCGGATAGCCGTGGATGTAACTGTAGCCGATCGTCCACGAGAGATTGAGAAACCAGAGCAGCGCGACCCATCGCGCTTCCCGGACGGAATGGCGAAAGGTGCGCGCTGCGTTATCGGTGGGGTGCATGGCGGGACTCTCTGTTCGTTGCGAAGAGGTGCCCGCGATTCTACCGCGAATGTCGGCTCATGCCATCAGAAATACTCGAACCCGATCTGGAACGTGATCTTTCCATCCAGCAACTTTTGAATGTTCGTGATGTGGACCGGTCGCGACCCGCGTTTCTGTGATTGGCTCGACGGCACCGTGAACGGTGTGAACGCATTGTTCGACGGACTCGGATACGGCACCGATCCCATGAATCGCCCCGGCCCATCTGATCCCGGCACTCCGTGCGATTCCTCCAGCACCGGACGACCATCGACGACGCGCCAAATGAGCAATCCTTCGCCCGGCAGATCCGAATCGAATCCCTTCTTCGCCCGATTTTCGAGCAACAGGTACTCACTGCCGTCCGGTGTGACGAGCACCTTGAAGCACTCGTTGCGGCTGTTCACGATCGGAGCGAGGACCAGTCGTTGCGGCACGGTCGGGTCGATGACCGTCGGCGTTAGCCAGCCGAGTTGTTCCTTGCACCATGCGGAGTAGTGCAGCGGTCGGCCCTTCCCGCCGTGTCCGCTCGACATCGTACACCACACGCCGATCCCCTCGAAGTTCGGCACTTCCGGCTTCGCGTACAGGTCCGGCATTCCGAGCAGGTGACCAAATTCGTGACTGATCACGCTGATCGAGTCCATCTTCAACCCGCCTTCGGGATTGATGAAATACTGATAGCGTTTCCCCTTGTAATTGAAATTCGACTGGTGCGGCCAGTACAGTGCCTGTCGATTCGTACCGAGTTCCTGACCCGCATACATGAAGAACAACCCGTCGAACCCTTCGACCGCGTCATCGCCGTCGCGCTCGAACACCAACGCCATCACTTCTTCAAAGAGTTTTTCCTTGCTGCCGCTCGACTGATATTCGCGTCGATCCTTCGTCACCGTGACCGGCTCGAAGACTTTGCCTTCGACCTTCAACTGACCGCACGAAATTTCGAGATAGTAGTCGCGCATGCTGCCGTACACTTTTTCGCCGGTTGCGGATTTGTCCTTGTACACGCCTTCGCTGAACAGCGATTTGTCCCAGTCTTTCAATGTGATTTTCGGATTCAATTGTTTGTCCGGGTATTCGATCGGGATCACGGCGAGACGATACGTCTTGCCACGAAATGCCTGGGCGCGTCGATCGTCCCATCCTCGCGGTTGATCCTTGCCGGTGCCCGCCGGGATCAACGTCACTTCCTTTTCCATCTCCTCGCCGTCGCGTCGGAATTTGATCATGATGCGATCGCCCGGATTGCGATCAACGAGCAGATCGGCGATCTTGTTCGCGCCTTCCGTCGTTCGTTCGCCGACATGGGTGATGATGTCGCCCGGTTTGAACCCTGCTTCATCCGCCGGTGATGCGGGCACGACCGAATCGACGCGGAACCCCGCTTCGGTGGGCGACGCGAAGATGCCGAGCAGCACCCGTTTCGCGAACTGACCGTCTTCGCCGAGTGGTCGGCTGACCGTGTCGAGGGACACTTTCACATCGTTCGATTTGCCGTTGCGAACCGTCTCGATCGTGAGCGAATCGCCCGGCAATTTTTCCTGCACCAAATAGCGGAATCGTTGGGTATTGCGGATCACTTCGCCGTTGACCGATTTCACCACATCGCCGACCTTCAGTCCCGCTTTGCTCGCGGGTGAAGCGGAATCGACCTGCGTGATCGCGAAGCCCTTGCCATCGACGAGTTCGAGATGAACACCGAGGTACGTTGCGGGGCGAACGCTGGAACCATCGTTCCGTAGTTTGGTCGTCTTCGCGGTTTTGACCGTCGCGTAACCGTCGGGCGTCGGGGTTTCGACGACGGGGGGAGTCTTTTTCGTCGGAATGTTGCCGAGACCGGAGCCGTCCGCAGCGAGGGCGACCGTGACGAGGACGAACGGGACGGCGAAGAAAGCGAATGAACGGGCGCGCATGGCTACGACTCGCGTGTTCTGTGTGTTGTAGTGGAATCGAACTTCGGTAGATTGGAGAGATCGACAGGAGTTACACAACTGCTCGGGATAGTCGCCTTTCGCTCCGCGAAAGTACGTCTTCGGTTCGGAAGAACACACTTTCGCGGAGCGAAAGGCGACAATGGTGTCAGATGCGTCACTCCTGATCGACATTCAGACAACTGCACTCAGTATACTGCGAACTCGACCCATTGTGACAGAGTTCGCCCGGAAAGCGAGAGGATAGTTCCGAATGGACGCACCGCGTCGGATCGAGCGTGAGTTCGGCGTACCGTTCGCGGGTGAGATTCTCGACCCGTCGAAGTGGGTTCAGACCGCCATCAAAAAGATGCCCGAAACCGGCTTCCTGAACTGGTCGGAAATGTTCGGTCGCGTCGCACCCGTTGTATTGGATCTGGGATGTGGCAACGGTCGATTCACGATCCAGAGTGCGTTCAGTCGGCGCGACATGGATCATTTCGCGATCGATACGCTCCCGGTGGTCATTCGATACGCTCGAAAACGAGCGAATCAGCGTGGATTATCGAACGTGCGGATCGCCGTCGGTGGTGCGAACGAACTGCTCGCGCAGTATGTCGCACCGGGCAGTGTTCGCGAAATTCATTGCTATCATCCGCAACCGTACTATCACCCATCCGAGGTTCACAAACGGCTGATCACGCCCGCATTCGTCGCTCTGGTGCATTATTCGCTCGAACCGGGCGGATTATTTGTCGTGCAGACCGATAATCCGGGGTACTGGAAATATATCAAAGCATTGATGCCGCATTTTTTTACCTTCTACGAACGCATCGGACGCTGGCCCGATGCACCACGCGGTCGAACTCGTCGCGAAATCATGGCGATGAAGAAGAAATTGCCCATCTTCCGAGGATCGGGGACCGCACGCACCGACATCACACGCGAAGAAGCGATCGCGGTCGCGGAGAAACTGGCGGCACCGAGGTTCGACGCGGATCGACGATTGATGGATCTGGATCGATCGGAACGCGAGTAAGCACACTCGGGATCCGATCCAACACCAGCGAAAACTGCGTCGGTCCGATTTCGTTTCCACAACGAGGAATCCGCGATTCGGTCGCGTTGACCAGTCGTGGTTCCGCAGAATCGCGGATGGTCAACAGAGTCGCCGAGCGGTTTTCAGATCTGAAATTCGTCGATCGATTTCAGATCGAAAATGCTGAGCAATGCCGTATCCAGTCGATCCACCTCGGTCACCTGTCGAACGTGTTGTTCGAGATTCGCAGGAACGGTGGCGAATCGTTTTCGCAACAAGGCGAGGATGTGATTATGGCTCGCCTTCACTTCACCTTTCGCTTCGCCCTTGTTGAGCACGAACTGATAGGTCGATGACTCTTCCATCCCCGGAACTCCTTTGAACCAGTCGTTGATCTGAATGTTGTCGAACCGCAATCCCATCAGCCAGTAGCTCATCTCCCAGATCAGCTTCATCGAATCGTTTGACACATTCGGCTCTTTCAACCGATGGTCGATCTCACGCATGACGGCGGGAATCTGCGGAGCGGCATCGTCGGTCAACAGGGCGAGGGGAAGTGTGCCCACACCGCCATTCAGGAACGTCGCCGCCGGAAATTCCCACAACCGGACGACGCGGTAAGTGAAGTCCAGCCAGTTGACGTTCGGTGCCCATTCCAATTGCATCCGTCCCGTCAGATCCGGCATGTTCGCCTCGCGGCGCAATAGCAGGACGATCGTGTGGATCGGCATACGGTTATGGTACCACAACTGAACATTGTACAGCAACAACCGCGAGAGGAGATCGTCATCCCAACTCGCCTGCGCTTCGAGGTGCAGGATGCCCCGGTGGGGTGCCCGCAGTTTGAACACCTTGTCCGCCTGAACGTTGATGCTCGTGAACGCGGTGCCGTGCGTGTCGGCCTGGATCGTCGCGGGCAGTCCGACGAGTGGACCGAGCACGGCAACCAATCGTCATCCAACCCTGATTGGCTCAATGTACTCCAACTTGACGACGTGCATGGGGTCGATGTAGACAGTCCGATCGGGAATCGAATCGTTCTCATTCGCGTGAAGTCCGACGACAACGATGGAGTGACTCACGAAGATTGTGTCGCGGTGGCGAATTTCGTATTGAGAACCATCGCTCACGTAGAGCCGGAAAGGTTTGAATGGCTGGATGCGAGCCTGATTGATTATTTCTGCGGCAATCACTGGTGTCTCCTGTCGGGAGTGAGAACAACGGTTCATCTTACACGAACCGTCGCGGTCGCTCCAATGATTTCACTGTGAACTTCGCCACGAAGCGATTCGTCGATTCACTTCGCCCACAATCGCCGATCGAGACTTCGATACCCGATCGCCTCGCTCAAATGCTCGAATCGAATCGACGGTGCCGATTCCAGATCCGCGATCGTCCGCGCCATGCGCAGGATGCGATCGTGCGCCCGCGCCGACAACCCGAAATCCTCCATCGCGGCCTGCAACGTCTGCTGGCACTCCTTGTCGAGCACGCAGTATTTTCGCACCTGACGCGGCCCCATCCGACCGTTGACCGCCATCGGTCCGCTGCCGAACCGCTCCGCCTGCACCTGCCGCGCATGAGCGACCATCTGACGCATCACCGCACTCGAGGTGCCGTCCTTCACGGACGCCAATTCCTGAAACGGGACCGATGGAACCTCGATGTGTAAATCGATGCGATCGAGCAGCGGTCCCGAAATCTTCGCCATGTACCGTTCGACCTGCGGCGGGGCACATTTACACGCATGTTTCGCGTCCCCCATGTACCCACAAGGGCACGGATTCATGCTTGCGACGAGCATGAAATTGGCCGGAAACGTGATCGAACTGAGGGCGCGAGCGATGGTGACTCGCCCTTCTTCGAGCGGTTGACGCAACACTTCGAGGCTGCGTCGATTAAACTCCGGCAGTTCATCGAGAAACAAAACCCCGTGATGTGCCAACGAAATTTCGCCGGGACCGGGGATGCTGCCACCGCCGACCATACCCGCATCGCTGATCGTGTGGTGCGGATTGCGAAACGGTCGCTGCGTCAAAAGCGAGAGACCCGCCGGGAGTCTTCCGATCGCACTGTAAATGCGAGTCGTTTCCAGCGATTCGGCGGGCGTCAGACCGGGCAGGATCGTCGGTAATCGACGCGCCAGCATCGTCTTTCCACTTCCCGGACTTCCGATCATGAGCAGGTTGTGCACCCCCGCTGCGGCGACCACCAACGCACGTTTTGCCGACTCCTGACCTCGCACATCGGCGAAGTCCTCTGTGTAGCAATTCATCAGCGATTCGACTTCGTGAGCGGCATACGGGACCGGGGCGAGATCGAGTTGTCCGGTGATCAGACCGACCGCGTCGGCGAGCGACTCGACGCCGTAGACTTCCAGTTCCTGCACGACCGACGCTTCCTGTGCATTTGCGCGCGGCACCGCGAATTTGGTAATGCCCAGATCGCGCGCCGCCATCGCCATCGATAACGCGCCCTTCACCGGTCGAATACTGCCGTCCAGAGCGAGTTCGCCGATCGTTGCCCAGTTTTCGACCAGTTCGGGGCGAATCTGTGCCGATGCGACGAGCAATCCCAGCGCGATCGGTAAGTCGATGCCACCGCCTTCCTTTCGGAGATCGGCGGGTGCGAGATTGATGACTGCCCTGCCGGTGGGACGGGTGTAATCGAGGTTCACCATCGCCCGTTCGATGCGATGAATGCTCTCACGCACCATTAACTCCGGCAATCCCACCAGAATCGTTTTCGGTTGTGCAGCGGGGTGGTAATCGACTTCAACGATGACATGGGCGGCGTCGATGCCGATCAGCGCGAATGTGTTCAGTTTGGCGAGCATGACTTCTCCTCGGATACATCTTCTCACATCGGTTCTAAAGCACCGAGTTCGATTTCGCAACGAAATTGGGGGCGCAATCCGTATCCGAATCCGAATAATAGTGGGTGTTCTCGTTCAATCTCCGATGTTTCTGACGAGCGATTTTGATGCGTGGTCTGAATCTGGTCCGTCTCGACGATCGAATCGTCCCGGTCGTCGGTGCGTTCGCTGAAGCTCCGATCGTCACGAAAGGCACCGGCCTCGATGGGGTCGTTCTGCTCATCGACGACGGCGGATCCGCTTCCGGGTCATTGCTTTACGACGGACGACACGTCCTCACGGCGGCCCACGTCGTCGATGAAAACGGGGATCGCGTGGCGGATCGCGGAGTGAATGTTCACTTCGATCTGCCGGGTGGTCGGATCACGATGTTCGTCCCCCCGGACCTCATCGCGGTCTGGCCGAAGTGGACCGGAACGACCTCCGATGGCGGCATTCCTCGCGATGGCGAAGATTTGGCCGTTCTCACCCTCCCGGCCCTCGCACCGGGCGGTCCGCGTGGTGCAGATCGCTATGATCTCTATCGGAATAACGATGAACTCAGCCAAAGTTTCACCGTCGTCGGCTACGGTCGCAGCGGGATCGGCAACGACGGATCGTACGTGGCGACCGAAGCCGAAGTGAAGCGGTCTGGTTTCAACACCTTCGACACCGACCGACTGACCATCGACGGCATTCGGTACGCTCCCAATGGACGAGTTCTGAACGCCGATTTCGATAGCGGTTCGGGATCCCAGGATTCGTTCGATTATTTTTATCAGGTTCCGAATCGTGGATTCGGGAGTCAGGAAGCGTCCACCGCGCCGGGCGACTCCGGCGGTCCGGCTCTGATCAGCGTG
>Ga0105044_10002525_pt1 | contig 25009 bp, 19 predicted proteins | sample MAT01_FD_78092 | JGI IMG/M metagenome (GOLD analysis project Ga0105044, IMG submission 78092) | Freshwater microbial communities from Lake Fryxell liftoff mats and glacier meltwater in Antarctica - MAT-01 | ecosystem: Environmental > Aquatic > Freshwater > Ice > Liftoff microbial mat | place... | reverse complement strand
GTACCGGGAACCTACCTGGTTTCTGTTGAGTTGGGTGATCAGCAGCGCTTTGTGGAGCGGGTGATGGTGGTGAGGTAGGTTAGGAAAAAAGCTATTAACTATTTGTTTAACTTCTATTTATGGGGAGTGGAGGCATTAACCTGTACCGGGAAATTAAGACTGAGTACAAGGAATGGAAATTAAAAACGAAGGAGGTAGCCTCTTTTAGGGAGCTAAGTACATCCTTGGAGGACGTTGCATCTTATAAAGGTGCTTACTTCGATCTCTTTAATGGGAAATTGGATGTTCTGGTTATAAAGAATTTTCTGATTGACAAGGAAATAGCTGGTTTACTTAATAGGTACGAAAGGTGGCCAAAGGAACTGTTTGTAGATAAGTCATTTGGAAGAACTTTCGGACCCACACTTATTGACAGTGAAGCGAATCTGAATAGTTATTTTAAAAAATCAAAATTGTTTAACTCTGTATTCAACGAATCCCTTGGTTTTGACTTTTTTGAACGATTTGTTTATGTAATGTCCATTTTATCCGGCATAAACAAGAATGCGATCAATAATCCGCATTTAGATAATGACAATGAATTTGCTGCCACAAACATAAAATACATGCACCCCTATAAAGGGAGTCTACCTATTCATTGTGGCATGCAGTTTCAAGACTTATATTCGGAGTGTAGTAATATAGGTTATTATAAAGATGCTCGAAACCAATTGAGTTACTTTATTGTCATTCAGTACCCTGAGAAGGGCGGGGAATTGCAGTTGTATGATTTGTTGTATAGCGAAACCCCCAAATTTACTGATCCCCAAAAAGTAAGGAATTTTGTTTCAAAAACAACTGCAAGTAAATACTACAGACCTGAAGTAGGAGATATGTTCTTTTTCAATGGGGGACAAATTTGGCACCGTATAACCCAGGTAAGAGGTGGTGATCCAAGAATTTCGCTCTCTGCTTTTACAGCTCCAACACCCGATAGTAAAGGATTAGTGTATTGGACTTAATGTGCTTTCGTTTTTTTGTTAAAGTTTATTTATTATTATATATTATACTAAACGATGCGATAATTTCAAAAATATGGATTTGAGGTGTGCGGTTGGATTGATTTGAATAGGCATATTAAGTATTATAAAACCTAAATACGATTTCTAGTAACTACTGCCTGGAATAATTCTATGTATTTTTTGGCTTGAATTTCCCAAGCTATGTTTTGTTGAATGCTTTCAACATTTTTATTTAAGGAACTGCCTGTATTAACATGTTTATTTTTGTTAATTAATTCGAGTGCTTGTATCCAATCCTCCAAATAATTGGAGTCTATTGAATTACCTGATATACCCTCTTTCAACCAATATTCAGTGCCGTTAACAGGCGATGTAATTACAAATAGACATCTCGAGAATGCCTCAAGTTGAACTAATGACATGGCTTCGAATTTTGAAGTGTGAACGAGGACATGTGAGTTAAGCATCGCTTCATGTAGGATTTCTCTGTCTACATGCCCATGAATATTAATGGAATCTTTATTGCTCGACTTACTGACTGCCTTTTCTATTTCTTTTCTTAACGGTCCGTCTCCATAAAGGTGAGCTTCAAAAGGAAATTTCAGGTTTGATAGTATTTTAATTAAGAGTTGTGGTCTTTTCTGATGAACTAGTCTGCCGGCCCATAATATTTTAAGGTGGTCGTCTTTTAAAACTGGTTTATCTATTTGGCAGTCTTCAAGTCCGTTTGGAATTACCTTAACTTTTTTAACTAAACTAGGATCCCAGTCAGACAGCAATTTTTCCAACGACTTATTGAGGACAATTATTGCACTTGCTTTTCTGCAAATGCCGCAAAGTATTCTTTGTAGTAGCAAGTGATATACTATCATTTGATTCGCGGCTGCACCTGGTATGTCATGTCCATGCGTTAGTACTACAAACGGGATTTTTTTTGTGCTTTTTAACCAAGTTGCTGGGATGCCGCCTGGTAAAATAAAATTTGCCAAGGCGACATCAAAATCGCGGTTCATGGCATGTATGTAGGAGATGGCTTTCCATGCCCATCGAAGCATTTGAATTGGATTTGCCTGGTGTAGAGAGCCTCTTTTAGTATCCAGCCGTATTATCTCCGTATTGCCATCCCGGCTGATTCCCAGATTGGACCCGTACCCGGATGTTAGCACAAGAATCTCGTGTCCATTGCCTTTCCATTGATGAACCAGATGCTGACATACTATTCCGGCACCTCCACCAACGGGCGGATACTCATAAGTAAGAATCAGAATCTTCAAGCTGGCGGATTAAAACTGTAAGGGCAGATTTCGACCTCTAGAAAGGGCGCTTGGGGGAGAATTTAGAAACCCGCAAACTTCCCTGATGACATATTTAGGGTTGCTGCGCTTTTCAAGATAAATTCTTCTCATATACTCTCCAATGAGCGATAAAGCGATGCACTGGAGTCCTCCAAAGAATACAAATGGTGTTGTGGTTGTCAGCCAATCAGGGATGGGTACATCGTGCATTCTAAGTGATATGGCCCAGGTGAATAATGAAACTGAGAATAATAGGCTCGTAAGGCCAATCAATAGAATGACTTTCAGAGGTATAGAGGTAGAAAGGGTCAATCCATCAATCCCCAGACTGACCATTTTCAACAGACTGTATTTTGTCTGACCTTGTTTTCTCGGGAGTCTAGCGTACGGCACGTTCTGTCCTTTAAATCCAAGTTTTGGGATTACAGCTCGCAGAAACAAATGGGCGTAAGGATGTTCTAACAATACTTTCAGCACCTCGTTATTCAATGCCCTGAAATCCGCATGATGAGGGATAACCGTAACTCCGGTCAATACAAGTAATTTGTAATACATTCCTGCAGAATATCTCTTGAAGTGAGAGTCTGAATGCCGTCCAGATCGAACTCCATAGGCAATACCGTATCCGTTTGCAATTGCCCTAAGCATTTGTGGGATAGCTATAGGATTGTCTTGAAGATCCACGTCCATGGTTATGTAGACGTCATAGCTGTTTCTCAGGTAGCCCAGTCCTGCCAGCAGGGCTCCTTGTTGTCCCACATTGTGTGCAAGGCGCAACCCTCTTATTTGATCATGTGCTTTCGTCAATTCCAGAATAGTGGTCCATGTGTCATCGTCCGATCCGTCATCTACAAAACAAAGAATCCAATCGGGATAAAGATTCCCCTTTGCCACAAGATCATCCAGGATCTTCTTTAGCGCGATGTAAGCCGGATTAATGGATTGCTTCTCCCGATAGCAGGGGAATACGACGGCTAATCTGGAGGGCTTTACAGAGGCTGAGACTTGAAAAATTTGTTCAATCATAGCTCAAGTTAAGAATTGCCCGGGTCGATTTATAGACAATATTCAGCCCCGCCATCTGTTCTGTACTGTACGCCACACGAACCACGATATCGTTAGGCATCGTTCAATTCTTTTTTTTTCTTCACTCTTCAATGCTCTGAAGCTAATATGATGGCTTGAAAGTAAATCTGCGTACATACTGCCCGGTACCGCCTCGTCCGTTTTCAGTTTCATTCGATTCCAATCTGTATGATTCCAATGAATGGCTTTCCAATGAGGAGCGATAGTAGGCTGCCTGCTTCCGAGTAAGTTCCTGATGTAACACCAACTATCTTGGTTGGTAAAATCCTGAATAAATGGGCTCAAGTCTAGTTCCTTTATGTGTTTGTTCAAGATCCGGATGGGCAGCATCCAATCGCGATTGTTGGCATGCACCATTCTGTTAGCATCCTCCAGACATCGAGCCATCAAGATGCTCTTTGGCGGACAATACATAATATTTCCAACCATTTTAAGTATGTGATGACTCCTAAATACATACGGGTCATTGAAGTTTAATGGGGTCAAGCAAGTCACATCTAGGTCAGACCACCAGCCCCCGAATTCCCAAAGCAACTGGTACCGAAAAACATCGGAGAAGCCAGCCACGCTATTTTTACCATGCCCGAGAAAACTACTTTTTAGGTACCTGAAAATTCTATCTCGGGGTAGGATCTTTTCTCCGGATGCCAATTCTAGCATAGGCGAATTAGGTAAACCAGTTGGTATGTCATACACCCATAACCGAAAGGGGTGACCCTGGCGAATAAAAGAAAGGATCGTCAGTTGCTCTAAAGGACCAAGTTTGGCACCTATCCAGAGCCCGTTTATGGTTTCGCCTGTCGGATATTGCATGTCCCAGAGAAACGATTAGCCATTGCCATTATCATCCTTAAATATGGCTAATTTTGACTAAATTTTACACTAGCTAAGATATGAACCGATTATTTAAACAAGACCAACATGAGTCTGATTTTGAAAGAGATGGATATGTGTGCATTCCGTTCCTAGGTGAGTCGCAACTCACAGACTTACGTAACTTGTACAATCGTCTTACACCAGACAGCCGTTTTAATACCCAAGACAATTCGGTCAGCTACCATTTCAGTTTTCTGGATCCAAACCGGGCGTACAAAAAAGCAGTTTTTGATGGCGTTTCGGCCATTGTTGCCCCATCGCTTGTTCAGCACTTTACGCCCTATTCGCCACTGATCATCAACTTTGTCCGCAAGGAGCCCGGTTTGGGCGAAGTGCCTGTTCATCAAAATTGGAATTTCGTCGACGAATCCCGCTACTGTTCCGTGTCTATTTGGTGCCCGTTGGTGGATGTCGGACCTGAAAATGGGGCGCTGGAAGTCATCCCAGGAACACATCGTCTTTTCCGCGATTTATTACGCAGCCCATCCATACCCTGGTTCTTTAAAAGGTACAAAAATGTTCTCCTAAAAGAATACCTCCAGGTTGTGCCGGTCAAAGCTGGTCAAGCACTCATCTTCGACGACAGCCTCATTCACTATTCCAAGCCTAACCGGGGAGATTACGACCGAACAGTGATTCAGGTTATCGCTATTCCAGAGGGAGCGCAGGCTAAACACTATTACCGGAAGCAATCTTTTTTGCGATCTACTTTCTATGAATTAGACGTAGACCGGGAGTTTTTCCTAAATTTCAAATTTGACATCACGCAAGAGCCGGAAGGAGTCTTGCGCTCCTCGTCCATTCCCTACCAGCTTCCAAAAATAAACGAGCGCAAATTCCGCAAAATGGTGGGTCATCCGATTATAGCGTAATGACCAAACCAGACAATTCCGGCGGGTTGGGACAAGAAGCTGCCCGCTATTACGACGAGTGGACGCAGCGCTACCTGGATACGTACGGGGATATTATTCAGGCTTTCCGCACGCGTAAGCCGGCAGATTTGTTGCGGAGTATTGTGCGCGCTAGCGGGATGGCTTACCCGATGCGGGTTCTGGATGCTGGTTGCGGAGTTTGCGGACCGGCAGTTTTTTTTGCGCAACAAACCAAGGTTCGCGTTGATGCTATTACCGTTTCGGAAATGCAGGTGGAAATTGCCTTAGCGCGTGTCCGAAAAGAGGGGCTGGAAGATCAAATTGCAGTTAAAACCGGAGACTTTCACCACCTTTCTACATTGTACCCGGCAGGGTATTTTGATTTAATTTTGTTCCTAGAGTCACTGGGCCATAGTCCCGTACCTTCTACCGTTTTAAAAGAGGCGGATAGTGTGCTCAGGCAGGGCGGAAGCGTTTACATTAAGGATTTTTTCTTCAAGCATAGTGATCGTCCCGAGTATGAGTCCTACATCCAAAAGGTGGTTTCGCGGGTGAACGAAAACTATGCTTATCGCGTATTGGATTTAGAACCCCTTATTCAGCAGGCAAGAACGCTAGGCTGGGAAATTGCGTTTATCCGGCCTCTTCCTTTTGATACAGAGATACATACCCGTGTTCAATTTGAATATATTAATGGGATTAAACTATATGATGGAATACCAGAATTACCTTATGCGGAATGGTTGGAATTGAAATTTGAAAAGGTAGTGAAACCTATTTTTTAATGAAATCCGTATTCCAAGATTTCAGTGTGCAAAGAGCTTATGAGGAATATGGTTTCGTTATACTTCCTTTTTTTTCGAACGAAGGGCTGGACAGGCTCGCACAGTTTTTTCGCGAAGAAACCATCCAAGAAGCACGGGCTTTTTACACCAGCACGGACTTAAATGAGCCTAGCTTCAGACTCTCTGGCGACCAGCGAATTCGAAATGAAGTGCGACGCGCGGGGATTGAGTTTATCGTAGATGGTTATAGCGAATTGTTCGGAAGTTTCATTGTGAAGCAGCCTGCCGAAATGGGTGATTCCACAGTGGATTTGCATTCGGATTGGAGCATTCAGGATGAAACCCGGCACTATGCATTGACGCTTTGGTTTCCGCTTCAGGATGTCGATGTTCAAAACGGATGTATGCATGTCGTTCCTGGAAGTCACCGGAAAATTCAACGGATTCGGGGTGTAGGGATTCCTGAGCCATACCGAAAATATAGGTCGCTATTTCAGTTTAAAGACCTGGTTGCTCTGCCCATGAAAAAGGGTCAGGTGCTTTGCTACCATAATGCTCTTTTGCATGCTTCTCCACCAAACAGTTCCTCGGAACAACGATTGGCCTGCTTGGTAGCTTGTCATCCGAAATCTGTTCAACCAGTGTTGTACTACCAACGCTACTGGCGTCTGCGAACACCAGTTCAGCAATATGCTGTTAACCGCAATTTCTTTGCCGCATACGACAAGCGCAGCAGACCTGCAGCGCTCACACTTGCCGGCTCACAGACTTATGTTGTTCCTAGGTTATCTCGTTTTGATTTCTTAAATTTTCGAAACCCTTTACTTTCTGATCGAAATGCGTGCTATTTTACGTGATTTAACTCACCAGAAACAACTGGGTCAGGACGGGTACATCCGCATCCCTGGTTTCCTTTCTTCGGAAGAACTGCACAACCTACAAGATGCATTTAAGAGATACGACCCAGGTATTTCATCCAGGTATTATTCCACTATTGATAGTTTTGACCCGGCATACAAGCGCCATGTCAATGAAGCTATACGAATGGCTTCTTCCAGGAGTGTCCGGCTAATTTTTCAGGATTATCGACCATTGACTGGCAATTTTGTGATAAAACGAAAAGGACGCAAGTCTAAAGTGCATATGCACTTCGATATCAGTTGCGTCGACGAGCTCGAAGCGGAGTCGTGCGTTTTGTGGTTGCCACTTTCCGATGTTAACAAAGAAAATGGGGTTTTGCAGATGTTGCCCGGTAGCCATACGTTTATGAATTCGGTGCGCGGACCCGGTGTCCGTCGCTACTACGAATCGCTTTACCCGGAGTTTGAGAAAAATTGGATGAAGCCTGTCCCAATGTTAGCCGGCGATGGACTGATTTTTCTCAACAGGATTCTACATTATTCAGCACCCAATACTCTGTCTGAAACCCGCATAGGTGCCAGGATTGATATGGTGCCGTCAGGGCAGGCAGCAATCATGTACCATTGGCGAAAGGGAATGCCGGAGGAAATTGTAGCCGTCTACGCCATTGAAGATGACTTTTATGAGCATTTTCGTAAAGAGCAAGATCCGGTGGGTGCGGCGTTTTTGGAATACCAAAGAAATGGCTTTGAACCTTGGAACACCCCCAAAATTTTGGAATTTCTTCGCTCCAGAAAACTCAATCCAGCATGATGGATCGGCAAATTTTCAAAGATTCAACGCTGGATCACTTGTTTAAGCAGGAAGGTTATATTGTGGTGGATATTCTCACCACCGATGAAGCTATTTCCCTAAGGGAGCGCGTGGCAAAGTTACGAGCAGGTGTAAATGCACCTTTTTATGCCAGTTTGTGGAGCGGGGACCGCAACTATCGGCAATCCGTGGATAAGATGGTAAAAGAGGCATTGGAAAGCCGGGCACTTGCTTATTTAAATGCTTATCAGTCGCTCTTTGCAGATTTACTGGTTAAGCGTCCCAGCCTTAGGCACCATATTTCGGCCCATCAGGATTGGACTTTTGTAGATGAAGCGCGATTTGCCTCGGTATACCTCTGGTGTCCGCTTCAAGACGTCCATCGAAGGAATGGGACATTGCAGGTTTTCCCCCGAACGCATCGCATGATGGATAAAGTCAGGGGTGCCAATATTTTTTTGGAGTACACTAAATATGCAAACAGGATTAGCAAATCCTTTGGAGAACACCTTACCCTAAAAGCTGGACAGGCTGTTTTTTTTAACCAGGCATTGATGCATGCTTCAAAACCGAATCGCACGCTTCGCAACAGGATTACAGCTGGATTACTGTTATTGCCATCCGAAGCGGAGGTTTGGCATTTTTTCCGCGATCCCATGACTGGACATTGCTACAAGGTGAGCGCTGATTATGAGTTTTTTATGCAATACAGCGAAGGAATTGATTTCCGGAAAGGGCTTTTTAGTCAAACCATCCGGATTCCTGGAAACCGTTCCCCAATTCCTGTACCGATGGAACCGATTCCCTTTAGTTTTTCAGAATTTTCAGTCCGCTACCGGGCGGAACTTGCTAGAAAAGTATGAACCAGGTGCGTTTCATCGAAGAGGCACTAGAACAGGAAATTGCGGAGCGCGGATTTGCGGTTCGAGATTTGCTAAAGGGGCCATCACTGGAAGCCCTTGTAGAATCCAGCAAGGCTTTTTATGGACAGATACAGGCGGAGCCATCGCTTCGGGGACGTTTCCTGAGCGCAGGCCGATTTCAAGATCCTTCTTCTCGTTTGGAGTCGGTTGCTTTAATCAAACAGTGGTTAGTCCCTGCGTTGGAATCTTGTTTCACTGACGATAGTGTTCGAGTTGTTTCCGGCGTGCATCAAATCAAGCCACCAGGGGGTAAAAGTCGTCTGAATCCACATCAGGATAGTTCCCATGTTGATGAGCGTTTCGAAATGGCCTACTACGCCTGGGTTCCATTGATGGATACCACCGCAAAGAACGGCGCTTTGCAAGTAATTCCTGGTAGCCATAAACTTGGAATCCCCCAGCGTTCGCTGAGTGTGCCCTGGCCGCTTCGCCACCCGCTGCATCAGGTGTTGTTGCGCCTGTTTTCAATTCCACTCTCTGTGCGTGCTGGCCAAGTGGTCTTTTTTCACTCCGCATTAATTCACGGCTCAGGTCCTAACCAAACAGAGGAAGTGCGCCTGGCCGTCAATAGTTTGATCCTACCCGGCATGAGTGTATATCGCCATTTTTTTCGAGATGAGAATACCCCTCGAGATCAGGTCGAAGTTTATGGAGTGAGTCCTGAATTTTTTTACAAAGAGGATATTTTGGCAAGACCTTCTCATCGTTGGACTCGATTGACCAATGAACCTTGGCAAGATCAACGGGTAACAGTACCGCGTTTGTTCTCTTTTCTCTTACGGCAATACAAGCATTACCGGTGAATTCTTCGTCGATCAAGTGGATGCTAAACCACGTGCCACCTGTTTTTTTGCGTCATGTCCTGCAAATGCGCAAGGATTGGCGTTTTGCCGCCACCAAGATAGCCGCGCTTCCTAAATCTGAATTGCCAAAAGATACGGTTAGGCGTTATTTGGCAGCCCGAGAGTTTGCTCCTGGAAATACACTTTGTTATGCTCCTGAGAACAGCATGTACTTTGCGCGCAACGGCAACATTCAAGCCTGCTGTTTCAATAGGGATGTTCCGCTTGGGCGCTATCCTGAGCAGAGTATTCAGGAGGTTTGGCAAGGTCCCAGGAGGGTTTCGCTTAGACAGAGAATCAAGTGTCATGATTTGCATGGCGGGTGTCAGTTGTGTAAGAAGTCTCTGTTAGAAGGAGCGCCGGAACAGGTTCCTGCTCGTCAATATGATTACGCGGCTCAACGTCATCCTGCCTGGCCGACCCGGATGGACTTTGAATTGGACAACGCTTGCAATCTAGAATGCGTAATGTGTTCCGGTGAATTCAGTTCTACTATTCGCATTAAGATAATATATTAATCACTCTTAATCAATCTTTACCACAATGCTTTTTTTTCAGAACTGTCTGGCTTTTTGCCTCAGCTTAGCATCGCAAACTTTCTAGGTGGTGAGCCTTTTTTGATTCCGGCCTATTGCCGTATTTGGGATGAATTATTACAAGTAAATCCTAACTGTTAAATTCGCTTGCAAACCGATGCAACAATATGGAATCCGAAAGTAGAGCAGATGCTTCTACGAGGCAGGTTTCACATAACCGTATCCATCGATGCGATGAATCCAAGTGTATTGGCAGCCATTCGGTGCAATGCGGATCCTGTGCGCATCCATGAAAACATTAGCAAGTTTGCCCAATATTCACGCCATAAGGGAACCATACTTACCTTGAGTGTATGCCCAATGGCGCTTAATTGGGGGGAACTCCCATTCCTGATTTCACCTCCTCAGACCCCCAGCCCAGGGCGGGTCAGTTCGCAGCGAAATCAATGTGTCAGTTCTTATTGAAATCACAAGGTCAGTTGGGTGGGAAATCCATCCCGGCTTTCATCTCCTCGGTTCTCCAGCCCTGTATGGGTCAGTTCTCAGTGAAGTTACTGGTTCAGTTTATATTGAAATCACTGGGTTAGTTGAGTGGGAAATATTCAACTGCGCGTGGCCATCAGCGGAAAGTCAATTTAGATTCTGTCTTTCACTATTATGGTGCCTTTGAAAAAAATGAGCTTTAGATGGCCTCTCATATCGTGGGTGTGGGCTTCGGTGGTGTTCATGATGTTGGGCAAGTCCATGCTTTCATCCCAGCAGGTGTATGTTTTCGGTTCGCCTTTAGCTGTCCCAAACTTGACTCAGCTATAAAGGCTCATTCAAAGGGTATTCGTTGTGCCCTAAACCAGTTTGATGGATTTATAACTGACCTCTTCCTGGATTGTGCTTTGATTTGAGCACACCTGCATAGTGGCGTAACAGCATGGGACGGATTCAAAGACTCGCCATTGGCGCAGTGCATTAACGTAGCTCATCGTAGAGCGAGCAGGTCTTTAACTTAGGCTCAGGTCGAATATGTATGTCTTGTTGACAGCTATTCTGGCACTTTATTCTTCCAAAGGTAGCACTTGTTAAGTTCTCCGAACTTTTGAGCCACCCACTGGTCGCACGTACGGTACCTCGAACAATGTTTTGGATTTTTTGCCGTGTGATGCATCCCGCCAAAATATGAGCCGGGATCAGGCCGATAACTTACCGAAGTAGGGGCCGGTTGTTTTTTCCTTCTCTTGGCAAGCCCAATATGGTTACCTTAGGTGGGTCATTACCATAGATAACCAGGGCTTTTCTCTTTCAATCAATTTTTTTCTCCCGAATAGTTTGGCAAAGAACTATAAATTCGTCTATAGAAAAGACTCCAAATTGAACCTGATATCAATCGGGTCAGTTCGTTTAAAATAATCACTATCTTTCTCAAACAAAAATCTAAGATGAGATCAAGCTGCATGGTTAGCAATTTGTAAAAAGTATTACATATGAATAATAAGTTAAAATTAATCCGCTACCATTATAGAAGTATTAAATATAGCTATGGACTTTACAGAGGCTTGAAGACTAAGTTTAATATATTAGATATTGAATATCGTGATTTGAATCGTTTAAATAGCTCGCTTTATTCTCAACTGTACCTAGGTGATCTAGACGCTATAAGAATTAAAAGTTTCTTAAATAAAGAAGAAATATCTAAATATATAAATAATTTGTCAAAGCTGAAGCCAGCTCTACTGTTTGAAAAGCCGTTTGGGTTTACTCATGGTCCTTCCTTAATAGATAGTTACGAAAAAATGGATAAGTATTTTGATGCTGCTAAGGAGTACTTTAAAGAGTTAAACAATACAATGGGATTTGACTTTCATGATAAAATAGTTAATGTATTAATGGATTTGAGTTTGAATCATGTCTGTGAAATACCAAATTGTAGCGGAGCAGATTATGCTTTTTTTCCTATGAAAAACATGAAGAGACTATGCGGTAGTATTCCTGCGCACAATGGATTGATGTTTTATGACATGTATCCTGAATGCAGGCATATCGAATCTCTTATTGATAAGTCAAATCAAATCAGTATCCTTCTGCTTATGCAAAAATCTGAAAAGGGAGGCGATTTGGAGTTTATTGATTGGAGATATTGTGATACTCCAAAAGATTTATCAACGGATGTACTTCGAAACATGGCTATGAGGAAAGCAAGAAAATCAATAGATCTTTTACCTGGTGATTTGATTCTTTTTCATGGTGGTCAGTTGTGGCATAGAGTGACAGATATTCTAGGAAGGACTCCAAGAATTAGTTTAAGTGCATTTTCTTCGTTTAGTCTTAACCATGAATCTATCCTTATTTGGAATTAACTAATTAAAATACTGACCTTCAAGCTGTTCCAAATTTAATGATGATAAAATAATAAAAATAATGTACTTATATTCTAACAACTCATCTCGTGTCATGCACTGTGCTCTAATTATAAATCTAACTAATATATTAAATTTAACTAAAGCTTATTATATTTATGCTTCCCGGCAATGGTTCTAATGCCTATTCCCAGTATAGCCAAATCCGGATGGAAGCGCTTGAAGCAATTCATCCTGATTCTATTGGACGTGCGGAGCAATTTATCTCTACGTACTAAAATATAAATAGTATTCTAATGCTACATATTCTTTTAAATCTGTATTACATAAATATTAATTATACGGAGGATTGTATCCTAGACTAATAATTATAGAAAAAATTTAATAAATAGTATCTAAAATTTAGTGACAATTCACTTGATCAATTACCTAATGCTATTTGTAAACTACCCAAGCTACAGGAGTTCTGTCTTGATGCCAACCATCTTTCGTCCCTGTCAACAGGTTTGAACTTACTTAAAAATCTGAGTAAGCTGATGCCTTCTAACAAAACGTTTCAAGGGAAACTACCTTCAGTGTTGTTTGACATCAAAAACATTAATATTCTTAGATTGCTAAATACGGAGTTACGATCAGTGCCGGAAGATTTACGCAATCTTCAGAATTTGAGCACCTTGTGTATAGATGCATATCAACTTAAAACACTGCCTCTAGCTTTGACAGGCTTGACACAACTAGAATACCTGTATTTAGATGATAATCAATTGCAAGCCTTGCCGGATGAGTTGGCCAAACTTGACAAGCTGAAAGGGTTGTAGGCTATGATTAATAATCTTAATGAATTAAATAATGTTTCATACAATTAACATTACCTGCAAATTTAAGGATTATTTGACAATCCCTTTCTGAAGTCGTATGAAGAACTGCCGCCCTTCCCCCAAAAAAATCTTAAGCTTCTTCTTGTTCTTGAACCTTTTTGAGACGTATCTTGAAATGTCGGTATAAAAAAACAAATGGTCGGGGAAAAAGCAGGAAATGCAAGAAGAACCACCATTTCGGGTCTTTCCACATCAGTAAAGCGATAGTGGAATACGGAAGAATAAGTTCAAATCCATGGTTGAGGGCAGATAATTTTGGAGATTCGCCATCATTGCTAATGGCTTGTATAAAAGCAACCAATGACCAGCCTGTATAGAGTGCGAGGACAGCCATCGGAACATCCACCGCGGCCATCCAAATTATTCCTGCAAATGTTTCAGCCGGAAAAATAACCAATAGCACTGCGGTTCTAAGGGAACGCAAGCCAAAGCGATGGGCCAACGTTATCCGTCCAGAAGCAGCATCTGCGGACTGATCCTGAATCTGGTGAAGGATAATGTTTCGAAGACCTTTGCCAAAACACCAGACCAGCAACAGCATAGTTTGAGCAGACTGGAGTTCCTGAAACAATGACCAGGCAAGCAAGCTGTAAAACACACTTGAATATAAGCTGTCTAGCAAGACAGCTAACACGCTGTGGTTTTTAGCGCGAATGGGCGGCACATGGTAGATCAACAAAGTACCAAATTGAAGACCAATGCATGTCCATTGAAGCAAGCTAAAGTCGTGAAAACACCACGGCAGGGATGCAAGTAACGCTGAGAGGATTAGCAGTCCAAGAACAGGTCTGAAAGCAAGATTTGCTGTGGTGTTTTGCTTACCTCCAAGTGCGTCTTCTTCCCGGTCCGTCCATTGGTTAAGCAAAAAACCAAATGAGGCCATGCCCACAGTAGAAAGCAGCAAGAGTAGCATGGAAAGTGCATGACGATTAGAAATCGAGTTATCCTGCACAAGAATACCCATATATCCTATACCAAGAATTGGTGGAATCACAAAAGACCACCAGTCTCCAACCCTTAAAGCTGAGGCAGCGTTCACTATGTTCTTTTGTCTTGAAATCATCGTGGTATTTAAGTCTCCCCTTTTATGCTACAGAGTAAAGTAAAATATAAAATATATTACAAATATTAACATGATCTTATGAAAATGTTTTAAGCTCCTGCGTAAAAGTTTGGTCCAGGACTTGTCCTGGATTCCTTAGAAATTGCATGTAAGTTAGTCTCCTCAATGCCTGGTGCGGTTGGTCATTGTTGTTAACCCATATCCACTTGTAGGCAAGTCGCTGCGTTTGATCCCGGTTCTTCAAAGATACAATCGTCAGGCCTGACGAAGTGAAATAGAATGAATTCGCGAGCGTGTGCTACCAGCTGTCGACGTTCGAAAGGAATTAACCCTTTTTTATTAAAATCTATTTAAATATAGAATTATCCGAACTTTATTTTGAGAAAAAAATGAAAAGCCCCGGTTAACTTAGGTATTGCGCAACTTAAGCTAATCGTATGGGATTTTTCTAGCGAACTAAATATAGCAACTGGCCGCTACTTCGTCAAATCATTGACCCGATCCCGGCCCATATTCTGGCGGGGTGCAACGCGCGGCACAAAAGCGACAAACATTGTTCGAAGCACCGAGCGCGCAACTAGTTGGTGGCTCAAATGTGCGGACAGTGGAGCAAATGCTATACTTTGGTAGATATAAGCGCTTGAATTGCAGTCATTTAGTTCTATATAGTCGATCTAGGTCTGAGTCAAACTTCTGCCCGCCCGACCATGAGCGACAGTAATTCCAAGCGCCATTGGAAATTCTTTGAAGCCTTGTATACCAAGCTGTTGCGCCACTAGACGGGCGTGCTCAATCAAAACATCAAAACACCGTCCTTGAAGAGGTCAGGCAAAGAACCATCAAACTGGTCGATATCACCAGGATTAGTCTTTGCCTGAGCCTGTTTAATTGGGCCCAATTCCGGACATTTAAAGGCGGCCTGAAAATCCACACTTTCTTGGATGATAGCCTAGCCTTGCCCGACACCATATACATCACAGAGACCCGCAACCATGATGTGAAAGGCCATTCACAACGAATCTTTCCCAAAGGCACCTTTGTGGTAGTAGACAAAGGCTACTTTGACATCGCGCTGATGGACGCCCGCTGTGCGGCAAACAACCACATCGTGGCTCGCATCAAATACCATACGATCTATGAGGTAATATCCTGACGCCCATTGCCTGCGGCCGAAGACCAATACATCCTCTTAGGGAAAGAAATCGCCTTAACCAGCACTAAAGCCATCGAGCGCGGCATGGGCAACTATGCGCTGCGGCGCATTGCCGTCTATGATGCGGAGAGAGACAGAACCATGGAATTACTTACGAAAAACTTGGATTGGAAAGTAGCAACAATAGCAGTGCTCGACAAAAGACGTTGGAAAATTGAGCCGTTCTTCAAGGCCATGAAATAAAATCTACAGAAAAAACTTTTGTAGGAACACCCGAAAACGTCGTGCGCTCTCAAATCTTCATCGCACTGATCTGTTTTTTGCTTCTGGAACTGCTCCGACGTCATACATGCAAGAACCGTCACGATTTCTCCAACTTTTGCGAGCGTATCTGAATCTGAATGGCGTATTATCTGAGCCTAGATTATGTGTGCAATCACGTAAGTCAGAGAGCCAAAGCAATAGCTTTAGCCGCTAAAGTCTACGAATTATTATCCGGCCAAACACCCATCTACTAGCTGACGATCAACGACTTATGTCCTGAATTCTACCTATGTACGCCAAAGCCCGGAGAACCATAAATTCCGTAACAAGTATAGGTAATACAATTTATAAATTAATATTAAGCTAAGAAGAAAAGCATTATATTCATTAATTATTATCCAATTCATGGTTAGCCTCGCTATCCATAACATCCGCAGTGCTTTGCAAGCGCTTCAATAATAGCAAGAGCTTAGGGTCTGTGTAGCCACGGCTCAGCGCTGCTTGATAGTAGGTTATTGCTCGTATTGTATCACTTAGTTCAAACAGATGATAATCGCCCAGGAAATGATACGGAAGATAGTATTCCGAAAGCCATTGGGTTCCTTGTTCGCTAAATTCGGCACCCTTCTTTAAATCGCCGTGTTCGTACAACATTTCCAATGCGGCATCAAATATCCAAGGCTCAGGTCTGATCTCCATAGCATTTGTCCAGCAGGTTAAAGCACTATCTACTGCACCCATTGAAGCGTATACTTGACCCAGTGCAACCCAATAGCGATGTGGAGTTGGCCTCGGATTATTTACTGCAGCCTTTAAATTATCGAGAGCCTTTGCAGGCTGGTTTAAAAAAAGATATTGGAACTTACCAAGTCCAAAAAGTGCAACTTCGTAAGTAGAGTCCACGTCCAAGGCACGGCGGAAGTACCGCTCAGTTTTCACCAACAGTGAGTCGTTGGAGGTCAAGTGGATGCCGGCCTTCGATTTTTCTGAAACCATCTTTGCGTACATGTTGGCAATCATAACATTTCCACGCGCGGAACGAATCATGTGAGGACCATCTGACTCGAAGAGTGTTAAGCGGTCTTTCCATGCTGAGCTGCGTTGAATAGTTTTTGCGGCAAGTAAGGTCAACCAGGCCATGATGACCACTACAGTTAACAAGGGTATAATCCGGGCTAGATACCAGTTGCCAGATTCACCGGCTCTGCGATCTTTATAGGTTAAAGTTACGCCAAGCCAATATCTACAAATTCTCCTTGTTCCAAGCGCAATGCCAACGCTTAGTGCAGCAGAGGGGGAAAAGAATAAGCGGTCAGCGACAATACCATTCATGGTAGCGAGCAAATTACTAATTGGTACATATGCCAAAGTGAACCACAAGAGAACTGCGACAAACTCGTAGTATTGAGACCTCAGAAGTCCCCAAAACGCCAAGCCAAGAGTAAAGAGCAAAGTAAACAGCCCAACGTGCATCCCTAAATGGTTCCAGGAAGCTACCGGGATCATGTCGTAACCGTAGTAAAAGAGCATTCTTTCTGGCCATACAAACTTAGTTAAATACCAACTGAGAGTAGTCAGAACTTCTGGAATCAATCGTTCAATCCCTGAATAGCCATAAGGGTCTTCTGCAAAGGGAGGAAGAGCCGAATTTGTTTCCGGAAGTAGCAAGTTAGATAAAATTATTACAAATAGCGTTAAAACAACGACTGTTGGTACCATTACCGAAATCAAAAACCTCTGTAAACTGGAAGGCCCTAAATCTGTAAGCTGCATATTCTGCTTAGTAAATGGATACCTCCACGCCAACAGAATGACCAACCATGCTAGTCCAATAGTGCTGAGGTAGCTTTCTTTTGACAAAATCGCAAGCGTCGTGAACAATGCTAACCAAGCTCCAGCTAGCAGATTCTGCCCTCGCTTTAACCGATCGAACCATAAAATCACTCCGCTAATGCCAAAACAAAAGCCTAACAATTCTTCCCTATTTTTCAAACTGTTAAATACCTCGGTGTGTAGAGGGTGCACTAGGAAGATAATCATAGCCAATAGGCCCCAGTGTCGGTCAGTAGTAGGGAATAGCCTGCGAAAGAATCCCAACAACAGCAGACCGCATGCCGCGTACAACACAAGGTTTACTGCGTGGCTAAACGCTGAACTTTCCCGACCCAGCAAGGCGCGCTCCAGCACCAGCGTTGAGGCCGCCATAGGTCGAAAACCATAGGTACTTAATTCACCTTCGAGTGCAGTATTGTAGCGAGTTGTCCATATCTCCTGCCATTGCTTCCATGCAGATTTTTCGTTACTTCCGTAATCCCAGCGCATTACATAGGCATCGTCTAGGTTGTAATCGTGGTTCAGTGTCTGGTAACCGGTGACTAATACTAAAACCAAGGCCATTGCCCAAGGAATCCATGAGGGGTAAGTGAGCCAAGGCTGTTCTCTTTTTTTCATCATTAATATACCTGTTATAAAGTTTAATCTAACCGTCAAATCTGTCCAAAAGTAGCGAGTTCCGACTGTTTACGATGAATATTTTCGATGATGAAATAGCAACATTACCGAGTGCCTCTTAAGCCAGTGCATCATGCAAACTTGTTTAATTGGGACCACGCCGGAGTTAATTTATATGTTTTGACGTAGCAAGATTTTAAAACGGGTAGGAGCGACGGTTTAATCTAAGAACAGAAAGGATAATACTTTAACAGAATTGCCTAGAGGGAATAAAAAAGTTCAGCATAAGTTGAATCAATATTTTTGAGAAGTTTAAAATTAGGATATGCTCAAGTAGGTTTTTACTTGCTGTGTGACTTGACATCATATTAGCTTTCATTTCCGTCACTGGCGATTGGAAAGGGGAAGGCTCTTGGTCATTTGAAGTGGTTTTGCCCAATTTTAGATGTTCGAGTTGAAAGTTAGTCATGTTGATTAAGTTTCTTGAGTTTGCACAGCTCCGAGCGATTCTTTTGATTTGTTGGATCATGAGATCGACGTTTTCTGCAAAGCAAGCCGTCACCAAGCGTTGGAATTATTCCCGGATTCCATACCAACGATTCTTGAGGGTTTTGATCAATTCGCGGGAGAGAACCAGCACACTGTCCTTGGCTATTCGCTGGGAATTACGACGATTACCTACTGGGCCACAATTGAAGCTGGCCTACAAACAACCTGAACATTCTCGGTTCATTTTTCTGCCGCAAGTCCAAACCCACATGTCTAGGTGTCCATGCCAACAAAGTCTAATGTTACCTTGAGTTGTGCTGCGGATTCAAGCTATTTGTGGTTTAGGATTCAAGCTATTTGTGGTTTAGGATTCGAGGACGAAAGGTTATGGATGCTTTCTTCGCCACGGCACAAACCGCGTCATACAACATTGTGATCGGGGGCCTGACTTCAGCAACCCTATACAAATGGATAGCCAGATGCCGGTATGGAAGCGTTTCAGCTTTTCGCCCATTAAGAAATTTTACTACTAGCGCTGAAAAGGTATCACACAACAGAGTCTTGAATTCAACTTTTAATCAAACCCTATAATCGAATATCTCCATTTGTCTTGGTCAGTCAGCTGCTTCCGGTGAGACCAGCCCTCGAATGATGGATCAGGTGGGAAGAATATTCCTCAACCAAAGCCCTCAGAGCGCAGGTCTAAGGTAATCATGACAAAATTTAGCCTTCTGGTATGTATTTGGCATGGCTTTCTTATCAAATAGGAAATCGCTCCTGAAATTCGTTGTGTGACTTTGAAAGAATCGAGCCAAGCATTCAAAAGTAAGCTCCATTTCGCGCCTTATCCATGTGCAGGGTTTACAATATTGTTCAAAATGTAGGGTTGGAATTCAAAAAACATTAGTCCAGAATAACTTGCGTTCAGGGAGCGTTAATCCTGCAATCAGGTGTCGTGCTTTAAACCACTAATTGATTAACAGCCCTGTATAAAATTAATAGTGGATGATCTACACTTAACTGTATTTTTAATTAGGTAATAATATAGCAGTATTCTGCTCCCACTTTTTCGAATTTTATAATTTTGTAGTTAATTGTGTTAAATTCGTCAATTGTTGAAAAATAGCTATTTAAGTTAACGTGCGGGATATTTTTTTTGGTAAATCTTAGAATAATCTGAAAGCCTTCTCTATCTTAGATGTTGGTTATTGTTTACAGCTAAACCTGAACATCAACCTAAACGTAATTCGCCCCTGCTGTTGAATCAAGTAGTTGACCCGTCCTAGATTAAAAAATAATTTATTGAATATGTTTTTTCCCTTCATAAAATGTTCGCCAAGAGTTTTCGTGGTTTTCATCTGGCTGCTTTCAACCGCAGGGATTCCGACCATGTTGTCCGCCCAATCCAGTCAAAATGCGCTCCAAAAGGAGGCTTTAAGGGAACTTGCTGTTCCCACTTCTAAAAGCGGGGAGCAAGTTCTGGAATCTCCAACACAAGGGGCAAATCCCGAACCTCAACATTCTTCCAAACCCCATGCGCCCAACATCATGAGCGTCCAGGAAGGGGATATGCTTCAAGGAACAACGGAGAAGCTGCCTCCAGGCGATCCGCGTTTTGGAGACCCCATTAGTGATCCTAAGGGTTACGAAGAGCGCAAATTGGCCTATCACAGGGCTCAACCTGGCTACGATGATGACGGAGAAGGAAGAACCTGGTGGACCTACGATTCGGAGATCCCTCCTCCACCTTCCGCTCATGCTTTCGATGAAACCGGCCGTCCTGTGGCCGACATGCAACCTGGCATACTGTACGGCAATTGGCGCTTGCAAAGTTTTGAAGCAGTTGGTGCAATCAATGAGCAAGATCGCAAGGAATTATTAGCGTACATAACGGAGCACATTTCAATCGGTGCTGAATTGCAATTGGAAGGTGGCAGGACGGGGTATCAGATCCCGAGTATTGGACTGGTTGCCGACTGGTGGACTAACGAAGATTTAAGCGTTTTTTATCTGCGACCGGAGTGCGGCACATGCGAAGGTTTTCAGACACCGGTAAGCATGGACATTGAGCAATTTCGCAACCAAGGTCAATTGACTTTGCTTCTAAGGCCCCATCAACGGGAAGGAGGTGCTGAACAAGCCATTCGTCTCACGTTTATTAACGAATTCTGATCATGAATCGAGCTTCTTACTTACTGCTATTAATGCTCGCTTTTGGTGTTCAGATTGCGCAGGCGCAATTGGCTAATATCAGCTACTGGGTCCAGGTGGGCACTGTCACCAGCTTCGAGAATTACAATACGTGCGGTTTTGGGCTAACTGATGGACCTTGCTGGGAAGCAGGTGACGAGGAATATACTGCTTACGCCAAGTTTAGAGACAATGTAGACGTATCCCTAGCGTCCACGGGTTGTCTTCAATGTAATACTGGCTCTCCAACTTGTAATTATGGTGGTGGGACTAACATTGGCAGCCGCACAAACGATGCTTATATTATTACTGGGAACATCGATGCATGGGAAGACGATAGTGACGATCGTTGTGTTCATCACAGTAGTGATGATTGCCGCAGGAACGAAGACCGAGGTTCTTACAACGTGCGGGAATGGCAGTTTCCTGGAAATACCCACGTGGATGGACCGACATGGGGTGGTTGTTCTCAATGGCACGCTCTTCGGCTGCGGGCTTACTGGAACTACGCCAACGGAGGCAGCAGCCTTTCACCCTGTTATAATGTTCAGAACGTAGCGGCTTCAGCCGGTCAGATCCGCTCCTGGCGAGTAGTTATGACCGCTGGAGAGACATATGTATTTAGTACTTGCGGGCTTACCTCAGAAGACACCTATCTGAGGTTGTTCAGTACAGATGGCCGCACGGTGCTTGTAAATTCAGATGATCAATGCGGTACACAATCTGAAATAGTTTACACCGCCCCTACCAACGGAACCTATTACATCGAGCTGTCGCGCTTTAGCCGCAGTCCGCTGAGCTCAAACATGAGCTTGAATCATTACAAGCGCAGACCGGGCTCCAACAACTTATACCCAATCAGTGCGGGAACCTTGGCTTGTGGTTCGACCTACTCCAATACCCAGAACAATGCAACTAGCAATTGTTTTGGAAATGCAATAGGGCAAGCCAGTGACGATATCTGGTATCAATTCACTTTAAGTACGGCTGGCTGGGTGGATGTTGGCACTTGTGCCTCTGGATTTGATTCCTATGTTCATATTGCCAATTCATCCGGTACTATTATCTATTCCAATGATGACGGTGGTCCGCTTTGTGCAGGTAGCACAGCTTCCTTGCGAGAAAACCTCAGCGCGGGTACCTACTTTGTAATCAGTGAAGGATTTATTGCTTCCAGTGGTAATTTAACTACATCTATAAGGCCTACTACTCCTTTTGGCGGTTCAATTTCTGGTCCTACTTCAGTGTGTAGATCGGCAACTAGTCAGGTTTACACGGTTAGCGGCGTGACAGGTGCCGTCAGTTATACCTGGACGGTTCCTTCCGGAGCTAGCATTATTTCCGGAGCCGGCACCTCAAGTATTACGGTGGACTTTGGTACAGCTACAACTGGTAACATTTCGGTAACGCCAACCAATTACAATGCTCTTTCCGGTTGTATAGGCACGGCGATAAATTTGGGTGTCACTGTCTTCGCCGCCATCAATTCCGGAGTAGTTAACTCTACAACAGAAACTGTTTGCAATGGAGGTGATCCTTCCAACATCACATTAAGTACAGCACCGAGCGGTGGTGCGGGTACATTCTCGTACCAATGGTATTTTGTTAATGGAATTGTTGGCTGCCCAAGTGGCTCGAGTACTGCAGGTTATACAATCATTTCGGGAGCTACTTCATCGTCCTATGACCCACCATCAGGCCTGACTAGCTCTAGAACATATTCTCTTTATGTTGATGCAACAGGTACCCCCGATTGTGGAGGTGGGGCTTGGGCCTCAAATTGCCGTCAGGTTACCGTCAATCCAGTAGTGAACTTTGGTACAGTGAACAGCACTGCTGAGTCTTTTTGCAATGGAGGTGATCCTTCTAACATCACATTAAGTACAGCAGCAAGTGGTGGCGCGGGTAGCTTCTCGTATCAGTGGTACTCACAAGCAGGTTCGGTAACTTGCCCAACTGGGACAAGTATTGTAGGATGGACATCTATATCAGGAGCTACCTCTGATTCCCACAATCCTCCTTCAGGACTTGCAACGACCACTACCTATGCGGTTCAGGTTGACCCAACTGGAACACCAGATTGTGGTGTCGCTACTTGGGCATCAAATTGTCGGGTTGTAACTGTTTTTAACAACTTTAGCGCTGGCGTAGTTAACTCCACAGCGGAGACCATTTGTTACAGCGGGGATGCATCACCTATAGCCATGAGCACAACGCCTTCGGGTGCCGCTGGGACTTATGCCTACCAATGGTACTACCAGAATGGCAGTGTAGCCGCACCCAGCGGTGCGGTTCCAGGAAGCTGGATAAGCTTAGGGTCAGCTGATGGAGCGCAAACCAACACATACAATCCACCTCCTGGTTTAACAGCAACCAGAACCTACGCACTCGCTGTAGACGCAACAGGAACCCCTGATTGTAGTGGCTTTATTTGGGCTACTAATGCTCGTGTGGTGGCGGTTCTTCCGGAATTGGATCGCGGTACTTTAGCGGGCTCAACAGAAACCGTCTGTAACGGAGGTGATCCTTCTAACATCACTTTAAGTACAGCACCGAGCGGTGGTGCGGGCACATTCTCGTATCAATGGTATTTTGTTAATGGAATTGTTGGTTGCCCAAGTGGCTCGAGCACTTCAGGCTACACAATAATTTCCGGGGCTACTTCATCGTCCTATGACCCACCATCAGGCCTGACTAGCTCTAGAACGTATGTGCTTTATGTAGATGCCACGGGTACCCCCGATTGTGGCGGTGCAGCCTGGGCCTCAAATTGCCGTCAGGTTACTGTTAATCCAGCAGTGAACTTTGGTACGGTTAACAGCACTGCTGAGTCTGTCTGCGATTTAGGTGATCCTTCCAACATCACAATGAGCGCAGCAGCGAGCGGCGGTGCGGGCACATTCACTTATCAATGGTACTCACAAGCAGGTTCCTCAACTTGTCCAACGGGGACCAGTACTGCAGGATGGACATCTGTACCAGGTGCGACTTCTGATTCCTACAATCCTCCTTCTGGACTTGCAACAACCACGACCTATGCTGTTCAGGTTAACCCGACTGGAACACCCGATTGCGGAGACGCTACTTGGGCTACAAATTGCCGGGTTGTTACTGTTCAGCCCAATGTTGATTTTGGCACCGTTGACAATACTCCAGAAACCGTCTGCGACGGAGGAGATCCATCCAATTTGGTTTTCGCGACTGCACCTTCTGGTGGGTCAAGTAGTTTTTCTTACCAGTGGTACTATCAGGATGGTGCTGTTTCTTGCCCATCAGGAACCAGTACTAGTGGCTGGACGATTATTACTGGCGCAACTGGTGCCAGTTACAACCCTCCCAGTCCATTGTCTGTGACCAGAACTTATGCTGTTCAGGTTAATCCTTCTGGTTTACCAGATTGTGGCGTCGCCACCTGGGCAACAAATTGCCGTGTTGTCACTGTTAATCCTGCCGTAAATTTTGGCACATTGTCTGGATTGTCTGAGATTGTTTGTTTCGGAGACGATCCTTCAGCTATCTCGTTCGGCACGGCACCTTCCGGCGGAAGCGGCACTTTTGATTATCAGTGGTACTCTATTAATGGTTCGGTAGCCTGTCCGACAGGAGGCAGCATCAGTGGATGGACCTCGATTGGAGGAGCTGTATCTAATTCCTATGATCCTTCGGTCTCTCCCTCAGGTACTACAACGTATGCGGTAATTGTCAACCCGACAGGGACCCCCGATTGTGGTACTGGTCAGTTTGCCACCAATTGCCGAACAGTCACCACGCGTTCCGTATTAAACAGAGGAACACTGAATGGAACATCGGAAACGATTTGTTTCGGTGGTGACCCGGGTAATATTGACTTTACTACTGCTCCAAGTGGTGGAAGCGCACCACCATTTGAGTACCAATGGTATCGCCAGGACGGAACACCTGGATGTCCTGCCTCTGGTAGCGGCATCGCCGCGTGGACGATTGTTTCAGGAGCAACCTCTTCTTCGTACGATCCTCCTAGTGGATTAGCCGTTACGCGTACTTATGCCGTTCAGGTTAATCCGGGTGGAACACCAGACTGTGGGGGATACGATTGGGCCAGCAATTGCAGGGCAGTTACCGTTGTTGCAGACCCTGCCGCACCATCAGCTACAAAGTCACCCAATGTGGCTGGCGTTTGCGAAGGGGCTACCTTAACCTTGACAGGCGTCACTGACCTGGGAGGCGGAACCGGAACTTGTAACATTGAGTACCGATTCAATACTGGTTCTGGATTTGGAACATGGGGTCCCTCTGTACCTTCT
>Ga0105044_10002524_pt1 | contig 25016 bp, 21 predicted proteins | sample MAT01_FD_78092 | JGI IMG/M metagenome (GOLD analysis project Ga0105044, IMG submission 78092) | Freshwater microbial communities from Lake Fryxell liftoff mats and glacier meltwater in Antarctica - MAT-01 | ecosystem: Environmental > Aquatic > Freshwater > Ice > Liftoff microbial mat | place... | reverse complement strand
CGCCCTCGCGCTGGACGGTCAGCCAGATTTGACCGCCTTCCTCGGTGTATTTGGCGGCATTGGTGAGCAGGTTCACCAGCACCTGTTCCAGCCGCGAAGCGTCAGCGCAGAGCCAGATCGGTTCGGGCGGCATGGAGACCGTGATCTCGTGCCGACGTTGATCGATCAGCGGGCGCGAGGTCTCCAAGGCGACTTCCACGATGCCGCTCACGACGACCGGCACCTGGCGCAGCTGAACCCTGCCCGATGTGATTCGAGACATGTCGAGCAGGTCGTCGACGAGATGCTGGAGCTGTCCCATCTGACGTTCGATGACGCCGCGCGCCTGCTTCTGGATCGGAGTCTCGGTCCCGTGCGCGAGGCCGAGCAACTGGAGCGCGTTGGCGATGGGGGCGAGGGGGCTGCGGAGCTCGTGGCTCAGCATCGCCAGGAACTCGTCCTTGCGGAGGTGCAGCTCCGACAACTTGGCCGCCTGCTCGCGCATCTGCATTTCGAAGCGGCTGCGCTCGGTGACGTCGCGGGCTGCCGCGAACACTCCCTGCAGCTTTCGATCCCGGTCGTGGAACGTGCTGGCGTTGTACGAGACGACGGTTTCCTGGCCGCTCCGCGCGCGCGCGGTGAGTTCGTAGTTCGTGACCTTGCCCTGCGCCAGCACGAGCTTGATGCCGGCCTCCGCTCGATCCGGATCGGTGAAGTAGTCCCGGAACGGAGCGCCGATCAGTTCGTCGCGCGTGCAACCCGTGAGCGCTTCCATCTGCTTGTTGACGTCGGTGATGATGCCTCGTGGATCCGTCGTCATCAGCGCGTCGATGTTCGATTCGATCAGCGAGCGCGTGTAGAACTGCTGATCGCGCAAGCGCTGGTCGAGGAGCATGCGCTCGGCCTCCACGAGCTTGCGTGCCGTGTTGTCCGTGCCGATCAGCAAGTACCCGATGATTCCGCCCTGGGTGGAGCGCAGTGCCGTCACGGAGACGATCGCGGGAAATCGGCTGCCGTCCTTGCGGATGTAGGTCAGCTCGTAGATGTCCTCGATGCCGCGTGAGGCCTTGAAGACGAGAGCCTCGAAGCCCGGCATGATCGTGGTGCCGAGTTCCGCACTCAGCGCCTTGGCGCGGGCGATCACTTCCGCTGGATCGGAGATGTCGGCCGGTGTGATCTTGTCCGTCACTTCGGCGGCCGAATAACCCAGCATGCGTTCGGCTCCGACGTTGAAGATCTGGATGACGCCCTTCTCGTCCGTGGCGATGCTCGAGAAGTTGGCGCTGTCGAAGATCGCGCGCTGCAGCGCCCCGGCTTCGAGGAGCGTCTCCTCCGCGCGCTTGCGCTCCGTCACGTCCTCGATGGCGAGGACCAGCAGCCCGCCGTGGCGACCATCCCGGAGTTTTCGGGCGTTGAGCAGCATCACCCTGCGGCCGATGGCCGGGAACGTGTGCTCGATCTCGAAGTCCTCGAAGGCCGTGAAGCGCGGGACGATCTGCTCCAGCAAAGTCCGGAGTGCCGGGATGTCCCACTGACCGTTGCCCAGCTCGTAGACGAGGCGGCCCTCGGTCTCTCCGGTCGAGACTTGGAAGGTCTCGTAGAAGGCGCGGTTGGCGGAGCGGACTCGCAGCGTGGCATCGAGGACCAGCAGCGGCTCGCGCACCGTGTCGACGATGTCCTGCGCGTAGCTCGGAAGGTTGTCGACGTGTGGCACTTGTTCCATCGCGGCAGTTCCTCTCAGTGCTCTCGGGTGCACTGCTCGATGGCGACCGACTGTCAACTGGCCACCCGAGAGGGCGACACATGTGCTTAGTAAGATACGCCTGGCGGTGCGATCCGGTGCTCCCGAAGTTCTGCGGAATGGCGCGCGTCTCCGCGGCCTGGAGAAGGGCTGCGCAGCGGGATCGCACGAATCGGGACCGCGAACGCCCTTCCAGCGTCCCTGCGCGGTCTTCGACCGTCGCGAGAAGAGAACTCCAGCCGCCGCGCACACCGCGAAGCGATTGCGGATATCGGGCCGCGATCGCGCGCGATCGAGCACGTCCGGGCCCGGAACCGCGCAGCAGGACGACACGACTTCTCGATCCGCGCGCCTCTACGTCGATGGTGCCGCGCACATCCGTTGTCGATCCGGATTCAGCGCTGCGGCCAGTCGGTGCGCGCTCGCGCCGTCGACGACCCACTCCGCCGCGATCCGTCCGACCGGCTCGGCGCACGTGATCCCGTGCCCGCCGAGTGCCCCGGCCCACACGAGCCCCCCGACGTCGGGATCGGGCCCGATCAGGAAGCGCTGGTCCTCGGCGTGCGTGCGGATCCCGGCCCAGAACCGCGCCGGTTCGAGCGCGTCGCCGAGGTGCAAGTGTCGGCGCGCCAGCTCCGTCGTGCGCCCGAGCTCGTGCGCATCCGCGGTCAGCGCGCTCACGGATACCAGCTCTTCGTCGCAGGCCGAGATCAGGAGTCCGCCCGCTTCGGGCCGCGCGTAGAACGGCTCGTCGTCACGCCACACGACGGGCCACGCGGGATCGACGCGTGGGCTCGCGCGTGTGACGAGCAGATGTCGCCGCGTCGGATGCAGTTCGATGCGCGAACCCGCGCTGGCCGCCAACGCGCCGGCCCAGGCACCGGCCGCGAGGACGACGCGCTCGGCCTCGAGGGCGGTCCCGTCCTCCAGGCGCACGCCGCGCGCGCCGGCCAACAGTTCGCGCACGCGCGTGCGGAGCCTGAATTGCACACCGGCCGCGCGCGCGCCGTGCGCGAAGCCACGCACGAGCGCCGGGACGTCGACGCGGCCTTCGCGGGGCAGGAGGAAGCAGTGCGCTTCCTCGGCCCGCACATGCGGCGCGCGGACGCGCATCGCGCTCCTATCGAGCTCTCGCACATCGGCGTCCGTGCGCCGCGCGAGACGTTCGGCCCAGGTCCGCGCGCCCGAGCTGCCGCGCTCGGCGACCAGCAGGAGTCCGCACGCATCGAGCAAGGGCGAGTCGGCGAATCCGTCCGGCGGTGCGCGCAGGAACTCTCCACCCTCGCGGCCCAGTTCCTCGCCGACGGGATCGGGCATCGGCGTGCGCAGGATCGCCGCGTTTTGCGCGGTGGCTTGCGCACCCAGGCGCGCGCCGGCCTCGAGGACGAGGACGTCGCGCGCTCCACGGCGCGCGAGCCACCACGCGGTCGCGAGACCGGCGATGCCGCCGCCGACGATGAGGATGCGCTCGCGCACGCCGGAGAGTGTAGATCGGAGCGGCGCCGGACTCGCGGTCAGTACCGGGCCGAGATCTCGATCAGGATGTGCACCGGATCCGTGTCACCCTCCGGGACGAAGGCAACGGTCCCGCGATCCGTGCAGACCTGGTACCACATCTTTTCCTCGTCATCCCACACCCAGTAGTACTGGACAGGTTGGCGCGTGAGCAGGGCGTCGGCGTGCTCCTCGCGCGCGAAGGTGAGGACGCGCGACATCGTGATCGTCGCCGGATCCTGACCCGCGAGCCAGGCGCCGAAAGTCTGCACCTCGGCGTGGAGTTTCAGGTCCTCGCGCAGCGGGTCGATCTTCGTGAACGGGGTTTGTCGCGTGGCGCGGATCGTGGTCGTCATGGATTCAGCTCAGGGTTTCGGGGAAGCGGCGATGACCAATCGGAATGCGAACGTGAGGCCATCCGAGCGGCCGCTGTCGCGGGTGTAGACGAGGCGGTCGACCTGATCGGGGCCGCGTGCGTGCCTCAAGTGGGCGCGTCCATCTTCAGACGGCCAGCCGTTGCAGTACTCGACATCGAACTCGGGTGGCAGGGGCTCGATAGCGATCTCGCCCGCCCGAGTGAGCTGGAGCAGACGCATGGCTTCCGGCAGCGTGGGCAGGCGCGCCGAATATCCACGCGCGATGTAGGCCGCGTGCTCGAAGAGCAGGAGCTTCTTCGGTTTGCCGAAAACCTCGAGCGTTTCGTCCCGCGTCAGAGCTTTCACGGCGGAGCGGGTCTCGAGCTGCTCCGCCGTGAGCCAACCCGCGTAGGCCCAGAACTCCGGAACGGCGACCTCACCTCTGCCTCCGGGGATGCGGACCGTGCCGGCGGGTACGTGCACGAGCCGTTCGCGCACGGCGTCGGGCATCGGCTGCAGGATCAGGAGCGCGCGCTCGGTCCGCGGGTGCACGCACAGGTCCAGTTCGGCGAGGCAGCGCGACCCTTCGTCGAGCCACTGCAGGCGGTAATCGCCGACCGCGAGCGTTCGCCCGATGTCGTGGGGCACGAACTCGCACAGGCGCGGGTCCGATCCGGGGCGCATCCGGGAGACCAAGAGGCGCGTCCCCGCCGGAGATTCGGGCAAGTCGATTCGGCCGCGATCGCGATCCAAGGCATTGGCCGGGCACACCGGGCAAAGGGTGGCGTCCAAGGTCAGCGCGTCTTCCCAGGTCCGCATCAGCTCGTTCTCCGCATCCGCTCGCACCGGTGGGGGGCTCGCGGCGAACTCGCTCCGACCCAGGGCGATGAGCGCGGCCAGACGCTCGGAGACATCGCGCACGTACGCGCGGGGCGCCGTGCGCAAGTCGGGCAGGAACCAGCGCGCGAGCACCTGCTCGTTGGACTCGCGCGCGAGCGCTTGGAGGTCGTCGATCCGGCCGAAGGCCGCTTGGACCTCGAACGGCGAAACGAGCTCCTCCGTCCGGGATCGGGCGTGCGCGATCGCCGCGTCGGCCTCGCGGTGCGTCTCGAGCGTCCGGAGCCACTGGAAGATCAGCGTCCCACACGCGAGCGCGAGCGTCGGAACTCCGAGCAGCAGCACGTCGCGCCTATTCCTGCGCACCCACAGCTTGCAGCGCCGCGCGAGACTCGGGGCGCGCACTGCGATCGCGCGGTGGTCGAGGAACGCCTCGAGATCGTCCGCCAGCGCGTCCATCGAGGCGTAGCGGTCCTTCGGTTCGCGCTCGAGCGCGTGGAGGCAAATCGTCTCCAGGTCGGCCGGGATCGCAGCGTCGAGCTTGTGCGGTGCCGTCGGTAGCGCGCGTGCAACGGCGTTCATCGTCTGCGTGCGCGTGCTGCGTCGGAACGGAGTCTCGAGCGTGAGCAGTTCGTAGAGCAGGACGCCGAACGAGAACTGGTCGCTGCGCGGATCCGTGCCCGTCCTGCCGCTCTCGACCTGCTCGGGCGCGATGTACGCGGGCGTGCCGATCAATTGCTGCGTCACGTGCTGCGATCCGGGGCCGTCCTCGCTCAAGTGCGCCAGTCCGAAATCGATCAGCTTGGGTGCGCCGTCCGCCTCGAGCAGCACGTTGCCGGGCTTCATGTCGCGATGCAGGACGTCGGCGGAATGGCACGCCGCCAGCGCGCGCGCGATGCGCAGAGCCAGCGCCGCGCGCGCGCCGATCCCGCTCAAACGGTCCGCCGCGGCTCGTGCGCGCGCGTCGACCGACGCGCTGGCGCCTCCGTGACTGCGCGCGCGCAACTCGTCGACGACTTCGGCCAGACTCGGTCCGTCGACGAGCTCCATGGCCACGTAGGTCTGGGTGCCATCGTCGGTCTGGTCCAGCTCGAAGATGCGCACGACGTCGGGGTGCTGCAGGCGCGCGACCGATCGGCCTTCCCGCAACATCCAACCGTGCGCGGCGCCGAGCGAGACCTGCTCGTTGGCGATGAGCTTCAGCGCCACCTCGCGTTGCAAGCCCGGATCGAAGGCGATGTACACGCGCGAGAGCCCGCCTTGACCGAGGAGGCGCAGGTTCTCGTAACGACCTACACGCGGGGCACGCGGGGGGGCGGAAGACTCCTCGTCCGTGACTCGCAGGGCCTGGCCCAGATCGTCCAGCACGGAGAGCGCATCGATGCGACCGCGCAACTCCCGCTCGCGCGAACCGGCGCGCGAACACAAGGCCTCGACGTCGGTCGGAATGCCCGCCTCGCGCGCCATGAGATACTCCGCGAAGAGCTGCGTCGCGGTCGGCTCGGTTCGAGGTTGGCGGTCGCTCATCGGGGGGGTGCAGCTCGCAGAGAGCCGCTGAGAAACTCGCGATCGACGCGCCCGAGAGAGGCGCGACGGGGTTGGATTACTTGGGAGCGCTCGCGCCGCGAGCCGTCAGAAGAAGCCGCGGACGATGCTCTCGAGGAGCTCGTTGTAGCGCTTGGTCACCGTCGATGGCGCGAGGCCCGAGCGCTTGGCGATGTCGGCCCAGCTGAGCTGATCCACGTATCGCGCCAGCACGATGTCGCGGTCGTCGGGCGGGAGCGCGAGGATCCGCTCGTACATGCGCGCCAGGAGTTCGGCTTTCTGCGCCAGCTCTTCCAGCGAAGGCGCGGAGTCGGGGTACTGCTTGAAGGTCTCGGTATCGGGGCGGATCTCCTGCGCGCCCGCGGCACTGGCGCGAGCCATCTTGCGCAAACGGTCGCGGAGCTTGTTCAGGAGCACCGTGGCGAGCCACGCGTGGAAGCTGCGCGAGTCGACGATGTCCAGGTCGGACCCGCGCTGACTGAGCACGAGGAACGCCGACTGCATCAGGTCCTCGGGATCCATACGCCGGCGCAGGCTGGGCGGGATCCGGTTGCGCAGGACCATGCGCATCCACTCTTCGTTCTCGGCGTACAGCTGCTTCCACGCATCCTGATCGCCGTCGAGCGCGCGCTGCAGGAGCATTTGCGTCGGGTCCTCCAAGGGAGGTGCCTCGTTCGGTGCGTTCATGCCGGTCCGTCCTGCCCGTTGGACGAACCCGGAGGGGGCAGGGTTCCCACCGGCCGCTCGCGATGGGGCGCGTGCGCCGGCCCGGAACGGGCGACGCTGCCAACCGTCAGGAGGAGGGATCTGAGGAGCTCGTTGCTCACGGGTTCTGGATCTCGAGGTCGAGCAAGATGCCGGTGAGTCCACCGCGCGCGGAGCGGAAGGTTCTCTCGTCGCGCGAGATGCGGATGTTCCCGATGCGCGACGGCACTGCACCTCCGGCGCGCGCGGTCTCGCCCGGTGCTCCGCCGAGCTCGCGGCGGAGTCGCGCGACGGCCGCGTCGTCGCTCGGCTCGTCGCGCGCATCTTCCAGGGTGCGCGCGCCGCCCGCGAGGGTCCGCGTGCGCGCTGCGTACACGTCGCCGTCGCGCAGGATCGTCGCGCGCGCGTCGCGCACGGCCGCGCGCGAACGCTTGCCCGCTCCCAGGTCCAGCCAGGCGATCCATGCGGATCCGGCGTCGGCAGCCGGCGAGGGGATCGTCACACGCGCGGTTCTCGTCGCGGGATCCCAAGCGAACTCCGCCTCGCCCGCGAGCAGCAAAACGTCGCCATACCCGAAGGCCAGCGCGCGCTCGACGACGCGGTCCGCCGTCGGAGCGCCGGGCGTCAGCACGCCGACGAGCGGTCCATCGAAGAGACCCAGTCCTTCCACCGGCAAGTCGAGCGACGTGTCGTGCGGGACTTGGGCGGCCTTGTCGAGGATCGCGCGCGGGACGGGCGACCAAGACGAGATCCAGGCGGCCGCGCCGCCCGACGCGCGCACTTCGGCCCCGCGCGCGTGGGCGCGGCGCAGAGCGCGCACCCACTCGAGCTCGTGGCGGTTCGAATGCGCCGCGTGGTGCCAGCCGAGCCACGTGCCCTCGCGAAGCTCGATCGCGCTCGCGCCGTGCAGCACCTCGGCCAGGGCACGGTCCTCGGCGTCGGATTCGACCGCGCGCGTCACCATGTGGACGGGGGCGCCCGCCGTGTTCGTGACTCCCTCGGCGGGCGGAGCTTCCAACGCCAACACCACCGCGCGCGACGTCGGATCCGTGCTCGCTCGCGCGTCGATCGCGGGGGCGGCGGCGACCAGGACGACACGGCCGGGTCGAGCACCGCGCGCACCGGTTTCGAGTTGCGCGGCGGCGATCAGGGCCACGAGGCCCAAGCTCAGGGAAGGGAGCATGCGACCGGTCTAGCGCATGCAGGCCGGTGAGTCGACGCCGATTCGGCGCTCGTTCCCGGACTGTTCGAAGAGTGCCAGCTCACGGGGCTCAGACGGTGCGCGTGCGCAAGTCCACGACGCGCCCGAGGGCGGTCAAGACCAGAGCATGGCGGATGCGTCCGTCCGCGATCGCGCCGGCGACTTCGTCGACCGGCAAGGTGCGGATGGCGATGTCCTCGCCCGCGTCGAGGCCTTGGACTTGCGTGCGTTCGACGCCCTCCGCCAGCCAGTGGTGGCACAGATTGTCGTGGAAGGCGGGATTCGGCTGCACCGCGCCGAGGTACGTCCACGTGCCGCCCGTGTAGCCCGTCTCCTCGGCCAGCTCGCGCCGCGCGGCCGGGCCGTGCTCTTCGCCGCGGTCGAGCACGCCGCCGGGGATCTCGAGCGTCACGTCGCTGAAGCCGAAGCGGTACTGCTCGACCAGCACGAGCTCGCGCCCCGCGGTGATCGCCACGACGTTGACCCAGTCCGGCGTCTCGAGCACGAGGCGATCGAACTCCTCGCCGGTGCGCGGGTTTCGCAGACGGTCCCAGCGCGGCCGGAACAGGATGAGCGAGGGCGCGTGGCGGCTCGAGATCAAGGGCCAGGGGCGCGGCCGACCGTCGGAATCGAAGTGGGATCCGTCGCCCGAGGTTCCAGAGTGCGCGTTCGTCATGGGGTGCGGGGGATTGTGCCGGTGCGGGCGCGGCGGGCGCAAAGATCCATCGGCGGTGTCGCGCGGGCCGCGCACGACAGACGCCTCGCGGGCGCGTCGATTCCCGCCGCGAGCGCCGACTTGCTAGCGTGACCTGGATGACCACCGACCACGCCGCGCGCGAAAGGCGCTCCGCGTACTTGGCGCTGATCGGCGTCCAGGTGTCGTTCGGTCTGTTCCCCGTGTTCAGCAAGCTCGCGTTCAAGCCCGGTGGGTTCTCACCGGCGGCGGTCGGCGCGTGGCGCATGGGATTCGGCGCCCTCGTGCTCGCCGCGCTGGCCTGGGCGATCCACGGTCGCGCGCTGCTCGACGTGCGGCGCGACCTGCCCAAGCTGTTCGTGGCCAGCGTGCTGGGCGTCACGGCGAACATGCTCCTGTACCTCGAAGGTCTCGCACGCTCGTCCGCGAACGAGGCCACGCTCGTCATGTGCCTGATCCCGGTGTTCACGTTCGGCATCGCCGCGGCGGTGGGTCAGGAACGACTCCGCCTCGGGCGCGCGGGCGGAATCTGCGTGGCGCTGCTGGGCGTTTCGGCCCTGTTCTGGGCGCAGGAACGCGAGATCGCGCACGAGCACTTGTTCGGCAACCTGCTCATGGTCGGCAACGCGTGCTCGTACGCGGCTTACTTCGTGTGGGCGCGGCCGATGCTGCGCCGACATCCACCGCTCGTCGTGATCGCCTGGGTGTTCCTCCTGTCGGTACCGGCCGCGATCTGGATCGCCGCGCGAAACGAGGTCGTCCCGGCATCGGCGAGCGCCGCGGCGTGGTGGTCTCTGGCCTTCGTGCTCGTGTTCCCGACCGCGCTGGCTTACCTGCTCAATCTGTACGCGCTGGCGCGCGTGCCGGCCTCGACGACGGCCGTGTTCATCTACGCGCAACCGATCTTGACCGTGATCGCGAGCTGGTGGTTGCTCGAGGAAGCGCCGACGCGCGGCATCGGCATCGCGGGCGTGCTCGTGTTCATCGGCATCTGGCTCGTCGCGCGCCCGGCACCACCGAAGGAGAACGCAGTCGATGCAATCACCGCACGTCCCTGACTCGAAGGACCTCCCTTTTCGCACGCGCTTGTGGACGCGCTGGTGCGACGAGGACAATCAGAGCGTCCTCAACAACGCGGTCTACATGACCCTGTTCGAGGAAGCGCGCCACCGCTATTTCGGCGGCCTCGGGATCCTGGAATCGAACCAATTCCCGTTCCTCCTTGCGCAGACGAACGTGCGTTTCATCGCGCCCGGCGTGGGTGGCGTCGAAGTGATCGTCGAACTCGGCACGACGCACGTCGGTTCGACGTCGCTCGTGCAGTGCTACCGCGTGCGCGAGGCCGCGAGCGGGAACGTGTGGTGCGAAGCCGAGGCGCTGCTCGTCGGATGGGACGGCGCGCGCCGCGCGAAAGCGCCCTGGTCGAACGCGTTCCGTGCGGCGCTCGGTCGCGACTGACGCGCGTCGTTCGATGGGCGACACTCGCTCGCGAGCGGGCGGCGCGGATCCCGGAGATGATGGCCGCGGGAGCCGGGCTCGAGGAGTCGGCTACCCAGCGAACCCTGCGCCGCGGCTAGCGCTCGGCCGACCCGAGGATCTGCTCCACCTCGCGCAGCGGACTGATCGGCGCGATCCACTCGAAAGCCGGGCGCGTGAGCCAGTCGCGACGCCAAGCGCGGTGCGCCTCCGTGTCGGGGAAGTGTTCGTCGGCGCGGTAGGGATAGCCGCTCATCGCGTGGAACGGCAGCGGCTCGACGTTCAAGGCCTCGATCGTGTTCGGGTCGCGGTCCTTGGCCCAACCGTCGAGGTAGACCAAGTAATCGCGCCGCATCCCCGCCGCGGGCGGCGGCAGGTCCTTCGCCGCGAAGCGCAGCGTGGCGGCGTCGCCCGCGCCGAGGATCAAGAAGCGGTCGTCGACGGCGGTGACGAGTTCGGTGCACTCGCCGTAGCGCGTGTAGAACCCCGGGTGCTGGTTCCAGCGCGGCATGCTCGTGAGCTGATCCCAGTCGAACCGCTCGGGCTTGTTGGCCGGATTCGCCTCGCCCGGCGGCACGGCGTCGAGCGGCGCGCTGTATCCGCGGCGCCACGAACTCGCTCCGGTCAGCGCGAGCTCGCGCACCTCGAGCGGCGCGTCGTCGCCGTCCACGGCGAGCGCGATGCGATCCCAGTAGAGGCGCAGCGTCGTCGACACGCGGATGCGCGGATCGGCGCGATCGAGGAACGGCGCGACGTCGACGATCATCGTCTTGGTCTTTCCGGCCGGGAAACCGACCGGTGGACCGGTGTCGCGCCAGCCGCCCTGGCCGTCGGGCACCTGGAACATCGGCGGCACGAACGCGACGCCCTCCGAGCGCGCGGCGGCCATGTTCGCGCTGGCGTCGCTCCAGAAGAACCAGCCGGTCAGCACGAGACGGAGCTTCTGCGCGTCGCGCACGCGCGCCGGATCGAACTCGAGCTCGAGGAACCAGGGCTTCGCGAGCCCGGCGAACTGCTCGGGATGGATCTCCATCGGCTGCGGGAAGACGTCGTCGTTCCGCGCCAGCGCGGCGGTCCAGTCGCGCCCGTCGCTGCCGGTCGCCTTCGTCGGTAGAAGCGGCTCGCGCACCGTGTGCACGTGGTGCACGGGAAATGGCGGGAAGCAGAACAGCTCGTTCGGGTAGATCTCCGTCGCCGCCGGACTGTCCACGACGAGGAGCTTCGCGAAGTCGAGGTAGGTGACCTCGCGCAGCTCCTCGGTAAGCTGCAGCGTGTACTCGCCGTCCTTCGGCACGAGTTGCTCGCCCGTGACGAGCACGTACTCGTCGTGGTCGGGGGGTACGAACATGCCCGGTGCCATGCGCAATCCGAGTGGTGTGGTGCCGAGCACGTCGGAGATGAACTCGTACGTCTTCCCGTTCCAGGTGTAGAGGAAAGGACACGAGCCGACTTGCCCGTCGCCCTGGGTCAAGACGCCCAGCGCTTCCGCGGGGTCCATGGCCGCTCCGCAGCCGTCGAGCTGCGTGTCGAGTCGCGTCGTCTGCACGCCGTTCGGCCACGTCACGCGCAGCACGTCGATGCTCGATGCGGCGCCGATCCCGACGAGTTCCGGCTCGCCGCTCCAGTAGATGCGTCGATAGATCGAGCCGACGCGCACTTCGAAGACGGCGCCGACAGCGCGACGGTTGTCGCGCAGTCCCTTCCACGCGAAGCGTGCTCCGCGGCCGACCTCGCTGGCGTTGGTGTGCACACGCAACGAGCCGCGGGACTCGATCGCGAGGTCGACGCGGCAATCGCCGTCGAAATCGGCGACCACGAGTCGGTCGCCGGCCGGGACCGGATCCGAGACGGCCAGCGCGCGCTCGCTCGCGAGGCCGAGTGCCTGGATCCCGCGCAATGTGCCGTCGGTCGCGTCGAGCCACACGAGGTCGAGCGACCCGTCGAGGTCCAAGTCGGCCGTCGCGATCGAGCCTGGTTTCGCGTTCACCGCGGAACGTGACGCGGCCTTGCCACGCTGTAACGCCAGGATGGAAGGCTCGCCCACGAACAAGAGGTCTGGGCGCGCGTCGCCGTCGAAGTCGGCCACGATCGGCTTCGACGTCGCGCTCGCGGGCAGTTCGTAAACGCCGCGCTTCAGCGCGAACTTCCCGTCGCGCAGCGAGTCGAGCACCACGATCCCGTCCGGGCCGCGGACGAGGAAGTCGACGTCGTTGTCGCCGTCGAAGTCCTCGGCGACGATCCAGTCGTACTGGCCGCTCGCCGGGAGCCCGGAATCGGCGGAGGCGTCGGTGAAGCGCGCCTTCACCAGGCTCAGCGTGCCGTCCTTCGCGCGGTCCAACATGCTGTCGTTGCGCCACACGCGCACCCCCAGCGCCCCGACGAGGAGTACGTCGAGGTCGCCTTCGTGGTCGTAGTCGCAGACGATCCAGTCCACGACGCCGGGCGGGACTTCGGGCCATTCGCCTTCCGCGAGCTCGAACGCGCCCGTCGTGTTCACGTGCAGAATCGCGCCCTCGGGCCTGATCACGAGGAGATCGAGATCGCCGTCGTTGTCCACGTCGAAGGGTATCGGCGTCGCGATACGGCCCTCGACGATCGTGCTGGACGCGCTCAAGCTCCCTTGCGTGTTCGTGAGCAGGCCGGCTCCGCTCGAGCCGCGCACGAGCACGTCCGGGGCGAGATCACCGTCCATGTCGCGCGCGAGGATCGCCGTCACGCCCGCGGGCAGTGGAAGCTCGGGGCCCGCGAGGAACGTGAACGGCGTCGCGCGCGGCTCGACGCGCGAACCCGACGGCGACGGCGGCCCTACGCGGCCCAGCTCGCCGAGCAGCACCGTCACCGTGTCGGGGGCGCGAACTCCGCGTGCTTCGAGCGAGCGGATGATCGGATCGAGTCGCCCGGCTTCCGCTTCGCGCGAGGGAACGGCGCGCGTCAGCAGGTTGCGCAGGCGATAGACCGCCGCGACGTACCACTGCGCGCCGTTGCCCGGACCGACGGCGACGATCTCCTTGTAGAGGCGTTCCGCTTCGGCCGCGTTGTCGAGCTCGTCCTCGGCCTCGCCCAGCGCGAGCTTCGTCGGCAAATCGTCCGGCGCGCCGCCGAGCGCGGCGCGGAAGAACTCGCGCGCGGCCTTCGTCTCGCCCGCGTCGCGCGCGATCTGTCCGCGCAAGTACGCCAGCGCAGCCGACTTGCCGTCGAGTTTCGCCGCGCGTTCGAGGAACGTCTTCGCGGCGTCGGGCTGGTTGTCGGCGAGCTCGATCGCGGCGGCGGTGAGCAGGTCTCCGAAGGCCGCCTTCTCGACGTCCACGAGCGGGCGCAGGGCTTCGCGCGCGCGGCTGCGCTCGTCACGCACGAGGTGCGCCGCGACGCGCTCGCGGACGAGGTCCGCATTCGCGCCCGCGGTGGGCTGCGCCTGCGCTCCGCCGGTGGTCGGCGTCGGCGCGGGCGGCTTCTCCTCGCTGCACGCGCTCGCGAGGCCCCAAAGCAAGCAGGCGGGCAGGAAGCAGGCGGAGAGGAGGATCGGTTTCGGACGGCGCATCGCGGACCTCGCTGGGAAAAGGCCGTAACTACGGGGCGCTCGCGCGCGATGCAATACGAAGCGTCACCTCGACGCTGGTCGGAGCCCGCGCGCGTCCGATACTGTCCCGACCCATGGCACAGCAGGGCACACACAAGACCGCCGGATCCGCGCGCCGCGCGCTCGTCGTCGGCGCGAGCTCCGGGATCGGCGCGGCACTGGCGCGCCGGCTCGTCGCCCTGGGTTGGAACGTCGGCGCGGTCGCGCGCCGCCGCGAGATGCTGCAAGACCTCGAGCGCGACGTGTGCGACGCCGCCACGGTCTCCGGCGGACGGCTCGTCGTGCGCGCGCACGACGTCGTGCAGGCCCAGGAGGTGCCCGCGCTCTTCGAGGAGTTCGTGCGCGAGCTGGGCGGCCTCGACCTCGTGATCTACGCCGCCGGGATCATGCCCAAGGTCGGTCCGCAGGAGTACGACACCGAGAAGGACCTCGACCAACTGGCCGTGAACGTCGGCGGTTGCATCGCCTGGTGCAACGCGGCCGCGCGCTTCTTCCAGACGCAGCGCTCGGGAACGATCGTCGGCATCTCCTCGATCGCGGGCGACCGCGGCCGGAAGGGGAACCCGGCCTACGGCACGACGAAGGCGGCGATGAACACGTACCTCGAGGCGCTGCGCAATCGGCTCGCCGAGTACGGCGTGCACGTCACGACGATCAAGCCGGGCTTCATCGACACGCCGATGACGAAGGGACTGCCGGGACTCTTCTGGCTGATCTCGGCCGACCGCGCGGCGGAGCTCGTGCTGGACGCGGCGCGCTCGAAAGCCAACGTGCGCTACGTCCCGAAGCGCTGGTTCTTCGTCGGCACGGTGATCCGCTGCATCCCGTCGTTCCTCTTCAAGAAGATGAACGTGTGAAGGCGCGGACGGCACCGAGCTTCCCGCGTCTCGCGCGCGGATACGAGTACGTCGAGGGCTGGGGGATGGCCCACGGCGCGAACGCGCGCGTGCTGCGCCCGAAGGACGTCGACGGCATCCGCGAGGCGTTCGCGCTCGCGCAGAAAGAGCGCACGACGATCGGTCCGCGCGGCACGGGCAACAGCTACGGCGACGCGAACGTCACGAGCTCAGGTCTCGTGCTCGAGACGACACGGATGGATCGCATCGAGTCGTTCGACGCTAGCGCGGGCGTCGTGACGTGCGAGGGCGGCGTCACGATCGAGCAGTTGTGGAAGCACGCGCTGCCGCTCAGCTGGTGGCCCAAGGTCGTCAGCGGGACGATGTACCCGACGCTGGGCGGCGCCGTGGCGATGAACATCCACGGCAAGAACCAGTACGCGGTGGGCACGATCGGCGAGCACGTGCGCGCGATCGACCTCGTGCTGCCGACCGGCGACCTGGTCACTGCCTCGCGCGAAAGCGAGAGCGACCTCTTCCACGCCGCGATCGGCGGATTCGGGATGCTCGGGATCATCACGCGCGTCGAAATGAGCCTGAAAAAGGTCCATTCCGGTGATCTCGAGGTCACGGCGAAGAGCGTGAAGAACCTGCGCGAGGCGATGGACTGGATGGAGTCGCGCCGAACGAAGTTCGACTACCTCGTCGCCTGGCTCGACGCGTTTGCCGGTGGAGAGGCGCTCGGCCGCGGCCTGATCCACGCCGCGCGGCACCTGAAGCCCGGCGAGGACACGGCGCCCGAGAAGACGCTCGTCGTGAAGCACCAGGAACTGCCGCGCGCGATCCTGGGCGTGTCGAAGGGCGAAGTGTGGCGCGCGCTGCGGCTCTTCAACCACCACGCCGGCATGCGCTTCGTGAACGCGGCGAAGTACACGTTCGGCCAGCACGAAGAAGCGCTCGGCCCGCACCGCCAGTCGCAGGCCGCGTTCGCGTTCCTGCTCGACTTCGTGCCGAACTGGAAGTGGGCCTACGGCCGCAGCGAGCAGCGCGGACTGATCCAGGTGCAACCCTTCGTGCCCGCCGCACGCGCTCACGACGTGTTCACAGCGATCCTCGACGCGAGCCGGCGCGCCAAGCTCGTGCCGTATCTCGCCGTGTTGAAGCGCCACAAGCCCGATCCGTTCTGGCTGACGCACGGGCTCGACGGCTGGAGCCTCGCGCTCGACTACAAGGTCGATCCCGTGACGCGCGCTTCGCTGTGGAAGCTCGCGGCCGAGATCACGCGGCTCACGATCGACGCGGGCGGCAAGTTCTATCCCGCGAAGGACCTCGTGATCGGCCGCGAGGACGCGCGTCGGATGTGGCCCGCGGACAAGCTCGATGCGTTCCTGGCGCTGAAGCGCCGTGTGGATCCGACGAACCTGCTCGTCACCGACCAGTCCCGGCGAATCTTGACGATCGCGGGCTGATCCTCAATCGCCCGTCGCGTACGCCCGCCGCGCGTCGACTTGCACGATCCGGTCCTCTTCCGCGATCCAGGCCGTCAACTGCCGGCCCCACACGCAGCCGGTGTCGATGCCGCGCACCTGCGGCCGCTCGACCAGTCCCTGCCGCGCCCAATGGCCGAACACGACCGTGCGCACTTCGCCCGGATCGCGCGGCCAAAAGTGGAACCAGGGCTTGTACGGCGCATCCGGCGGCGGCCAGTCCTTCTCCGGGCGCGCGCCGAACGAATCGCAGTAGCGCACCGCGATCGCGAACCCGAGGTCCTGGTTCTCGACGAACGGATCGAGCCCCGCCAGCCGCTCGAGCGGATCGACCCAGCGCGGGTTCACGCCGGCATGGACGAGCAACGCGCCCGCGCGCTCGAGCACGAACGGCTTGCGACGCAGCCAGCCCAAGAGCTCGGCGCGATCGTCCGCGCGCAGGATGTCGCCGAACGTGTCCTCGGACTTCGGCCGCCGCAGCCCGCGCGCGGTGCGCAGCAGCGCGACGTCGTGATTGCCCAGCACGCCGCCCGCGTTCAGCTCGCGCATCAGGCGCACGACGCCGGCCGAATCGGGGCCGCGGTTCACGAGGTCGCCGCAGGGCTCGAGCCGGTCCGCGGCCGGATCGAAGCGCAGGCGTTCGAGCAGGTCCTCGAGCTCCGCGCGACAGCCCTGGACGTCGCCCACGAAGATCGTGCGCCCGCGTCGCGACGCCGATTCCGGCGACGGCGCGTCGCTCGAGCCGAGGATGCGGGCGGTTTCCAAGGTGGGGGAGCCTAGCGGAGTGGCGCGCAGGCTTGGAGACGGACCCGCGCAGCGCCACACTGCATCGGCCATGGGGAAGCTCGTCCTGTGCTGGATCGGCCTCGTCGGCGCGGTCGTCTACGTCCTGAACCCGGGGCTCGGGGTCTTCGAGTTCCTCCCGGACAACCTGCCCGGCGTCGGGAACCTCGACGAGGCCGCAGCGGTGGGCCTCGGGATCGCCTGCTGGCGCACGATCCGGCGCTCCCGCGAAGATCGCCTTGCCGCTTCCGGGGGGCCGCGGCTACAACCTTCCCCCTCGAATCGCGGCGGAACGCCGGGCGATCCGACTCACACGAGCTGACTCGAGCGCTGGCTCGGGCGCTGAATCAGGAAGAGCAAAGTCATGGCCAAGGCACGCAACAAGAACATGGGTCCGACGCGCGGTCGCGCGAAGCCGCGCAAGATGGGCATGGGCTCGGGCAAGTCGCGCAAGCAAGTCAACACGAAGCGCAAGCCCTGACCGCCGCGCGCGCGGCCCGTCGTAGCGCGTGAGCGGCATGGAGATCCTGCCCGCGCTCGCCGCGCTCGGCTCGGCCGCCACTTGGGCGCTGGGCAGTCATCTCTTCCGTCGATCGCTCGCGCGCGGCGGCAGCTCGGGCGAGCGCGCTCCGACCGCGGCCGCCGCGAACCTGTTCAAGAACACGCTCGCGTTCGTGGTCTTCGCGGTCATCGTCGCCGCGTCGGGAGGGATCCTCCCCGACTCCGAACGCTGGCCCGCGCTGCTCTTCAGCGGCCTCTTCGGTTTCGCGATCGGCGACACGCTGTACTTCGCCGCGCTGCCGCGTTGCGGCGTGCAGATCGCGGCCATGGTCGGCCTCGTGCACGTGCCCGCCGCTGTGCTCCTCGGCTGGATCCTGCACGGCGAACGCTTGGCGCCGCTCGCGCTCGTAGGCGCTGCCGCCATCGTCGCGGGTGTGGCGCTCGTCCTCTCGGAAGCGCCGCGCGGACCCGCGCTCGACGCGCGCACGCGCCGCACGGGCATCGTCTACGCCGCGATCGCCGCGCTGGCGCAAGCCGTCGGCGTCGTCGTCGGCCACGGCGCGATGCAGGGCGCGGAGGTGCTGGGCGGGACTCTGGCGCGCATGAGCGGCGGCATCGTCGGCGCGTTCGTGATCGCCATCGCGCTCGGCTTCGCGAGTTCATCGTCGCGCGTCGGTGCAGAGCTCGCCAACCTCGTGCGACCGTGGCGATCGCGCGCGGATAGGCGCGGCCTCCTGCTGGCCGCCCTGTTCGGATCCGTCATCGGACTGCCGCTCTTCCATCTGGCTCTGCGCGGATTGCCGAGCGGCGTCGCCGCGGTGCTGTTCGCGACGACGCCGCTCTTCACTCTGCCTCTCGGGCTCGCACTCGGCGAACGCCACGGGATCCGCGCCGCGCTGGGCGCCCTGCTCGGACTCGGCGGCGTCGCCGGAGTCGTTTTCGCCGTGTCGTGATCGCGACACGGCGATGGAGGACCGTGGAGATCGCGAGCCTCCGGGATCGCGACTTCGATCAGCTGCCGAAGATCAGTCGCGGAACACCAGCCAGCACGCACGTGAGCACCGCCGAAGCGGCGACCGTCATCCACAGGAACGCGAGCTCGAAGTAGCGGAACGAAGTCTCTGGGGCCGGATGAGCCATGGGTTCTCCTCGTCGGGGGGGTGGGAGCGCTGGGGCGCGCTCGATGTGCGACTGACTCCGCCCGGGCCCGTGGCAGCGGGCCTCGGTTCTCCACACGCGCCCGCGGAGCTCGCTCAAGTCGGTTTGGCCTCGGGAGTTACGGCCGGTCCCGATCCCGGCACAGGGGGCCTGACGAGCATAAGGACCGGCGCCAGTAGGCCCAGCCACGCCCAGCGGGGATCCGCGATCGCCGGCACGCGATCGCCGAGCACGATGATCGCGTTGTATCCCGCGTGCAGCACGATCGCGGTCGCGAGACTCCGCGAGCGCATCACGAATGCCGCGAGCACGAGACCCAGCACCGCGGTCGGCGCGAAGCGGTAGATCGACGCGTGCACCGCGCCGAAGAAGAAGGCCTGCCATATCAGGATGCGCGGCCAGGAAAGATCGCGGCGCAGTCCGCCGAGGAACGCGCCCCGGAAGTAGAGCTCCTCGCAAATCGCGGGTGAGATCGCGAGCAGCGCCACCTGCGCGAAAGACGAGAGCCCCGCGATCTCGATCGGCAGCGCGATGCTCTCGAGCGTCGACGGAACGGGCAGGAACTGTCTCTGGAGTTCGAAGAGATGCTTCGCGGCCCACGCCGCCGCCGGCGCGGCGCACAGCGCGGCCGCGACGTGCGCGATCCGCGGCCGTCGCAGCGAGAGGACGACAGCCAGGCTCTCGCGCGCGCGACGTGCCGTACTGCGCGCCGAGCCCCACGCGGCGAGCGGCAACAGGATCCACAGCGTCGCTGCGAGCCCCCACACCGGATGCAGTGCCTGCAACCATCCGCCCACGAGGTAGACCGCGAAGACCACGACGAGGGCCCAGCGCAGCGCGCTCTGCGACTGCATGTGTCGGCCGCCCGACTCCGCTTCGTTCGCGCCGTGCTGGACGAGTCGCTCGGCGTCGAGCGCGGACGCGAGGCGCCACAGTGCGAGCGCGGCCCAGCCGGAACTGGCCACGAACATCCAGATCGACAGCGGCAGGGAAGCCGTACCGCGCAACACGTCGCGCAGTACGAGCGAAGGACCGGTCAGGGGTACCGCCGCCAGGAACGCATCGAGGCGCACGTCGGGTTGGAGCGCCGGCAACGTGGGCAGGATCGTCACCAGCAGCAGCGGCAACAGCAGGTTCTGTCCCTCGCGAAACGTGCGCGCCCGTCCGCAGACGAGACACAAGAGCGCGCACACGAGCACGGCCGCCGGCAAGAACGCGAGCGCGCCGCCGAGCACGCGGGTCGCGTCGAGCGCGAACCCCTCGCCATGCGTGCCGGGTAGCGTGCCCAGCCCGAGTCCGAGCGAAGCGATGACACTCCCGGCGTTCAGGAGAAGCGTCACGATGCCGACCGCCAGCACGGCCGCGAACTTCGCGATCACGACCACGATGCTGGGCACCGGATGCACGAGCAGGGTCTCCAGCGTCCCGGCCTCGCGCTCGCCCGCGAACGCCGACAACGCCGCGTGCGACGCGCCGCCGAGCAGCACGAATATCGCAAGCAGGGGCAGCCAGCGACCCAGGCTCGCGCCGCCTTGATCCTCGGCGCTCGCGACGTCGACGGGGGAGATCTGCAGTCCGCGCGCCGGGTCGTAGCCGAGCAGCGCGAGCCTACGCTCGTCCGCGATCTCGTCGGACAAGGCGAGCAAGGCCGCGTGCACTCGCCGCTGCGCTTCGTTGCCGACGTCGCGCGTGCCGTCGTAGTACGTCAGGATCGACCAGGTCGGCGCGCGTTCTCCCGGCAGCGCGATCGCGAGAGCGTCGTAGTCCTGCGCGAGCAGCGCGGCGGCGACGTCGCGCGCCGTCTCGTTCGACTCCGGGCCGCGCGCCCACTCCCAGTCAGCGAGCGCGCGCGCGGCATCGACGTCCACGACCTCGACCGGCAGGCACTGTTCGACCGCTGCGCGCGCGCGCAGGCGCGCTTCCTCCGGCGCGCGCGTGAAGTCCACCGCCACGCGCACCGTGCGTGCTTCCAGCGTTTCCGAGGAGATGCGTTCGAGCAGCGAGCGCCCGAGGAACAGGATCGGATAGAGGAGGATCGGCAGCAGGAATGCCGCGAAAAGCGCGCGCCGGTCGCGCACGAGGTTGACGATCTGCGCCGCGAAGACCGCGCGGCCGAGTGCCCCGTTCGACGTCGCGCGGGAACGAGCGACGTGCGAGCGCGGAGCGGGCGCTCGCTCTCGCGCCGGCGGTCGCTCCTTCCGCCGAGGACCGCGACGCGCCGGCCTCCCGGCGTTCAACGTCCGTCCTCGACCGCGCGCCGCACGAGCTCGCGGAACACGTCCTCGAGCCAGACCTTGCCGGTGAGCGCGCACAGTTCGTCGAGCGTTCCCGAGGCGAGGAGACGGCCCGCGTGGAGCACGCCGATCCGGTCGCACAAGCGCTCGGCCTCGGACAGCACGTGCGTGCTGAACAAAATGCACGTGCCGCTCGCGCGTGCGGACTCGATGAAGTCGATCATCGCCGAGCTGGCCAGGACGTCGAGACCCGTCGTCGGCTCGTCGAGCACGAGCACAGGCGGATCGTGCAAGACCGCGCGCGCGATCGAGACGCGCTGACGCTGCCCGGTCGAGAGTCCCTCGCAGCGTCCGTCGGCGAAGCCCTGCATGTCGAAGGTCGCGACGAGATCCTCGACGCGGCGCGCGAGCTCGGTCGATTCGATCCCGTGCAGCCGACCGAAGTAGGTGAGCGTCTCGCGCGGCGTCAGGCGCGGGTACAGCCCCGTGGTCCCCGACAGGAACCCGATGCGCCGGCGTGCCTCGAGGGGATCTCGTGCGACGTCGACGCCGTCGACTGTCGCCGTGCCCGCGGTCGGAGCGAGGATCGTCGAGAGAATGCGCAGGGTCGTCGTCTTGCCCGCTCCGTTCTGGCCGAGCAAGCCGTAGATCTCGCCGGCAGCGCAATCGAGGTCCAGCCCGCGCAGCGCCTCCACGACGCCGCGTCGCGGATCGACGTAGCTCTTCACGAGCCCGCGCGCCTGGATCGCCGGAGTGCTCACGCGGGCTCGCGCTCCACGCGTCGCGAGCGCGCGAGGAAGCGTCGCAAGAAATGGCCCTGAGGCGCGGACTCGCTGGCCAGGACGCGCATCGCGATCCACACCGCGATCGCCGCGCAAACGAGCAGCGAGACTGCCGTGATCGTGTACTCGAGCGGCAGCACGCGACCTTGGAGCAGCGCGCGGAACGCGAAGACCACATTGAGGACCGGCACGCACGCGAGCTGCGGCGTCAACTCGACTCCGGGGATCACGCCGGCCATCGCGGGCAGGATGAAGACCATCTGCACCGGACCGAGCAGCGCTTGTCCTTCCTGAAAAGTGCGCGCCAGCGCCGCGATTCCGGTCAGCACGGCGCTCACGAACAGCGCGAAAAGCAGCGCCAGCGGTGTGATGGCGAGGAACGCTTCGACGGGGAGCTCGATCTCGAGTTCCGAACCGAGACTCGCCATCGAGACCAGGTGCCCCGCGGAGAGACCGAGCGCCGTCAAGTTCAGCGTCGTCGCCAGGACCGCCGTCGCGCAGACGGCCAGGATCTTCCCCTGGTGAACGGACGCGCGCGGCACGGGCAGCAAGAGCGTCGTGTCCTCCGTGCGCCGCTCGCGCTCGCCCGCGGTGAGGTCCACCGCCGGATAGAAGGCACCCATGACCGTCATCACCACGAGGAGCATCGGCAGCAGGAACGACAGCAAATACGCGCCGCGATCGCGCTGCGCAGCGACGTCGACGGGTTCCTCGATGCGCAGTGGTTCCAACTCTGCAGGATCGCGACGGCGCTCTTGCGCCGCGGATTCCCGCAACTGCGCGGCGAACTCGGGCAGGCGTCGCTCGACGCGCGTGCGCGCCAATTCCGAGCGCGATTCCGTGCTGTCGTAGTAGAGGCTCGCACCCGCCCCTTCGCCGGGCGAATCCTCGCGTCCGCCGCCGCGCAGGTAGAGGACCGCGTCGGCGCCCGCGGGATCGGGCTCGGGTCCCTGACGCACGCGCTCGCGAGCCGCGGCCTCGTCGCCGGGCCGGACGAGCGGCGCGACGTCCACTCGCTCGAGCCCTTCGCGACCTGGATCCCCCGACAAGGCGCGCGACAATCCGTCCGGCAGCGCAGCGTGTTGTTCGGCGAAGAGCGCCACGTCGACATCCGTCCGCTCGCGAGCGCCCTGTAGGTAGAGCGAGCCCTGGATCATCGCCCAGAAGAGGAACGGGTAGAGCACGATGGGCACGACGATCGCGTACAGCGTCGTCTGCCGATCGCGAAAGCTCGACAGGAGTTCCTTGCGTGCCACGAGCAGCGTTGCGCGCGTCACGGACGGCGCCGCCGCGCGCGCCGGAGATCCGTGACGCGCGCCGCTCATGCGGGCGAACGCACCGACGACTGCCAGACGCCGAAGTGATCGCAGCCCGACTCGGTGACCGCGACGATGTCCTCGATGCGCACGCCGAAGCGGTCGACGACATAGATGCCGGGCTCGTCGGAGAGCGTCATGCCGCTCGCGAGCTCGACGTCGCTGCCGCCGTCGAAGTAGGGGTCCTCGTGGCCTTCCATGCCGATGCCGTGTCCGAGTCGATGCGTGAGCGCGCCGTACCCGCCGGCGTACCCGTGTTCGACGAGGACGGCGCGTGCGCGCGCGTCGACGTCCCGAGCCATCACGCCGGGCCGCACGAACTCGAAGACTTTTCGCTGGGCATCGCGCACGGCATTCCAGGCTCTTTCGACCTCCGCGGAGGGCGGACCGAAGCACGACCAGGTTCGCGTCGTGTCGCTCTGGTAGCCGTGCAGACTCGCGCCGGTGTCGACGAGCAGGCACGAGTTCTTCGCCAGCACGACGCCGTGGTCGTCGCCGTGAGGCAGCGCGGCGGCCGCGTCGATCAGGCACAGCGCCCACGAGCCGCGCATGCCCATCCGCTCGTGCGCGGCGGCCATGCGCGCCGCGACGTCGGCGCCGCTCGATCCGGGCCGCAACGTCGCCGCCACCTCGCAGATCGCGAGCTGCGTCAACTCGCTCGCCCGGCGCAAGATGCGCAGCTCGTGCTCGTCCTTGCGCGCGCGCAGAGCGAAGACCACGGGTTGACCCGACGAGAACCGCCGCTCGTCGAGCTTGCGCGCCAGACGATCGGCGAACGTCCAGCGCAACTGCGGCTCGATGGCGATGCGCTCGAGCCTGCGCTCGCGCACGTGCGCGGCGAGGATCGTCTCCGGTCGCTCGTGCTCGGCCCACGTCAAGATCCCGCCGCCGGGCCCATCGCGCGCGTCGATCGCACGACGCGCCTTGCCCTCCTCGAAAGCGGGCACGATCCAGCGGTAGTCGCCGTCCGCCGTGCCGAGGATGGCGAACAAGCGCTCCGATCGGCCCCACGAGATGCCGGTGAGCCAGCTCAGAGTCGCGCCTGGCTCGATCAGGATCGCGTCGAGATTCTGCTCGATGAGCACGCGCGCGAGCCGCGCACGTCGCTCAACGCGTTCGGCGGCGGTGATCGGCTCCACGGAATCGCGCTCGTCCTTCAAGTGCGCGAAGAGCGCGCGCGTCTCCGCGGCCGCGTCGACACGCGCGGGTTCGGTCAGCGGTTCCGCGCTGCGACACGCCGCGGTGCCGGCGGTCGCGCCCGCGAGACCTCCCAGCGCCAGCCCGCTCAAGAGCGTCCTGCGGTCCACCACGTGCATATTCGAGTTCCCCTCGTCGCTGGCCATGATCGCCGGCCCGTGCGGATCGTCGCCGCGCTCCCCGTCCCGTCCGCCAGCACGACGGGGAGGGCGAGGACGGCGGGGGCGGCACGGACCGCGCCCGAGAAGGTATCCCTGGCCTCGGCGGCGAGGAAGGCGCGGGCCGGCTCAACCCGAACCCCGACTCGCGCCGATCCGTGCGCTGCGATGGTTTCCGACCGCAGCCCCGCGACCAACTCCGCGCCTCTCGTCACGCCCGTCGCGGCGAAGCGGCACCTGTTGGCTCCCGAGCTCGAGCGCTGGTGCTTGCCCGATCCGGGGATCGCGAGCGACTCGCGCGCATTCCGCGTGCGCGATCGGATGCGACGCAGCACGAGCCGCCGCCTGCGCTCCGCGTTCTACACGGGCCTGCAACTGGGCCTGCTCGTCCTCCTCGCCTACGGGCTCGTGTTCAACTTCTCGATCGTGCGCGGCAGCTCGATGGCTCCCGGGATCCACGACGGCGATCGCATCGTGATCGATCACTTGAGCTACGTGCTCGGCGGCGTGAAACGCGGCGACATCGTGGTGCTCGAGTACCCGCTCGATCCCAGCGTCGACTACATCAAGCGCGTCATCGGCGTGCCCGGCGACGAAGTCCACATCGACGGCAGCGCGGTCTGGGTGAACGGCGCGCGAATCGACGAGCCCTACGTATCCGCACCTGATCCGCGAACCCACCTCGCGCTCGTCGTGCAACCGGGCACCTACTTCGTACTCGGCGACAACCGTCAGCACAGCTCGGACTCCAGAGAGTTCGGACTCGTGCCCCGCGAGAACCTCGTGGGCAAGGTCGACCTGCGTGTGTGGCCACCGCAGCGAGTGGGCCTCCTGGACTAGCCCGGAAACTGACCCAGTTGCGTGTCCGTCACGAACGCGGCCGCCGGCTCCCGGAGGCCGCCACCCCAGGTTTCAGCACGCCGCCGGCAACCGATCGACCCACTCGAAGAGCTCTCTCG
>Ga0105044_10002521_pt1 | contig 25023 bp, 18 predicted proteins | sample MAT01_FD_78092 | JGI IMG/M metagenome (GOLD analysis project Ga0105044, IMG submission 78092) | Freshwater microbial communities from Lake Fryxell liftoff mats and glacier meltwater in Antarctica - MAT-01 | ecosystem: Environmental > Aquatic > Freshwater > Ice > Liftoff microbial mat | place... | reverse complement strand
GATACTTTTGTCCGTGAACAGGTCGCTGGCGATTTGATTCAGACCGGTAGCGTAGCGCAGAAACAAGAGCAGCTGGTTGCAACCACTATGCTAGCCCTAGGCGATACCAACCTGGAGGAACAGGACAAGAAACAGTTAGAGATGGACTATATCGACGAGCAATTGGATGTGCTCGGCAAAGTCTTCCTCGCGCAGACGGTAGGATGCGCGCGTTGTCACGATCACAAGTTCGATCCGATTCCAACAAGTGACTATTATGCTTTGGCGGGTATTCTCAAATCCTCAGTCGCAATCGAGCATGCTAATGTGTCGAAATGGGTTCGAGTGCCGCTACCACTCCCACCCGAGGAAGAGCTCCATTTTGCATCGCTGGTTGAGCGTCAATCAGAGACACAAGCCAATATAAGCAAAGCAAAGAAAATTCTGCAGTCCGGCAAAGCAGCGGGGCTGGTGGTCCAGTCCGAAGACTTGAGCGGAGTCGTGGTCGATGACAAGCAGGCCAAGCAGGTCGGTATCTGGAGAGCCTCCACATCGGTAAAGGCCTATGTGGGAGACGGCTACCTCCACGATGACAATGACAGTAAGGGGCAGAAGTCGATTACTTTCGAGCCCCCTTCGCTCCCACCTGGCACTTACAGGGTTCGACTGTCGTACAACGAGGGGGCCGGTCGCTCCAAAGAGGTGATGGTTCGCGTCTTTAGCGCCGATGGCGAAGATTTGATCCGAGTGGATCAAACGGTAAAGCCCTCGGATGATGGGCTTTGGAAGACGCTGGGTACCTACCGGTTCGAACCAGGAGGCCAGGCTTTTGTGATCGTCAGCAACGATGAAACAGTAGGTCATGTGGTTGCCGATGCAGTTCAGTTTTTGCCGGAAACCGATGCGACCGCGGAGGCCGAATCTGTTGTGACTTCGGACTCTGACGCGTCGTTGCAGTCTTTGCGAAGTGAGGTGGCAAAGCTGGATTTGGAAGCGAAGGAGATGCAAGCTGAATTGGACAAAAGGCCAATGGCAATGTCGATTCGTCCGCTCGAGACCCCAGCGGATATCGCCATCCATGTGCGGGGCAGCGTGCATCAGCAGGGACGAACGGTCCCTCGCGGCTTCCTGAGTTGCGTGCCTGTAAGCCAGCCCACTTCTATCTCTGTGAATTCGAATGGGCGTTTGGAATTGGCGGATTGGATGGTGAACCCAGAAAATCCTTTAACGGCTCGCGTCTACGTCAATCGTGTATGGGCTTGGATGATGGGAGACGGGATCGTTCGCACTATCGACAACTTTGGAACGACAGGCGAGCTGCCTGGCAATGAACCGCTGCTAAATTGGTTGACGCGACAGTTTATTGCTAACGGCTGGTCTACCAAGTGGTTGGTGCGAGAGATCGCGCTTTCGAAAGCATATCGTCGATCGAGCAAAAGCAGCGTTGAACGGATGCAGCTCGATCCTGACAATCGCTGTTTTGCGAGAGCCTATGTGCGTCGGCTCGATGCTGAGTCGCTTCGCGATTCGCTGTTGAGCTTGAGCGGCGAGCTGGATTTGGGTCCTGGAACTCAATCGACGATTCCGGAAAAGATCAAGGACGATTTTGGGTACCAGCATACCGGAACCCAACGCTCGGTGTACGGTCCGTGGTTTCGAAATGCGTTGCCGGAGATGTATAGCGAGTTCGATGGTGCGAATCCCTGTTTCCCGATCAGTAAGCGTGCGAGAAGCACCATTGCCCCGCAGGCTTTAGCCCTGTTAAATAGTCCGTGGGTGGCTGAACGAGCCAATAGATTCGCGGAACGAATCATCACGAATTCAGAGAACCCTACGGATCACAAACTGAATGAGTGCTTTGGTGCCGTGTTGGGTCGATTGCCATCCGATCAGGAACGAGCATGGGCTCACGGACGACTTGGGAGTAACGTATCCTCGCCGGATTTAAAAGCCTGGAGTGGCCTGGTTCATGACTTGATCGCCTCCCTGGACTTTCGCTTTATCGAATAGGGTTAAACCAAATGCTGCACAGACGTTCCTTGTTGGCTACGACCGCCTGCGGATTTGGTTCCTTGGCTGCGGCATCATTGCTGGGACGATGGACTTCCAACAGCAGTCTGGGTAACGACGTTGCTCGAACGGATGGTTTGCACTTTGCGGCCCGAGCCAAGCGAGTGATTTTTCTCTTCATGCAAGGAGGCGTGAGTCAGGTAGACTCCTTCGACCACAAGCCGCTGCTGGAGCAGCGGGACGGGGAGATGGTCGAATTCGTCGACGCGCGCGAGTTTGCCAACACTGGAAAAGTTGGCAGCAAGCAGCGGATCATGAAATCTCCATGGAAATTTCAGCCCTACGGCCAGTCTGGAAAAATGGTTTCGGAGTTGTTTCCGAAGATGGGAGAGCACGTAGATCGCTTGGCCATGGTTCATAGCGTACATACCGAAGGAGTGGCGCACGGGCCTGCGACCTTGTTCCTGCACTCTGGATCTCATAACTTCATTCGCCCTTCGATGGGGTCATGGATTCAATATGGGATTGGGTCAGAAAACGAGAACCTGCCGGGTTTCGTGTCGATTTCACCATCGATCGGTAATGGTGGGCCTCGCAACTATGGCAATGCTTTTTTACCAGCACGGTACCAAGGCACGCCCATTGGGAATGCAGGCGATGATGCGTTGAAAATCCACTTCCTGAATCCGGTCGATGGGAATCTGAATCGCGATCGGCTAGATCAGTTGCAGGCGTTGAATCGAATGCAACTGCAACAACGAGGAACGATGGACTCGGAACTGGACGCCGCAATCGAGTCGTACGAGATGGCTTGGCGTATGCAATCTCATGCTCCGGAGCTGCTCGACTTTTCGAAGGAGACAAAGGAGACTCAGGAGCTTTATGGATTGGACCGTAAGGAGACGCATTCGTACGGAAGCAAGTGCTTGTTGGCCAGAAGGCTTTGCGAAGCGGGAGTAAGATTTGTACAAGTGAATTACGGTGACAACTCGGCCAATCCCGCTTGGGACCAGCATTCGAATTTGCCGAAGCATGCGGAGCACGCATTGGCGGTCGACCAACCCATCTCCGGATTGCTGACTGATCTAGCTCAGCGAGGATTGCTGGAAGACACTTTGGTATGGTGGGGCGGTGAGTTCGGACGGGCCCCGTATGCGGAAAAGAACGGCACGGGCCGCGATCACAACCCAGGCGGTTTCACCATGTGGCTGGCCGGTGGTGGCGTCCGACCTGGGATGTCGTACGGGGCTACTGACGAGTTTGGCCATAAGGCTATCGAGAACAAAGTTCATATGCATGATATGCACGCCACGATCTTGCATCAACTCGGGATCGATCACGAGAAACTGACGTACAAGCATGCCGGCCGGGATTTTCGATTGACAGACGTCTATGGCAAGGTGGTACACGGAATTTTGGCATAGTATTTGGCATAGTATTTGGCACAGTATTTGGCACAGTATCGGATTTCCGGGGTCCCAACCTAACCCCTACACGAACTCGAGAGCTGTTTTATGGGTTTGCGATTTCAAGGCTTTTGCCAAGTTTCCCTGCGGTTGGTTTTGTGCTGTTTTCCTATCGTTTCATGGGCAGAGTGCGAATCCGCGGAAAGCAAACCTAAGATTGTTCTGGTTGCAGGTGAAACCGCATTGATCGACAAAATGGGGCATCACGACTATTTGGCCGGATGCCGAACCATCCGATTGCCAACGGGGTCGTGCCATGGCAAATCAACGACGGCTGGCTAAACAAGATTCAGTTCAACGACGAAATGCGATGCGTGACACCTCTGGTTTGGTCGGGAAAGAAGTACCAAGGGAGCCGAGCGGGGCTCACCCAAGACGTGGTGAGCTGGGCATACGAACGCCCCCACGGAGGGCGATCGTTTGCGTTTACGGGGCTCGATGCGCACTCAGCACGGTCGTTGCCAGATGTGCAGACTCTGCTCGTCAATGGAATCCTTTGGTCCGCTGGGATGGATATCCCGCCGAACGGTTCCATTTGCGAAATCGCCGAAGAGAAGCTTGTCGCTATGCAAACACCTTGGACGCCGACGGTTCGCGATAAACGATAAATGAGGTATCATTAGCTCTGGAGTGTTTGAGCTGCGGTGTTTGAGCTGCAATGTTTGACCGCATTTTTTCATCGTTGTTTCGCGTACGGGGATTGTTCCCGCGAAAAGACCATCGACGCCGATGGGCGTCAGGATTCGTTGTTTCATGGTTTGGGATTGGTCTATCGATGGCTGGATTGTTGCCGCGGGCGCACTCTGCGCGATCGCCTCTTCGCTGCTCGGAAACTTTCTGGTGCTTCGACGGCTCAGCTTGATGGGGGATGCGATTAGCCACTCCGTCTTGCCAGGGATCGCGGCCGCTTTCTTGTTCAGCGGGACGCGAGGTTCGGTTTTTGTTCTTATAGGGGCAGCTGCCATGGGACTCGTAACGGTTTGGGTCACAGAGCTCATTCGTTACTATGGCAAGGTCGAAGAGAGCGCAGCGATAGGAGTCGTTTTCACGACTCTGTTTGCGATTGGATTAGTCATGATGGTTCGAGCTGGCGACAAGATCGATTTGGATCCTTCCTGCGTACTGTATGGAAGTCTCGAGACGGTTATTTTAAACGATAGTGTTTTGACTCCCTTGTGTGCAGTTCCGCGACTGGTCGTGTCCCTTGGGATTGTCTGTTTGATCAACGTCCTGGCGATCGTCGTTTTTTACAAGCAATGGCAGATCTCGACGTTTGATCCGCTTCTGTCTCAGGCTCAAGGTGTCCCGTCTGTCTTCTTTCATTATCTATTGGCTTCTTTGGTGGCAGTGACTTGCATAGCCAGTTTCGAAGCTGTCGGGAACATCCTCGTAGTCGCGATGTTGGTCGTGCCAGCGGCCACTTCTTATTTGCTATGCAAGCGATTGCACGTCATGATTCTTGTCAGTGCACTTGTCGGAGCATTTTCGGCTTTTTTTGGGCACCTATTCGCGGTTTCGATCCCAAACGCGATGGAGTTTCGGTCTGTCAATTCCGCTGCGATGATGGCGGTCGCGAGTGGCCTCTTTCTGCTGATTGCGGTTATTGCGAGCCCGAAAGCCGGCTTGTTGGTACGGTGGCTGGAGCATCGATCGATCGAGCGCAAGATCGTGGGAGAGGATGTTTTGGCTTTGCTTTATCGACAATCGGAACGTGCGCAAACGCGAACACCTCGAGTAGACGGCACGATCGGGCTTGCGACGCACGAACTGGCTGGTCAATTGCACCTTCCACGGCAAAAACTGAGTTCCATCGTGAAAGATCTTTCGCGAGCGGGCTGGGTACGTGAGGATCCATCGGCCGGGAACTCTTTGATGACATTGACCGACGAGGGATTCAAGCTGGCGCAGAATCTCATTCGCTCGCATCGACTTTGGGAACAGTATCTATCGGTCGAGATGAACGCTAGCGATGCCCGACTGCATGCCCAAGCGGAATCCTTAGAGCACTTTACAAGTCCAGCGTTACGGGACAAGCTTAACGTTGAGACTGGTCAATCCTCATTGGATCCACACGGACGTACCATTCCACCGGAGGGATAGTTTCCATGATTTGCCGCAGATTCCTAGCTACTATGCATGGTTTGCTGGTTCAGGCTGCAACGATCCTAAGTTTTACGTTGCCACAAGAAGCCTGCGCAATGCAAAGCCTGCCGGTCGAGAAGGTCGAGAAGGCCGAGAAGGTCGAGAAGGCCGAGAAGGCCGAGGTGGGAAACGCGCAGTTACCTTTTAAACCAGATGCAGAAGACGATTCGATTGAAGTGAAAAACAACGCAAAGCAATGGAATTTGTCTCTTGCAACCCTCGGGGGCAAGCAGTTTTGGACCGATTATCGATGGTGGAACGGATGGCGAGTGCAGTTCAATAGCACATTGAACCATTGGCGATTGTTGGATCCGAACTCGGTCCGAAAGGCTTGGGGAGGGCAGCAAGCCATGTTCGAGGAATTGGAGCGGATCAAAGCTTCGAATCCTGCGAGTTCCCAACCCACCGAGGTTGTGCTTTTGCTCCATGGATTGATGCGCTCAGCCAGCAGTATGGACCCAATTGGGAAAGAGCTAAGACGCATCGACATCGAACGCGAGGAAGCGTCTGGAAAAATCCAAAACCAACGAACCGTCATTCCATTTTCCTATGCCAGTACACGGGACTCGATCGCCCAGCATTCGGCAGCATTGCGAGAACTGGTTGAGAATCTCCCCGGCCAGCCTCGGATCAGCATCGTCGGCCATAGCATGGGAAACATCGTTTTTCGGCATGCGATTGGGGAGTGGCAACGGAACGGCGATCCAGCGGGCGTCCTTCCGAGGCTAAATCGAGTTGTTATGTTGGGACCTCCCAACCAAGGCTCTGCGTTTGCAGCGAAACTATCCCGATTGGGATTGTTCGCCATTATCACGGGCAACTCAGGCATGCAGTTGGGTCCATCGTGGGAAACGCTTCGTGAGGGCCTGGGAACTCCACCCTGCCCCTTCGCGATCGTGGCGGGTGATATTTCAAAGAGTCGCATTCAAAACCCACTTTTGAGTGGCCCTAGCGATGGCGTGGTTACCGTCGATGAGGCGGCCCTAGATGGTATGACGGAATTTGCATCTGTCCCCGTGCTCCATTCGTTTCTGATGAGTGAACCGTCTGTCGTTCGAGCTACGGTGGCATTCCTTTCTGGGCAAGTTCTCAGCGACGCGCTGGACATCCAAAATAGATAATCTCAAGTCGATAGGTTGCATGCAGATGAAAACAAGATGGAACGAACACGAAGAGCCCAGCAACAAAGATATCCGCGATGAAATTCTACGGTCGTTGTTGATGATGAAACCCGGGGACAGCATTTGCCCCACCGACATCGGTCGGACTTTTGGTTCCAAGTGGCGTGGGTTGATGACGACCGTCCGCGAAGTAGCCGCCGACATGGTCCGCGATGGTTTTATCGAGGTCACTCAAAACGGCGACGTGATCGATATCGAAGAACGTCAGATCGATTCGATAAAAGGTCCGATTCGCCTGCGGCTAACCAGACGGGCCGTTCAAGGTTGACCGGCTAGGATCGTAGTCCCGGTCGTCAGCAGCTGAAAACGCAATGCTCCAGCATCATAAGGGGCACGCTGGCGCAAACCGGGGGCTGTAGAACCAGGTCGATAGTGACCCGTGTTGTAACGTTCTTCCAACGGCCTTTGCAAATAGGCATGGTATGGCATGAACACAACATCGGAAAAAAACCGAGCGCCAGATAACATCGACTGTATGCACGGAAATCGTTCTTGTCCGTGACGTTCCAACATCACATCCTCAAAGTAGAGGGGTTGATGGCAAAACGTAGGAGCCAACCACGTTTTTTGGCTCAGGGACCAGAATCCATATCGGTCAGGGCCATAGGGCAATGGAATGGTGCTGGGAAAGCGTCCGCTTACCAGATCCTCGGGTAGTGCACCGGTTCCGACGTCGCTGATGGTTGTGTTCGGTATGGTGAGCGCTGGTAGGATGATCAGTTTTTTGGGCCTGGAAGACGCTAGCGACTTGCTCTTTTCCGCGTCTTTTCGTTCCGCGTCTTTTCGTTCCATGTCTTCTCGTTCCGCGTCTTCTCGTTCCGAGACGTCATCTGCGGTCTTGCTCGGAGAATCGCTTTTGGAGACGTCAGCTGGATCCCGCTTGACCCTAAGCGAGTCGATTTCCGTAGCGGAGCTTGGTACTTGGATGGCGACCGTTGGAGAGCTTTCAACCGATGGCTCTCGAAAGAAATTGACTTGGGCGTGCAACTGCGAGCTACCCATCGCCACCATCAATCCTGCCCACGCAAAACGATTGGTAACGATTCCATTCGAATCAAGTCGGTTTACCATGCTGGCATCGAAGCGTGACATCCTGCCACCTACCATAAAAAGTGTTTTGAAAAGTCGACCTAGGGGTAACCGATGACAAAGCACCGGTGGTCGACTTGCAGAGATTCTCGGCATAAGTCTCCAACTCGCTTAACGATAGAACCGGGAAATCAGTTGGCGACTGCCGTTCCAAACGGGATGGCTAGTCTTGGCCCGCAAGTCTTTCCTCGCTTACAGAGTCAACGCTAGCACACTGGGCTCTGATTCTAAAGCGAACGACAGATTCGCAGGAATCACGACGCGGAGCGTCGTGCAACTAAGTTTGACTGGGATGGCTTCGCGGTTCCGGACGGAGAAGTGAAAAAGTGATCTGCACAACCGCGGCAATGGTGTTCACTTAGTTGATTTGATGGCATTTGCCTAAAATCTCGACGAAAGGCTGACGATCAGCCTCCCGTGAACTCGCGTCGCTTAGAAGGTGTGCTACTATTGGGGTGTCTGCTAGACTTCTTGCTCGTCCCAAGTGTTAAAATCCTCATGAGTGTACTTGTTTTTGGGCATCGTAATCCCGATACCGATGCCATCTGCTCTGCGATTGCGTACGCAGATCTGCTTCAACAAACCAGCCGACCGGAAGCCATCGCGGCATGTTGCGGTACACCGAACAAGCGAACCGAGTACGTTTTAAAACGCGCTCGGATTGCGGCGCCTCGCATCGTGATGGACGTTCGCCCCGAAGTCGAAGACGTTTGCAAACGCAACGTTACCACCGCCAAATACGGGGACGTTTTCTTCGAGGTCTACAACCGGATGAAGGAGCATGAATTGCGTGCCATCCCGATCGTGGACGAGGCTGGCAAGGTGGTTGGGATTCTGTCGTTGTTGCAACTCATGGACTTGATTTTTCGCGACGACGGCGACCCCTTGAAAACGCGTACGGTGAAATCCAGCTTAGAAAAAATTTGCGAGATCCTGGGTGGCAAGTTCCAACACTCTCTAGTCCCGAAACAGCATGACGAGTTGTTGGTGATGGTGGGCGCTATGAGCGCTGGTGGGTTCACCGAGAGAATGCAGAAGTTTCCAGCGGAAAAGTTGATCGTGGTCAGCGGCGACCGCCCCACGATTCAATTGCCAGCAATTGAACACGGTGTACGGGCTCTGGTTGTCACGGGCGGATATGGGTTGTCCCCAGGCCTAGTTCAGTTAGCTCAAGCTAGAAATGTGGCGGTACTTAAGAGTCCGTTTGACACTGCCACCACCACCATGAGGATCAAGTCTGCGCAGTTCATCGATTCGGCGATCGATACGCATTTCGTCTCGCTCAACGCCAAAAAACCTGTGGTTGAGGCGCGAACGATCATCGAGCATTCCGGTGAGCCAATTTTCCCCATTGTCAACGATGCGGGCGTTTTGGTGGGTGTTTTGTCGAAATCGGATCTAGTCAATCCACCCAAACCGAAACTCATTCTGGTGGACCACAACGAATTGAGCCAGGCAGTCAACGGAGCTGAGGAAGCGGACATACTGGAGGTGCTAGATCACCATAGACTCGGCGGCGGTCTCAAATCGACCCAGCCAATTCGGTTCATCAACGAGCCTGTTGGTTCTACCTGCACGCTGGTCGCTCGGCAATTCAGAGCTGCAGGTTTGGTGCCGCGTGCGGGCATCGCGCTCTGTATGGCTTCAGGAATTATTTCGGACACGCTCCACTTGCGATCCCCGACTACCACAGACGTAGATCGAGAGATTCTCAAATGGTTGGAGCCGATTTGTGAGGTGAATTTGACGGAGTATGCGAAAGAGTTCTTTGAGATCGGCTCTGCGCTGCGAACGTGCACACCCGCTGAAGTTGTCCGTGAAGACTGCAAGGAGTTTACGGAGCACGGCCAACGCTTTACGATCTCGCAGATCGAAGAAATTGGATTCGACCTGTTTTGGGATAGAAAAGAAGAATTACGCAACGCGCTCGAAAGCCTTGCCTCCGTGCATCGGCTCGATTTCTCAGCTTTGCTAGTTACGGACGTGGTCAGCAATGGGTCGCTCCTGTTGCTAAGCCATGAGTCCGAGGAGTGGGATGAAATCAATTACCCGCAGCTCGACCGCAATTTGTACCAATTGGACAGCGTGGTCAGTCGAAAGAAGCAGCTTCTACCTCTCATTGCTCAGTTGATCGAGACAGCAGCCAATCGGTAGGACAATTGCAAAGGAGTTCCGCGAGATCCACTCTGTCCTTAGGGATTACACGTTCCGCAATACATCTGTGGGGCGGTTTTGAGGCCATCGGAGCGAGCCAAATTTTCGATCTGTTCGCAGAGCACGCAGCCAAAGACTTCGTGGGCAACCATGGTGGTTGGCTGATCGCAGTATTCGCAACGCAAGCCGTTGTCAAAACGAATGCACCCCCATCCGGGAGCATCACAAGACGGGCAACAAGTTGCCAGGCGTTGAGCAAGCTTGTCCGCCAGCTCACCGATCACTGCCATGCGTGAAGGATTCATCTGCGCTCGCATGTCGGTCTCCACCCATACCTTCCCGTCATCGGACTGCTTGAGCGATTCGTGGAACGCTTCCTCCAGTGAGCTTTGACTATTCACCCCTTTGAACAATACCTTTTTGTCGCGGCTGCTGTTTGGGCGGAGGATTAAGGCATGCGATGGAAACTTCGACACTAGAGCAAACTGTTGCAACTCTTCCATCGAGTTCAGCGACTGCATCTGATAGTTGGTTTTATTGCTTACCTGAACGAGATGCAGATGAAACTTCCTCTTTCGGTCAATGAAGTACAGGATTTCTTGATCACATGGCAGGAGCGGTACGAGAGGGTGAGGTCCGAAACTACCTTCGTTTGCCAACCCATATTCAGCACCTTGGCAATCGACACCCCATTCGCATTTGCGACGCACGCATTCCAGTGCGTTGCCCACACGCTCCACTTCTCCCGAAAAGGTGCCGAGTGTGTCGGTGTCCACAGCCCATTCGACCACCTCTGCCTGAAGCCATTTCCGAAACGGGGGAGCAATAGCAAAAGACTTAGCATGCTTGGTGGTTAGGACCACGCAACTTCCGCGATAAGAAGACTTCATGCTCAAGTAATTCTCTCTACTAAGTCGGTTCGATGACCTAAGCCGAATCCCTAGCAACGGTTGAGTCGATTATTCCGGGATTTTCTTTTTCCCTTTGTCCTTGCGCGTCGTATCGGTTGGCGTGGTCACGTCATTCTTGGTCGGCATGGGAGCCATCACTTCGATTCGCCAAGCGACGAGTCGCGTGTGAAGTTCTTTTGCTTTGTCGGGCATCTCCTCGCTGAGATTCTTGGTTTCGCCAATGTCATCGTGGAGATTGTAAAGCTCCAGATGACCATCTTCTAGATACTCCATGAGCTTCCAATCACCGACTTGAATCAGACTCACTGGCGTTGTTCGCCAGAGTCCAGGACCAGAGCCCAAGTAGCCGGGAAAGTGTTGGTAGATGGCGTCGCGTTGTAGACTGGCGGTAGGGTTGCGGAACAGTTTGACGAGACTCTCACCATCGAGAATTTGGCTCGGCTTTGGGGCAGAGCCGATTTCTAAAAATGTTGGGAAGATATCGACATGTACGGTTGGCACATTGCAGCTGGAGTTGGGTTTTGTTACGCCAAGCCAACGGACGATAAACGGCTCTCGCGTTCCGCCTTCGTACAGGCTTCCTTTGCCGCTTCGCAGTGGAGCATTATCGGTGATGCCGCCGCCAACTTTGCCGTCGCCTTTCTTGGCTGTAGCCTCTCCCGAGCGGCCCGGCTCCCGAATAAGCCCGTCGGGGCGATGGTAGCCACCCACGCCCCCGTTGTCGCTGGTAAAGATGAGGACTGTGTTGTCAGCAAGTTTTAAATCGTCAAGCGTCTTCATCACCCGACCAACACTTTCGTCTACGCTGGCGATCATCGCTGCGTAGGTGGGGCTATGATGACCGCCACTTGCGGGCTTCAGTTTGAATTTGGCGATCAAGTCGGCTTTCGCTTGGTGTGGCGAATGTACACCGAAATGCGGGAGATAGAGGAAAAATGGTTTGTCCTTGTGACGAGCGATGAAGTCTACTGCTTTGTCGGTGAGAAAGTCGGCGAGATATGTCCCTTCGGAGTACTCCGTTTGAGGATCCGTCGCGAACTCGAAATGCTTGCCAGAGCTAACGATTGCTTCGTCAAAGCCCCTCTTTCCTGGATGGTACTCCTCGCGATCTCCGATGTGCCACTTGCCGAACATGCCCGTAGCATAGCCTGCAGCCTTGAGTTGCTTGGCGATAATATCGCGATCGAGCGGTAGATTGGTAACGTTTTCGACCGGCCGCAATGGGCGCGTACTCCAGTCGAACCGTTCGATTCCACCAACGGTATACATGCCTGTGCGCGCACCGTACTGACCGCTCATCAACGCGGCCCGTGTGGGCGTGCAGTTCTGGCAATGATGGTGACTGAGAAGTTTCATGCCTTGAGAGGCCAGCCGATCGATGTTCGGTGTTTCGTAATACTTACTGCCGTAGGTAGCCGAATCGGTCCAGCCGAGGTCATCGGCCATGATGAAGACAATGTTTGGACGTTCGTCGTCTGCAAGTAGCGTCGGCACAGAGGTCGATAGACACATCAGCAAGAGAGAGAGGATTAGCTTCATGACTTACTTTCCGCTCCAATAGGCGTTCAGTGGATTTTCGCGATCAGCGGCGATCGATGCCGAGAAGTGATCCACCGTAGATCTTCGAACCGGTGGCTTTGGGAACTGCCATCGGAGCCGGCTTGATATCGAAGGCCACCGAATATTTCGTGAACCATTTGAGCTTCGACTTTTCGTCACCTTGATTCAGCTCAGGAATGTTTCGCTGACCGACCAAGTCGACAAGAAGTCGCGGGGTTGGGGTCAAGCCGTAGTTGGAGCGAGTCAGTTGCGAGGTGGCCCCGTACTGCTTCATGATTGCAACGATACCCGGATCGTAGGTGAACCGATTGGCTTGATCAGCGGATCCCAAGCTATCGAAGCTGCCAACGGTGACATAGCTTTGAGTTTGATCGTGAAATTGATAGGCTTCGATGTTGATGCGGCGCAAAGCTTTGGCAGACAGTGCCGCCCGTTCGGCAGCTAGATCCAATTGCGATACCTTATCCTTGTCGTTCTGATCGCTGCTGCTGCTGGCGCGTCCCCAACTTTCAAAGGTGTCTTGACCGCTGAAGACCGCGACTCGCACAGTGAACTTTCCGGGGCAATCCAGCAGGGAGAACTCAGAGTACTCCTTTCGTTGATTCAGTTTCTGCACAAATTTGTCCAACTCAGGAGCCTTGTAGTACTCTTCGGGCAATAGAGGATTGCGTGTCGTAAACGCAATGTACATCGGCCCCTTTTGTTCAGCCCCTTTGCTTTTCTTGAAGGACAGGAACTTGCGATAGTCGTTGACCGAAACGGAGCTCGATTTGTTGGCATTTTGCAAATCAGCGTTCGTGGTCGCTAGAGCCTTTGGCGAGATTCGCTTAATCGTCTCTAGTGCGTCGGTAATGGCAGGACTGTCGATCGAATCGAAATCTCCGACTAGAACTGCGTACCCCTCGACCACTTTCCGATCCCGAACCTTCATTCGCCTCGTGTTTCCCTCTTTGTCGATTCCCGCCCCCGTTAAGGGTTGCGTAAAATCGAATTTCTTTGCTAAGCAATAGGCTTGAAGTTTGAAATCGCGGCGAAGTTCTGTCGCAAGCTGCTCTGCCTGCTTCTTAGCGTTGTAGCCATCAAACGACATCGCATGAACGAGCCATGGGCCGTTATCTTGTTTCAGCTCGAAGCCGTTGGGAAAAGTGGATGTATCGCCGGGAATGGCCTTCGTTGGTTGTTGAGCCAACCCCCTGGAGGAGGTAGCTTCGAAGGCGACAAACGGCAACGAGGCTGCAATCGCAACGCTGAAAAGCGAGCGAACACTTGGAAATTCAAATTGGAACTTCATAGACTCCATCCCTGATTGCGTTAAATTTTTTTGGCGGCATCCTAACCCGGCCTTCGACCCAGCAACTTTCTTTTGGCCAGGAATAATGGATTTATCAGTTTTCCAATGACACGACTAGGCCGATTTTCTCGGCCGTCCCTGGGAAAGTCAAAAAGCACCGGACCGAAAGCAAATGGAGTAGAATGATTTTTCTACATCCTCCGAGCATCCCATCTGAGACTTACCCAATGATCCAGCGTTCCCCATTTCGCTCCCTGCAATCTCGAATCTCGTTTTGGAACGCAATTTTGCTGCTCGGGGGGCTACTGTGTGGGTTGACTTTGCCTGTTGTCGCCCAGGAAACCGTAAGTCCGGAAAGCACCATTCGATTACGCTATCAAAAGAGCGAACATGTGATTCCGATGCGGGACGGAAGCATGTTGCATACTACGATTTTTAGCCCCAAGGATTCGACTCGCACCTATCCGATCCTGATGAAACGCACTCCGTATTCGTGCGCCCCCTATGGGGCTGATACTTATCCCGCATCGCTGGGTCCGAGTGATCACTTCATGAAGGCAGGGTACATTTTCGTGAACCAAGATGTACGAGGTCGGTTCATGTCCGAGGGGGCGTTCGTTCAGGTTACGCCTCATATTGCAATGAAAAAGTTGCCGACGGATATCGACGAAAGTTCAGACACCTATGACACCATCGCTTGGCTACTAAAGAACATCGCCAATCACAATGGGCGGGTCGGGATGTATGGCATTTCTTATCCGGGATTCTATGCATCGGCTGGGATGGTTGACGCGCACCCGGCATTGCAAGCGGTTTCACCTCAGGCACCCGTTGGCGATTGGTACTTCGATGACTTTCTGCACAATGGAGCGTTCTTTTTAGCCCATGCGTATCGATGGCTGAACAACAACGCCCAAGAGCGGACCGCTCCCACGACCGAGCGCCCTGCGCCGGAGACGTTGCCATCGACCGATGGCTACCAGTTGTTCCTCGATGCGAACACGATCGAAGAAATCAATCGCCGCCATTTAAAGGGTAAGGTTCCATTCTGGAATGAGATGATGGCCCATCCGAATCGAGATGAATTTTGGCAGAAGCGCGAGATCCTGCCTCACTTAAAGAAGGTTGCGCCAGCGGTCATGGTCGTAACCGGCTGGTACGATGCGGAAGACTTGTACGGCTCCTTTAAAACGTATCAGGCAATCGAGAAGCAAAACCCTGGCGTCAACAATGTGATCGTAGTCGGCCCGTGGATTCACGGAGGATGGGCTTCTACCGAAGGGGACAAACTAGGAGCGGTCACCTTCGGTTCTAAGACAGCCGCGTTTTATCGTGCGGAGATTGAGTTTCCGTTTTTCGAGAAGTACCTGAAAGACGCGCCGCATCCGGCTCCAGCCGAAGCGACCGTATTCGAAACCGGCTCCAATAGTTGGCGCACTTTCGACCATTGGCCTCCGCGCGAGACAGAATCGAAGATGCTATATGCTCGCGAGAACTCGACCTTAGCTACCGACCCACCTGCGCAATCGGCGGGAGAATCTTTTGACGAGTTTGTCAGCGATCCAGCGAAACCGGTTCCCTACACAGAAGCCATTACTTCTCGCATGACCGTGGAGTATATGGTTGAGGACCAGCGCTTTGCTGGGCGACGGCCAGACGTGGCGGTGTACCAGACGGAGCCGCTCGACACGGACATGGTTCTAGCCGGACCGATCGGCGTAGACCTGTGGGTCACCACGACAGGGACCGATGCCGATTTTATCGTGAAACTCATTGACGTCCAACCCGATGGTACGAATGCGGCCAATCTACCAAACTATCAAATGATGATTCGGAGCGAGGTAATGCGGGGGCGGTTTCGGGATTCGTTCGAACGGCCAGCGGCCTTTCAACCTGGCGTTCCGGCCAAGGTGCGATTGGAGTTGTTGGATGTGCTTCACCGCTTCAAGAAAGGCCATCGGCTGATGATACAAATCCAGAGCACTTGGTTTCCGCTGGTGGATCGTAACCCTCAGAAGTTTATAGATAACATCTACTTGGCCAAGCCGGAGGATTTTCAAAAAGCGAACCATCGCATTCTGAGATCTTTTTCACATCCGACCAACATTCAACTCAGCGTAATCCGTTAAGCCCATGTCGATTACCAGTTTCGAGCAAATCCATTCCACAGATAGGCGGCGTTTTCTGGGCGGCTTGGGAATGGGTTTTGGTCTAGCCGCAAAATCCGTCGATGCGGCTTCGACTTTGGCGGAGGAACCCAAAAAGCAAATCCCTTCGATCGATCCCTTAAATCCCTTCGCGGCCCGTGGACCAGACTTTGCACCGCGTACCAAGTCTGTCATCTTTTTTTTATTGTGGGAGGGCCATCGCAAATAGATACCTTTGACTACAAACCCATTTTGCAAGTGTTGGATGGCCCGTCGGACACATCAAAAACGGATGACGCCGCAGGAACGGGAACAATACGAGCAGGCAGAGGCCAAGACTAAGCTCCTAAAGCAAGCCAAACGCTCGTTGGCCAAGGGACTTTTGATGCATGATAAAATGGACTCGTTGGATGCGATCCGCATACTCATGGGGGGCGACCACCGAGCGCCTTTGGATCGCGCGGAGCCAGGATTTCCATCGGTTCTGTTTCCCAACACGCCGGAATGGGCCAAGCCTATCAAAACGACCACCACGGGCCGACGATTGACATTGGCTCGTTGGATCACCTCGCCCGAGAATCCCTGAAACGCGAGTGTTATCGTCAATCGCATTTGGCAAAACTACTTTGGGACTGGCATCGTTACAACTCCCAACGACTTTGGCGTGACAGGGGCGTTGCACACCCACCCGGCCCTTTTGGAATATCTAGCATCTGAACTTATGGAAAGCGGCTGGTCTCTCAAACGGATTCATCGACTCATCTTGAACAGCAATACGTACCGACGGCATACACTTTCCAACTCCGACACGAACAGCGGGGGAGAGTTTGCTACTCTTCGGACCCGTCTGCGTCGTTTGTGCGCTGAACAGTTGCGAGATTTGATTTTGCGATCCTCCGGTCCTCTGCAGGAGAAAAACGGCGGCCCGCCAGTTTGGCCGGTGCTGGATGAAGCGACGTTAGCCGCCAACCCAGCGGTCTTGGACGACAACGAAACCCAAACCAAGGGTTGGTACCCATCGCCCCAGTCCAAGCAATCGTGTCGCAGTCTTTACTTGATACAAAAGAGAACGACTCGCATTCCTTGAAGGGAGACTTTTGACTTGCCTAAAAATGCTGTCTCGTGTGGAAGGCGCGAGTGCTCGCTGGTCGCGACCTAATTTCTTGCCATGATGAACGGCAGCCTAGCGTTGCAGGCCTCGCAATGCCTTGCCGAGAAAATCCATAAAGACGAGTCCACATGCCGTAACGTGCTAGTGACCCATGCCCTCCAGAATATCTTGCATCGCAATCCAGACGATCGAGAACTGGCCTCTAGCGAATAGTTTCTGAAGACAAGATCCTTGGTAGAACTCTGTTTGGTGCTGTACAACACCAACGAGTTTATCTCTATTGAGTAGATCCCGCTTGCGTCCTGGCAGTTGCTATAGATATGGTCACTCGAACGACCGTGAATGGACTGAGCCGAACCGATAGCAAGCCGAAGCGAGCTTGTTTCTGTCATCCTCTTTCCCAGAAACACTATTGAAACCACCATGAATCTCCTCTTAACGTCGAAAAGTGCTGCGATCTTTCGCGTTTTGTTGGCCTTAGTTGCGTTCGCTTTTGAATCCAATTCCGCCCATGCACAATCCCAGCGACCGAACATTGTTGTATTTCTGGCTGACGATCTTGGGCAACTCGATCTGGGTTGCTACGGCTCCACGTTTTACGAGACGCCACACATTGATCAGTTGGCTCGCGAAGGAGTGCGATTTACCAATGGCTATGCCGCGTGCCCTGTCTGTTCGCCGACCCGAGCTAGTCTACTGACAGGCTTGTATCCCACTCGAACAGGAATCACCGACTACATCGGTGCCCCCCAACCTGCGCAATGGAAACGGAACACCATACTCCAGCCAGCTCCGTATGCGACTCGGCTGGCTCTCGAGGAGACGACGATTGCTGAAGCGCTCAAAGGCGTTGGCTACTCCACTTTTTTTGCAGGAAAATGGCATCTCGGCGACGAGGGTGCTTGGCCTGAAGACCAAGGGTTTGACGTCAATATGGGTGGCACCGATCGAGGCGGTCCGTATGGTGGCGACAAGTACTTTTCGCCGTATGGAAATCCGCGTTTAGCCGATGGCCCTCAGGGCGAACATCTTCCCGACCGGCTTGCGACCGAGGCAGCTAAGTTTATCGCAGCCAATCGCGAGAAGCCATTTTTGATCTATCTGCCGTTCTACGACGTGCACACACCACTTATGGCTCGAGCTGATTTACAGAAAAAATATGAGGCGAAACGGAAACAATTGGGCTTAGAAGAACGATGGGGACGAGAATTTGAACGAGATGTGAGACTGGTACAATCGCATGCGATCTACGCCGCCATGGTCGAAGCGATGGACCAAGCGGTAGGCAAAGTACTCGCTGCCTTGCGAGAATCCGCAGTCGACGACAACACGCTCGTCATCTTCACCAGCGATAACGGTGGTCTCTCCACGAGCGAGGGCTGGCCGACTTCGAATATGCCTCTTCGGGGTGGCAAGGGGTGGATGTACGAAGGTGGAATCCGTGAACCTTGGATTGTCCGATGGCCCGGGGTTACGAGATCAGGTACGTCGAACGACACACCGATAACAAGCCCAGATCTATTTCCTACTCTCCTTGCTGCCGCTGGGGCCGCCGGGGCCGCTGCTTTGAAATCGGATGGAGTGAACATCGAACCGCTGCTCCGCGGCGAATCGATGGAAGAGCGTGCACTCTTTTGGCATTACCCACACTATGGCAACCAAGGGGGAGCGCCCGCAGCGGCGATTCGACGAGGCGATTGGAAACTGATCAAGTGGTTCGAGACGGGACGACGCGAACTCTTCCATCTCGGCGAAGATCCTGGCGAACTGAACGATCTTGCTGACAAAGAGGTCGGCCGGGTCGGATCGTTGCTCGCCGAACTACAGGTTTGGCTCCAAGCGACGGGTGCCAAGCTTCCCACAGACAACACAAACTATGACTCTAGCCAACCTAACGGTCGTTCTGCGAAGCGCGCGCCTTAGAGGCCCGACAATTGAATAAAATGAGTTTGAAGTATGGACAGCAATTCGTCAATCATAGCTGGGTCTCGCGGTAAGTCGGTGTGCTTCTCGGTTACCCATTGTTCGCTGACTGCGTTCGATTGTCGCGCGCTGGAAACGGGAACGACACCGTCGGAATCTCCATTTCCCGGCATCCAACGACCATGGCCAATAACGGAGTGCAATTGAACCCTTGGCTCGAGCGGCAATCGGTCCAACGCAGCGAGCAGCGGACTACTTGGTTCCAGAAGATCGATACTGGTCGGAATACGCTTGGTAAATTCGCTCGAAAAGACAAACGGATTGTCCTTTGTCAGTTGCCGATGTGCTTGCTTTTGTTCGGCTGGCTGCTCAATCAAAAGCGATCCTAATCGTCCGACCGCCCGCTGCGCTAAGACAGAACCACGGTGTGGAGTACCAACAAAAATCACTCGGGAAATCGACAACGAAGATTCAAAGAAGAATGCTTTCGATAGTTTTTCACGAACTTTGGGTTCTATCCGCACATTCTCAAAGCCTCGCTCTGAGATCGCGTTCCACAGAATGTCTTCGCTTTGGGCGATCTGCATCTTGCAGATCAAGCCACCCATGCTGTGACCTACAAGTACGACTTGATTCAATGCCTCATCGCTTGCGCTTGGATCCAAGTATTGCCTAAGTTCAGTCAATTGACGACGAAGCTTTGCTGCAGTCTCAAGGAACGGTTCTCCGGTTGGATACTCGAAGCCCCATAATTGATATCGGTTGTTGAACCATTCGTTAGCACGCACCTCGTTGACCACATTCGCCCAGGTCAGTCGATCCGAAAGCAGGCCATGGACGAATAGTACGGGGATCTTGCCCTCGACATACGGCTCCAAAATAAACAACCCTTCTTCATCCGGCGAGACCGAACTGGGCTGAACAAAGGCGCGCAGATAATTGCGTTCGGTACTGCTTAAGACTTGAGCAATCGCGGCTGACTTGTCATAGGCTATGGGTGTGTCACATTCTTGGATGGTAACCTTGGAAACGACCAGCGGGTTGTGAAACTCGACGGCGAAGCGGAAATCATCGGCCGATGAGCTTTCCTCGTGGTTTCTAAGGATCATCGTGGCTGGAAAAGTGGATTTCTTTCGTTGGAAATTATCGCTCCTCGGACGGCAACGGACAACAACAGTGGGTACTCCCACACCATTCTGTCGATAAACATGATTCAACTCTGTGGTTGAGTAGTCACCCACAGTGACAACAGCATTGAAATCGGAGGGTTCGCGGGAAAAACCAAAGTACAAGCACGGAATCTGCGTCCAGCCGTGTTGAGTGTGGACTCGTAGGCCGACGCTCGGGTCGAACCGCTGGTAAAGTTGACCTTGGGCAATCAAAGCGTTCAAAGATGAGCGGTAAAGCTCGGCAGCGATACCATCATGAACACACTTTTCGTGAAGTCGCGTTTGGATTTCCTGCCAAGCATAGCATGCCGCTTTGAAATAGTGATCGACGCACTCGGCTTCGCCGCGACTCATTGCCTCCGCAGCCATTGCGTACGCAACTTCCGCCCGCGTTTGATCAAGAGTGCCGGTGCGGACAGTGACTCGATGGGAGAGGATAGTGGAATCAGCCCTTACAAGTATAGGCTGGGGCCACGTCCCACGACGTACGATCGACATACAACTGCAATTCATGCAAACCAGAATGGTCAGGCTGATAGTGAAGAACTGGCAGCGTCCTACTGGCTGATACACTACGGGGGGCTGATACACGACGTGCGAAACCATTCGTGGCTTAGGCTTCCAGCCTGCGATTGTTTCTCTTCCACAGGCTGTAAGCCTATGCCTCACTATTCCCAATGACGATAGTTTGTGATCGTCACGCTTAGGGACGAGCCGCGACGAATTCGAACCAACCGTAGATAGAAAGAATTCTTTGCCGTTTGCAATTGATGCAATTGTGCTTTTTGTTCTCGGCGAAGAAAAACTAAATAATGTGGACACTCCTCGCCGAACGCCACCACCTTAGGACCGTTCCACAAATAAGTAGCCACGCCAGTCCAGCTAGGGTGCTTGCATTGGAGCGCGTTCGGGCGGGGGAGGTGGGGCTGCAAAGGGGGATTTCGGATTCTGGTGCAGCTTTGTTTCCAAGTTGGCCCATGGCGATGTCGGCTCCTTACGCACGATCCTAAAATAGTCCGCAATCGTTGCCATCGCGTAGAATCGATCTTTGGACTTGAACAACAATCCGCCGACCGCGTCGATGTGTTGTCCGAACTCGCGAGTCGATTTCCTGGGCAGCTGTTTGGCGCGGCCGAAAATTGGGAAAATGGAAACCAACATCAACATACCCAAAAATGCCGCGTGCAGTGTAATGACGTTGAGCGGCCAAACGGTTAGCATCTCGAATCCTTTCTGCTGTTCCATGTCGTCGTCGGTTCGAATGGGAGGGTCCATCACTCCGGTCAAGAAACCAACGTTTTGCTTGGGCAATTCGTCGACGAGATGCCTCGCAACCGACCGGTTGGCCGGATTCGTCAACGAGATGTTCGAAATCAGCGAGGTGTTCGCCAGAACGATGACCCGCGATGTTCCCCACTGTAGACGTGTTATTTCTCCGATGAGAGTTTGATCGGAACTAGTGGCCAAGAGGCTTTGCATTGTGGGCAAATCCTCCGCGTTCAACCCTTTGAGAATTTGCAGCATCTCCGTATCCCAAAGGCCAGACACGAACTCGAATGCATCGTTGTTAACAGGCTTGGTGGTCTTGGCGGTACCCTCAATCGACGCATCTTCAAGCTCTTTACGGAACGCTTGATAGGACTGCTTCTCGTAGGCCAATGGGTAACCGCGCACGTAGATGTTGGCTTGGCTGGCATCGATCCCGTCTGCCCAGGGGCCGACCAAGCTCGCAACTCGCTCCACGCTTGATTCGGAGTAGTCGAACAGACACCAAGACATCGCGACTTTGGGCCGACATCTTGCCCTCATGATGTCCAGCTCGCTGTCGAAACGAGACTTTTCCTCCATGGCAGCATAGATTTCTGGATAAGGGCTCTCCTGCAAAGCCAGTCTGTCGATCGACTGGCGTGAATACTCGGACAACGCGGAGAAATCTCGGCCAACGTAGATTAGCGTTCGGTCGCCCATGGAGAGCCAGCTGTCCAACCAGGCGATTGTCGCTGCACGATGCGGACCATATTGATCCGGAGTCCAGACGATCGCTTGTAGTCGTTCCTTGGCGCGAGGGGAGAACGATCGCACCAATTGGGTGCCGTGACTGTTCGCTTCGCACATGCCACGGAATAACGAAATCGAAGCCGGGCTTTTCTTGGCAGTGGCTCCCTCACTAGTACCGTACTCTCGGCTCAATGAATCTCGGCAGCCGGTCAAAAAAATCAAAGTCAAACCAAGCAATAATGCTGTGGCCAAGTTCATCCCGATTGTCATGCTTGCCTCTCACTCTCTCTGGCTGAATGCAAGGAGGCATCGAAAGCGGGCAACTGCCCCCAGATGCCCTCGAACGCTTCCTGGCTCAAGGAGTGTTTCCCGAAGAATACCAGTTCAAAAGCATTGACCAACTGAATTGCAAACCCTCCCAGACTCTCGCGGCCTCGCAATTCGTTCAGATAGACCCGATTCGTCTTTCCACGAGCCAAACGAATACACCTCGCGTGGTCCATTTCCACAAGTGCATGACTGAACAGATAGATGATCGACTTCGAGTAGTCACCGGCTGCACGATACTTTTCCGCCAGCGCGAAAAGACCATGCGTCGATTGCTCCAGCTCGAATGGCAGATCTCGGATCTTTTCCTGCTCTCTCTCGCGAGCCAAGGCACCGTCTCTATCGTGGATCGTTCTTCGCCCATTTTCGCCTCGAAAACGAAACACTGCGAACAAGATTACGCAGGCTATGAGCACTATCGCAACAACCAAGATAATCTTCCAGCCCGCAAAAAGGAAAGTGAACAAGTCCCCGAAAAGATCCCCAATAAATTTGAACCAACTCCAGTCCCATTGACTCGGTTTGTCGATCCAATCATGCCGATCACTCACATCCACGTTCGACTTCTGAACCTTCAACGGCCTAATTGACTTCTTTTCCGGATCGAACCAAACGGAATGTGTCGAGCGTTTTACTACTTGCGAGTCGGTGTCGATTGGCTCCTGACCCGCATTGTACGCAGCCGTAGTTTGAGCAATGAACGATGCTACCAATAGAGAAATCCACCACATCCATTTGCTGAGCAAACTCATCTTGCCATTTCCTCCAGACGTTGAGCTTCGGCTTTCAATCGCAATTCAATCTCCCAGCCCTCGGTCCGGATTCTCGAATTCATGTAAATTAGGAATCGTATGACCGTCACCCAAACGCACAGAAACCAGAGTATCATCGGATAAATTGCAATATCGATCCACCATCCCCAACGCGTGATCCCCGTTAAGACCCCAATCAAAAAAAGGATCCCAAGGGTCGCCGAGGTGGCCGTCAAAACGACCACCGTGCTCACGCCTATATGTACCCCGAACAATTCGTTGTAAAGAGTGGAGTGCAACCATCTAGACCTCTGTCCGTACGCTAATCGCTCAGGATTTTTCTTAGATTTAAAGAACGGACATCGCTCCAATAACAAGATCTCTGCTGAGAAGGGTCGGAACCCTCGTATCAGATAAACCGAGCCGCACATGAGCATGGCATAGAGCGGGATTTCGATCTCCGGTGCAAAGACAGGGGCTGAGTACATAAAAAGGAGAGGTACAAAACAAAGTACCGACATTCTAAGGAAACCCAAAACGAATAGCATCGCACCTGATCGATGCCAAAGAGCTAGCAAGACCTGCCGAGTGCTGGGCCTCTCGATAAAGACCGCTTGACCGATAAAATAAGTCACACCGCTCAGTGCCAACGGCGCTTGAATGAAAATCGCCGCCGTCACGGCGAATAAATATCGAAAGTGATACCACGCAGAGCTGTTCACATTGCTCGATGCAATCAGCAACGTTTCGTAACGGGTTAGCGGCCAAAGCAGGACTAGGTTCAAAAGCGCGAACGGAGCAATCCCAAGAACCGCGAAAAACAGGATCGGCTTCCAAAAACGACGCATCACCACCAAACTCAAATCGATCAAGTCGACCGCACTTCGCTGCGAAATAACGATGGCCGTTTTATCAAGCTGCATTGCCGGCCCCCAAGATTCGCCAAGGATTATCTTCGCTTTCGTCCAGTTCTAACTGGATTTCAGGACGTGGGTATCCAAGTACGACAAAATAGTACATCAGCAATCCCGAACTCATCACCGCAAAACTTGCCTTAAATACGTAAGGCAAAGGGGACGGGGACAGAAACCCCTCGGTGAACGCGGCTAGAAAGAAAAGAGCAACCGACGCCATAATGATCGGGAGCGCTCGTTCGGCGTTCAAACGAAAGGATTCCTTACGGCTTAATCCGCCGGTGGCGAACAAACCCACTCCCAATCTCAAGCCCGAACCGGCGGAGAGGGCTATCGCCGTCAATTCAAAAACCCCATGGGCAGTAACAAACTGAAAAAATACATCGCCGGCTTCTACGTCCGATCTCGCCATATAGCCAAACGTCGCACCTAATACCACTCCGTTGTAACCCAATGCACACAGAGACGGCAGAATCAATGGCCCCAGGGCGAAGCACTGCAGGCCAATGCTCGTGTTGTGCTGGATATAGAATCCCGACATAGCGATGTACTGGTTGAAGTTACCGGAGAGCGGTTTCGAAAAGTTGTCTTCCATTTGCTGGATCTGCTCGGAGCCCAGGATGCGTTCCGCGAAACCCGGAAAAGTTCCTTCCGACCAAGCCAAGATCGCGGATAGTGTGAACAAACCGAAGAAGACAACAAACGCCACCTTCACACAAGGATCCCGAAAAATGCTCTGCGGCGCAATGCGGGCCATGTAATAGAGCCATTTGTGAGTCGGGAAACTGCGAGAACGATAGAGTTGACTATGCGCACGTCCCACCAAGCGATGCAAGTATTCTACGGTCGCCGGCGGTAGCTGGTACTGCTCGGCCATCGACAAATCCGTACAAGCGCCT
>Ga0105044_10002518_pt1 | contig 25045 bp, 22 predicted proteins | sample MAT01_FD_78092 | JGI IMG/M metagenome (GOLD analysis project Ga0105044, IMG submission 78092) | Freshwater microbial communities from Lake Fryxell liftoff mats and glacier meltwater in Antarctica - MAT-01 | ecosystem: Environmental > Aquatic > Freshwater > Ice > Liftoff microbial mat | place... | reverse complement strand
GCAGCCATAAGGCCGGAGCAGGCGTTCCAGGAGCTCTGGCTGTGCTTTTTTTAACTGGTCGTCCGGCCCCTGTGGGGGCCGGACCGCGCCTTTCGGCGCTTGTGATCGGCGGAGCCGATCGGACCAGTTTGGCGGCCATGGGGTCTGGCGACCACCCGGCAACGTTCGGCTCCCTCGGCTTCGCCTTCGGCCACCTCACTGCCCCCCTTTTGAATACGTACGATTATCTTGCCGCGCTTGGGCGCGGTTTTGTGATCGACGCTTTGGTCGCTGCGCGACCTCGCTGGTTGCATTTGTTCTGCCTGGGAGCGCCGACTTCAGTCGGCCGGGGCAATCGATCAGACCTTCGTAATCAACAATCCAGCACGCGCAGCACGAAGCCCTTGAGGTATTCACTCTCGGGAACTGCGGCGAGCACGGGGTGATCCGGGCTCGCGCCATGGATCGCTTCGCGGCGTAGCGTGCGACCAACGTCCTGCGCGGCGTCGTTGATCATGTCTTGGAAGATCGTGGCGCTGATGTGGTGCGAACAGGTGTAGGTCGCCAGCACACCGCCGGGGTTGAGCATGCGCAGGGCGCGCAAGTGGATTTCTTTATAGCCACGCAGGGCGCCATCGACGGTGGCGCGCGAGCGAGTGAAGCTCGGCGGATCGAGGATGATCAGGTCATAACGCGTGCCGGCGTTGTCGAGGTCCTTCAGCACGTCAAAGGCGTTGTCGCAGCGGGTTTCGAAACGTGCCGCGACGCCGGCCCAGTCGGCGGCTTGAGTCGCGCCGGTGATGCTGTCGGCGGCGGTGTCGATCGCGAGGGCGTGTTCGGCACCGGCTTGTAGAGCATGGATGCCGAAGCCGCCGAGGTGGCTGAAGGTGTCGAGCACGCGCATGCCTGGGCGCACGAAGGTGGCGACCTGTTCCCAACTCACCTGCTGGTCGAGGTAGAGGCCGGTCTTATGTGGATCGAGCGGATCGCACGGGAAATCAGCCTGGCCGACGCGCACGCGCAGTGTTCCTTGGTGATCGCCGACCAGCACGCCGCGACGATGCGGCAGGCCTTCGTAACCGCGCACGGCGAGATCGTTGCGTTCGATGATCACCTTCGGGTTCAGCAGTTCCTGCAGCAGCGTGACGATCTCGCTGAGACGACGGTCGATGCCGACCGTGGTGCACTGCACCACCAGCGTATCACCGTATTGGTCGACGATGAGGCCTGGGAGCAGATCGCCTTCGCTACTGACCAAGCGCCGCGCTGGACGACCGGGCAACACGCGGTCGCGGTGGGCGATCGCAGCTTGCAGGCGTTCGCGCAAGAATGCGGTGTCGATCGCGCGTTCCTGTCGCGTCAGCACGCGCACGGCGATCTTCGAGGTGGAATTGAAGAAGCCCCAGGCCAGCGCGCGGCCAGTGCCATCGCGCACCGCCACCACATCACCGGAGGCGGGATGGCCCTCGATGCGCTCGACCTCGGTGGCGTACACCCACAGATGCCCGTTCAGCAGACGATGGGTGACCTTGCGGTTCAGGATGACGGCGGGGGTGCTAATGTTCATAAGGGGTGGGGACGCGGACCATTCACGCAGACGGCAGCACCGCAAGCGCGCGACGCACCTGGGTCATCGACGCGCTGGCAAGCGGATCACGAGAACGGGCAATGGCACCAGCGAGCGCAGCGACCAGCGGTGCGCGCAGCGGCAGTGGACAGGTGGCGACCTGCGCCGTCAGCGTCGCTCCCAGGGTGAACCAGGCGGTCGGCGGGATCTGATCCGCCTGCACGGCGGTCAGCAGCCCGATCCAATTGGTGGAACCGGCGGTGGACGGCGGGGCAGCGGGATTCTCGGTGACGACGGTCCGACGCCGGACCACGACCAATGCAAATACCGCCAGGGCGATGAGGAACAGCACGCCCACTGCCCAGGCGAAGGATTGGAGGATCTGCAGATCACGGTCAGTCATGAGCCAGCACGGTGCTGGCGCCCAGAATGGCCGCAACCGCACACGCCTCCATCCCCCTTGCCGATCCTCAGGTCAATTTTGCGCACCACACACCGGGGAGCGCTGCGACAACAGTGGCGAAATGTCGCACGCAGAGCTGCCATGGGGATCGACTCAACCGGTGCAACGAACGATTCTGTAGGGAATTGGAACCACGCCAACGCGCTGGAACAGCGGCCCGTGGTAACCACCTCTCCAAGGTCCGTTTCAGCGTCGCCTGATGAACGGGAACCACCGGATCGTGCGCCCTTCCAGCGCAACAGATGCAAGTCGGGTGTCTGGTGCTACCCTGCGCCGGCGTCCGGAGGCATAAGCGGCGCGGGTTTGGGTTCTATCCAACCCGCTGCCGTCTGTGACCCGCAGCGTCTGTGACCGCGAAAATAGAGGGATTTATGCGCACCTTGTTCCTGGCTCTGCTGATGTGCACCGCTGCGAGCGTGAGCGCTGCGGTGCCGCTCGACTCGGTCCAGTGGACCTCCGACTCGGCCAAGCCTACCGAGGCCGGCATGGCGCGCCGGGCGCAGGTCTATTTCCTGGTCGACCAGAGCGAGGAGGCCGGACGCGGAAAATACTGGGGCCTGCGCGACATGGTGCGCGACGCCAAGATCGCCAACAAGTTCGAGACCCTGCACATTCTGGTAGTGACCGGCAACACCCCCGAACCCTACCGCGAAGGCGAGGCCATCGAGTACTGGTGCAAGGGCGTCAGCAACAACAACGGTCTGATCCGCGCATTTGGCGGCGACGCTGTCGCAGTGATCGTGCTGGTCGATGGCAACGGCCGAGTCACCAGCGTGTCCCGTTTGGGCGATCCCAATCAGGAACGCAAGGCGATCGACGCGCTCGCGCCCACCGCCAAGCCACTGGTCGCTGACCCCAGCCAATTCCCCCTCTCCTGCAAGGTCCCGCTCGCCGACTTGCGCCTCGGTGACGTCAACCGCGCGATGAAAAACCTCAAGAAGGCCGGCCCGGATGCGCCGATGTTCATCAAACTGGTGACCGACCGCGTCAACGCGATGGTCGAGATGGACGTCGCACTACTCAACGATCCAGCGACCATGGCCGCCGACAAGATGATCGCGATCAAACGCGTGAACAGCTTGCTGGCGGAGTTCCCCAAGGTGCCCGCCGCCTCAGCCGCCACCCTTGCGATCAAGAAGACCAAGGATGACAAGCAGCTCGCCAATGAACAAGCGGCCTACGCCACGCTGATGAGCTACTTTGAAGCGATGAAGAAAGTCTCGGCCAAGAAGACCAAAGAGACTCAACTGCAGTGGATCCCCGGACTGACGGCGAAGTTCGGTGGCACCTATGCCGCTGAGATCGCGACCATGATCCGCAAGACCTCGCGCCTCGATCAGACTGACGAATAAGCCCGTCGACTTACGCTTAAAACACACCAAGCGCAGCCGACCGGCTGCGCTTGGTGTGTTTCTGGCCTAGATGGGCGTCAGCCGGCGAGTTCCTTGATCTGTCCGTTGCTGTCGGCGAACGAGTCGAGTTGCAGGCCCATGCGGATGGCGATCTCGCCGTAGAGGTTCGCCAGCGGCGTGCCGTCCTTGCACTTGATGTGGCGACCGGGCTTGATGGTGCCACCACCTTTGCCCGCAAGGAGGAGCGGCAGATCGCGTGGGCTGTGCGCATTGCCATCGCGCAGCGCCGAGCCGAACAGCAGCAACGAGTTGTCGAGCAAGGTGCCGGAACCTTCCTTGATCTGCGACATGCGCTCGACCAGGTAGGCGTACTGCTCGACGTGCCACGCCGTGATTTTGGCGTAGCCGGCGAGTTTCTCGGCGTTGTTCTCGTGGTGCGAGTGGTCGTGGTGACCGCCCTTCACGCCATCGATGAACGAGAAGTTCCGCCCGCTGACCGAGTTGCCGAACATGAAGGTGCCGATGCGCGTGGTGTCGGTCCAGAACGCTAGCAGCATGATGTCGAGCATCAGGCGCACTTGCGGTGTGTGGTTTTCACCGCCTTTTCCACGACCGCTGGTGCGGATCTGTTCGTCGAGCACCGGCAGAGCTTTCCTCGCCAGCGGATCGACACGACGCGGTTCCTTGGAACGTTTGAGCTCCAGCGACATGCGCTTTTCGACATCGCGTACCGAGGTCAGGTATTCGTCCAACTTGCGCTGATCGGCGACACCCAGGCGGATCTTGAGCGCCTGACTGTCAGCCATCACCGCGTCGAGCACGCTCTTGTCATCGAACGGCGTGAGCGCAGTGGGCGCCAGCCCCTTGGGCTTGTCCTTGTCGTCGGCTCTGCCTTCACGGAACAGGCGGTCGAACGCCTGTCGCGGGTCGATTTCGCACGCCAGCGGCGTGGTGGCACTACTCCAGGCGATGTGGTTGGAGTAAAGTCGCGTGATGGCGACGTTGTTGTCGACGCCTTTGGCCGGTGATTCGATCCCAAGTTCGATCGATGGCAGTTTGGTGCTCGATCCCAGGTGGGCGGCGAGCAACTGATCGATCGACGTACCACCAGCGTTGATGTCCGCACCCACGGTCTTGTTGATGGTCATGCTGGTGAGGAACGATGCGTCCTTGAAGTAATGGCCGTCGCCCGAGTTGCTCTTCTCGTTCCACAACTGCGACAACACCAGCACCTCGGACTTCACCTTGTCCATCGGCAGCAACTGCTCCGGCAGACCCGTGGTGAACGGACCCACCTCCGCTGGCGTCCACTTGTTCGGATTCACACCGTTGGGGAAGAACAGCACGCCGAAGCGCACCGGTGGTCCCTTGCGTGCGATGACCTTCGGATCAGCGCCATAGAGCGGGCGTGGCACCATCGCGTCGAGGAAAGGCAAGGCGAGGGCGACGCCAAGACCACGGAGCGCGGTGCGGCGCGAGATCAACCATGATGGACGGCTCATTGCGAGACCTCCTGGGGGGACGAGACCGGCTGGTTACGTTTGTAGCGGAAGGGGAAACTCTTGGCTATGCCAACGATCAGCGGCTGGATCTTGTAGCCGTTCTGATCAAGAACCGTCATCAGTTCGTTGACCGTCGGGCGATCATAGAATTCGAGTCCGCGGCCAAGGGCGAAGGATAACAGACGTGAGGTCACGCCGCGGGCGAACTCGGCTTTGCGCGTCATCAGCACCTTCCGCAGTTCGCCAATGCCAGAGAACTTCTCGCCGTTGATCAGTGCGCCGTTGGCGTCGATCGGCGAGCCGAACTCGTCGCGAGCACGCCAGCCGCCCATGAGGTCGTAATGCTGGAGCGCGAAACCGAGCGGATCGATGCGCGCGTGGCAGGTGGCGCAGGTGGGATCTGCGCGGTGTTTCTCCAACCGCTGACGTAGCGTCAGGTCCTTTTTGTCGCCCTCCTTCTTGTCATCGAGCGCCGGCACGTTGGGCGGCGGAGGCGGCGGATGGCTGTTGAAGATCTGCTCCAACACCCACACGCCACGCAGCACCGGACTGGTGCGGTGCGGATGCGAGGTGACGGTCAACACGCCAGCCATGGTCAGCACACCACCGCGTTTATCGTCTGGACGTTTGACCTCGCGGAACTCGCTGCCGCGCACGCCAGAGATGTCGTAGATCTTCGCCAGGTCCTCATTCACGTAGAGGTAGTCGCTGTCGATCAGATCAAGGATGCTACGGTTCTTCACCACCAGCTCGTTGAAGAACACCTCCGGCTCATCGCACATCGCATCGCGCATGCGATCGTTGTAAGCCGGATATTTGCCGCTGTCCGGTGCTTTGCGTCCACGGCGCAGCTCTTCGGTCTTGAGCCATTGCGGCACGAAGATGCTGCCCAGGGACTTGGCCTTGGGATCCTTGAGCATACGCGTCACCTGCGCTTCGATCACCGCGGGCTCGTGCAGCTTCCCCTCATCCGCGAGTTTGAACAACTCGCCATCGGGCATCGTTGCCCACAGGAAATACGACAGGCGCACGGCCATCTCGTGCTGGGTGATCTCATATGGTTTGGCGTCAGGCCGCTGGCCTTCGACACGGTAGAGGAAACTCGGCGAGACCAGCACGGTCTTCAGCGCGAGTTTCACTGCATCTTCGTGGTTGATGGTCTTCTTCACCGTCGCGTCGTAGACCTTGGCGAAACGTTCGACCTCGGGATCCTTTACCGGACGACGGAACGCTTTCTGCGTGAAGTCGGTGAGGATGGCCTTGGCCGCCGCACGCTGCGATTTCGGTTTGTCGTCCACCGGCTTGTGGGTGAACAACGTCTCCGGTTTAGCCAGACCCAGCACATCGCCGAGCGAAGTTAGCATCTTCTCGACCATCACCGGTGGCACGAAGAGCGTGTCCGCGTTGTTGTCGAAACCGCCACCACCACCGGCGTCCTCAGGAAAACTGTCCGCTGGTTTGTTGTCGACGCCCAGCAGATCGCGAATGGTATTGTTGTACTCCACCCGCGTCAGGCGGTGCAGCACGACGTGATCAGGGTCCTTGGGGAAATCCGCCGGATCAAGCGTGTCGAGCGCGTGCGCGATCCAGTTGCTGAGGCGTTCGCGTTCCGCTTCGGTCGGCTTGCGTTTGGCGCTGTCCGGCGGCATCTCGCGCTCGGACACCGCGCGCAGGACCTCCTGCCACTGCAGCGCGCCGCGTTGGATGGCGCGTTTGCCGGCGAACTTCTGGAGATCGATCCCGCCCTTGGCCTTCTTCTCACCGTGGCAGTCGTAACACAGAGCAGTCAGCAACGGCTTGATGTCACTGTCGAACGACAATTTCGCCGGGTCCTCGACGGCAAGAACCGGCAGGATCAGCCCGACGAGGGCGGCAGTGATCAGGATCAGGGGCTGACGCATAGCTTTGATTATACGGTAAGTTGGCTCAGTTGCTGAGTTTGGATTGGCGATCGTGGAACGGCGGGGCGGGCTGCAGGACGCCAAGGAATGACACCGGGACGAACGGGATGTCTGGCTTCGCGCTCCAGGTCGCTCGGCGTGTACCGTACGTCGATCCATCCCCTGGCGTATCAGGCCGATCCACCAACCATCCGACCCTCAATGCGCCGCCCACCTCCCCGTCCTGCCACCCCCGTTCGCGCCACCAGGTCCGGTCCTGGCCACCCCGCTCCTGCGTCGGGCCCTGCGTCGGGCCCTGCGTCGGGTAATGAAGCCCACCAGCACGACCTCGCCGAGGGACCTGCCCTGCGCATGGTCACGGATGCCCGCATCGCCGCCGACAGCCAGGTGCTGGAGGTCGGCCCAGGCCTGGGCGCCCTGACCGTCGGCTTGTTGGCGACCGGCGCCCGGGTGGTGGCGATCGAGCGCGATCCCGGACGGGTGGCAACCCTGCGCAAACGCTTCGCCGCCCAACTAACCGCCGGCCAGCTGACCGTGCTGACTGGAGACGCGCTGAGCATGGCGCCGGCGATGGGCCCGACGTGGCGCGTGCTCGCCAACCCACCGTTCAGCCTCACCGCACCGCTCATCCGGCGCTGGTTGATCGAAAGCCATCCGGCGCCAATGGCGCTCGACCTAGTGCTGCAACGCGAGGCCGCGCTCAAACTCACCGGAGTCGAGGGCGGACATACCCGCTCCAGCGTCATTTCACACCTTTGCGGCAGACCACAGGTGGTACGCCACCTGCCGCGTGACGTGGTAACGCCACCCAGCCGCGTCGACCTCGCGGTGTGGAGCCACCGACGTGACGATGATGCGCCAACCGCGGACGAACTCGTCGCCATCGATCGACTGCTCGACGTGGCCTTTGCCGGCCCACACACCATGAGCGAGGCGCTACGAGGCTTGGCCACCGGCGTGCAGATCCGCCGACAGGCGGGCGAACACGGGTGGAAATCCGACGAACATCCGCGCACAGTGCCGCCAGACGCTTGGCGGTCATTAGCGCGTCTGCTGGTCAGCTGTGGTCGCCTGGGCCCACCCAGCCGTACCTCGCGGCGCTGATATACGGACTGCGGTCGTATCTGTTGCGCAGACTGTACAGTGCTGGAGCAGATTCGCAGGTCGTGCTTGCCTCGCTCGACCCGCAGGGCTTGATTCGTTCCATGGAACGAGGGCATCGACACCAACGCCTCGCGCACACGCTGCTCGGCCTGCTACTGGTCAGCACGTTTGCCGGTTCAGCAGCGGCGGTCGAAGCCGATCCGTTGCTGCCCCCGTCGGATCCGTTGTTGCCCAAACCAGACGCGCCCAAGGTCCCTCCCGTCACACCGCCAGTCACTGCGCCACCCGCGACGGTTGTTGCCGCACCGGCACCGGTGAAAAAAGTGCTGCTGTTCCCCGTTCCCGATGAGGCCGCCCAGACCGCCGCGCTCGAAACGTTGCACGAACTCTTCAAGGATGACTACGCCAAACGCCGCACCCCTGACCGCCTGGCGCTGGCTCAGCTGCTGCTCGAACGCGGCAAACTTCCGGGTCAACCACCGGCAGTAAGTTTTGCCGCGCTACGCGAAGTAATCGAACTGGCGGGGAAGCTCGGCGATGTCGATCTGGCGCTGAGCGCTGCGGAAAACCTGAGCAAGATCTTCGCCGTTGCGGCACACGCAGAGACCGGACGCGCCCTGAGCGCCGTGACTCCCAACCTGGCTGATCCCGCGGCGGCACAGACCGCCGCGTTCGCCATACTGTCGCTCATCGACTCCTGCATCGCGGCTGACGACTACGCCTTGGCCATGCGCATGAGCAAGGACTGCGAAACCATCGCGCGCAAGCTGCGCGATCAGGCGATCGCCACGCGAGCCAAGACGCTCAGCGATCGCACCAAGGAACTGTTCGACGAGTTCACCAAACTCGGCGAAGTGCGTGACCTGCTGGGTGAGATGACGCCTGAAGGGCATCGTCGCCTGGGCCAGTTCCTCTGCCTGTTCAAGAATGATTGGCTGCCCGGTCTGCTGCACCTGGCGGCGGGTGACGACAAGGAGTGGGGTAACCTCGCGCGCAGCGACCTGTCAGCGCATGTCACGCAGGAAAAAGTCGGGAATGACGGCTCGCAGGCGACTGCGGCCGCTGACGCATGGCGCACGCGCGCAGCCGATCTGCCGCGCGGCACCCAGCGTGAATCGGGGCAGCTGCGTGCGCTGACGTGGTACCGTCGCGCGCTGCCGTTGCTCACCGGCGCGGCCAAGACCAAGGTCGACAAACGTATCAACGAATTGGAACGCTCACTGGGGCCGGTGGCGCAAGGCAGCCTGCCGCTCTACCCGCCCGGCCCCGCCCTGTTGCTGACCTTCGAAGCCGACACCCTCGCGTTCGCCGGTACCCGCGTGACTGGCGTGCTTGATGCCAGCGGCTCCGGCCTGCGTTTCCCCGCGACCGGGGCCAAGCCAGTACGCGGCCCGCACGGCATCGCGATGGAGTTCGATGGCCTAGGTCAGATCGACATCGGCAACCCCAAGCAGATGCAGATCGTCGGCAACCAGACCATCGCCTTCTGGATGTGGACGGCGGTGCTCGATTTACGGCGCAATCCCTACAACAAATCCTACAGTGGCGAAGGCACCATGACGCTGGAACCCAACGGCATCATGAACTATTTCTACGGCGCGCAGGGAGGCGCCTACGTGTCCGTGCCGATGAACATCGTGGTGACGGTGAAGACCTGGATCCACCTCGCGGTGGTGCGTGATTTCACCACCAAGACCGTCACCTGGTACCGCAATGGCAAGGCGATCAACGCCATCCCCACCGCGTATCCGACCGCCTCGATCTCAAACGAGCCGCTGCTGATCGGCAACGGCTACACCGGCAACGGCTTCATCGGTCAACTTGACGATGTTGCGGTGTGGCCACGTGCGCTCAGTGCGCCGGAGATCCTCGGATTGTACTCTGCCACCGCCACCGGGCGGTAGAGCTTCGTCACTCCTCGCGCAGCACCGCCAAGGGATGGCTGGTGAACACACTGCGGCAAGCGGCGAGTCCCGACAACGCGCCGACCACCACGATACCCACCGCGACTGCCAGCAGTTCGCTCCACGGCACGACCACTTCCAGATCCAAGAAAAAGGCAAACACCAGGTGCGCCTGCAGCACACCACAGGCGATACCACAGAGCGCCGCGATCGCACCGAGCGTGGCGAACTCCGCGGTGATCGAAGTCAATAACGTGCGACGTGTACCGCCCAGCACCGCCACCAGCGCCGCATCGCCACGCCGCTGACGACCGCTGCCGATGCCGATGCTGATGAGCACCAGGATGCCGGCGCCCAGGCAGAACCCGCCAAGAAAGCGCACGGCTAAACTGATGCGTTCGACCACGACGCCGAGTTTGCCGCCGAGTTCGCCGATATCGAAGGTGGTGACGTTGGGAAACTTCGCCGCGAGGGCGGCGATGAGGCCTGAGCCACGTCCATCCGTCGGTTTTGGTACGGACGCGATCCACGCTTGTGGCGCATCGGCCAATGCCTGTGGACTTAGGAGGATGAAAAAGTTTGGACGCAGGTTGAGCCAACGCACCGCGCGGATGCTGGTGACGGTCGCTTTGACCGGCACACCTTGGATGTCGAGCGTCAGCACATCGCCCAGGCGTGCACCGATGTTGCTGGCGAAGCGTTTTTCAAGCGAGGCTTCGACCACCTCGCCGGTCGCCGGCATCCACCGGCCGGCGACGATGGTTTCATCCGTCCCCAACTCCGTACGCCAACTCAGACGTTGTTCCCGTCCACGCATGAAGCGATCACGTTCAGCTTCGCGCGTACCGGCTTCCACCGGCTTGGTTGCCGCGCCGTTGATGCCCTTGAGTCGCGCCATTACCATCGGGCTGAGGAGCGGCTCGACGCCACAGTGCTGGCGCACCACCGTGGTGAACTCGCTCAGCTGATCGCTTTCCAGCCCCAGACAGAACCACCCTGGCCGCTGACCGTCACCGCCGCTCGCAATGTCCGCGGTCACACTCGCACGGTAGGTCGCCATCGCTCCAAGCAGTTGCGCTGCCATCGCGGTCGCCACCACCGCTGCCAATGGCCTGAAGCCCGGGCGCGTGAGATTGCCCAGACCATGATGCAGACCGAACGCACGGCGGGTAAGGAACCACCGCGCGACGACCCGCGGCAGGTACAATACCGGCCAACAGATCAACGCGGTGACACCGCCACCGATCATCAGCGGGATCACAATCGCCGGTCCCGTCAGCCACGAACGCGCCTCGTATACCGCCACCACCAGCACCGCCGTGAACAACAGGATGCCGACCACCCACGCACGCCAACCACCGCCTGCTGCCGACTCATCACGTAACAATGCGGCCGGACGCATGCCGTGCACCGCCACCAATGCCAACGCGGCAAAGCCAACGCTGGCGCCAAGGCCAAGCGCCACGCCCCACATCATCGCGGGCAGGTCCACACCCAGGTCACCCGCCACCGGTAGGTACGAACGTCCCAGGACCAGCAGCAGATTCTGCAGCCCACTCCCAGCCAGCGCACCGATGACACCGCCCGCGAGGCCGACCAGCGCACTCTGCCACAGGAACACCCGCAGCACGCGGCCAGGAGTTGCGCCGAGCACCTGAAGCACGGCCACGGTGTCGCGACTCTCAGCAAGGAACCCGCGCATCAGACTAGCAACACCAATGCCACCGAGCAGCAACGCCGCGAGCGCGATGATGCGCAGGAAATCACCGACGCGTTCATAGATACGTGCCGCGGAGCCGCTCGCCTGCGCGGCCGTACGCAGTGCGACGCCCTGTTCGTTTTCGACCCGGCCGCCAAAGCCGGTGTTCATCCGCTCGCTGAGCGTCCAACGCTTGCGCAGCGTTGTGACCACGTGATCGACCGCGCCGGCGTCAAGCGCCACCAGCCGTGCGTAACGCAGTCGTGCACCGCCACCGTCCAGACCCGTGTCGCTCAGGCGGTTGCGCGCCATCAACACGCGTGGACCAAGCGCAAACATGTTGGCGCCCAGACCGGGTTCTTCGAGGATCACCCCGGCTATGCGAAATCCTTCGGCACCCAGGCGCAGGACGCTGCCGACTTCGACATCGAGTTGATCGAGCAGTTCCTGTTGGACGAAGACCACCGCCTCAGCACCGAACAACGTTTCAAGAGCTGCCGGTGTTACGCTCACCGTGCCGTAGAGCGGGTGACCTGGTTCGACCGCGCGCACCTCGACCGTACGCGCGCGAGCGCTGTCCTGAGCCAAGGCCATGGTGGTGAAACGTACCTGCTGCGCCGTGCGGGCATCCGCCGGCAGGAGCTCATGCAGGTCAGCGTCCTGCGCCGCGCTGAGCGGTTGATTGCTGGCGATCTCCAGATCGGCACCAAGCAGCGGGCGCGCCTCACGCACCAACGCGCGTTCCAGCGCTCCACTGAACGAACCGACGCACACCCGGGCACACACACCAAGGGCGATACACGCCACCAGCAACCACATGCGCGCGGATTGCCCACGCGCCAAACGCCACGCCAGCCGCAAGGTCAGCATGCGGTGGGCTGAGTTGCTTTGTCAGCGGATATGTCAGCGGATATGTCAGCGGATATGTCAGCGACGATGCGTCCATCGCTGAGTTCGATGCGCCGACCGGCGCGCCCGGCCAGCGCAAGATCGTGAGTAACCAACACCAGCGTCGCACCGGATTCCGCCACCAAGCCGAACAACAACTCGGTCATCGCCGCCCCGGTGCGGCTGTCGAGGTTGCCCGTCGGTTCGTCAGCAAAAACCAGTGCCGGTCCTGGGGCGAGCGCACGGGCGAGCGCAACACGCTGCTGTTCACCACCAGAGAGTTTCGCCGGCAAGTGATCGGCACGCTCCGCCAGACCGACGCGCGCCAACCACGCCCGCGCGGTTGCGTCGGCATCCGCCCGCCCGGCGAGGTCGAGCGGAACGGCGATGTTTTCCAGCGCCGTGAGGGTCGGCAGCAGGCGATACGACTGGAAGACGAAACCCATGCGCTGGCCACGCAGGCGCGCGAGCGCCGACGGGGACAAACCCGCCAAATCGCGGCCTTCAACTACCACGCGCCCGGCATCCGGTGCATCGAGCCCCGCCATCAGACCCAGCAAGGTCGACTTGCCGCTGCCTGAGGGACCGACCACCGCGAGGCGTTCACCGGCGGCCACGCTGAAGCTGATGCCATCGAGCACGGTGAGGTGACCACTACCGGTGCGGTAGCGGCGACCAACTCCATCAAGCAGCAAGACCGGCGTACTCATGGCGTGCTCTCCGTTTTCGCTTCGACTAGTGGTCGCATAAAAACATACACCGCACGGGCGATCAGTTCTTGGCCTTCGACCGTCGGATGAATGCCATCGGCTTGGTTCAATTTGGGAACCCCGCCGACACCCTCCAGCAGGAACGGCAGCAGCGGCACCGTGTGTTGCTGCGCGACCTGCGGAAAGACCGCAGCAAACGCCGTACGGTACTCCTCGCCGTAGTTGGTCGGCAGACGCATGCCCCCGAGTGCGACCTTGACCCCGGCCGCACGAAACCGTTCGACCATGGCGGTAAGGTTGTCGCGCGTGGCACTGGCCGGTTGGCCGCGCAGGCCGTCGTTGGCACCGAGCGCGACGAACACCCAGTCGGGTTTTCCCTTCACCAACCAGGCGACGCGACGCAGACCACCCGCGCTGGTGTCGCCGCTGACGCCGGCATTCACCACCGTCCACGTCAACTGGTCGGCGGTGGCAAGCCGCTGCAGCACCGCGGGGAAGGCCTGATCCTCGTCGACACCATGACCAGCGGTCAGGCTGTCGCCCAGGCAGACGATGGTGGCCGCCGGAGTGGTGGCCGAGGTGAAGACCATCAGCAACAGGGACGCGATGACGGACACCAGGGTTCGCATGGCAGGAGATGCTGTGTCCGCTGCGCGATGACCCAACGACTTTCCCGCGCGATTCCACCATCGGCCACCATCGGCCACCATCGGCCATTATCAGCAACAGCCGCTGGCGATACCCAACAGTTACCTCACCATCAGCATTGAATTACCCACATGCGGGAGATTGCTATGGCGCCTGTGTTCATCCTCAGCGGCACCGTTGCCCTGCTCGGCTTCGTGCTCGCCATGGTCGAGATCCAGGCCATGGGCATCCATGGCTGGGCGGCCTCACTGCCGAGCACTTGGCGCATCGAATCACATTGGCTGCTCGACTGGTGCTGCGCCGGACGACCGCTGACCGCGTGGCATGCGTGGTTATTCGGCTTCCTGGTGATCATGGTGCATTTGCCGGCAGCACTGCTGGGTGCCTGGAGCGTCAAACTCGAAGCGCGCACCCTCGGCACGCTGCTGCTGCTGTGGTTGGCGCGCGACGTGTGGTGGTTCGCGCTCAATCCTGCCTTCGGCTTCAGTGCGCTGACACCCGAACGCGCCACCTGGATAAAACACTGGTTCCTGCACCTGCCCGCGGACTGGTGGCTGCTCGCTGCGCTCGGCGGATTGTTGCTGTGGTGGTCGTTCCGGCTCTACGTGCGCGCCAACACCCGACCGGTGGTGACCGAAGAATCGCTCAGTCCATCGCGCTGATGAATGCGCTGATGAATGCGCTGGTGAATGCGCTGGTGATTGTGCAAATCACGGTGTCGTCGCGGCTGGCGCGGTGTTGAACTTGACCGGCGTCACCTGCGGTTGATTGGCCGGAGCCTTGCCATCGATGGCGCGCGGATCGATCACCGTGACCTGATCACCTTGCACCACCACGTAGACTGGCTGACCATCAGCACCCACCACCTGGACAACCTGGGTTGCCGGTGCGGTGTGAGCCGTGCGGCCCGGCTGCATTGAAGCGAGCCACATCCACAAACCGACGGCGACAGCCAAGCTGGCAGCCAGGGCGGCAGGCCACGGCAAAAAGACGTGACGGATCGGCTCGCGCTTGGGCTCACGTTGGCGCGAAACAGAGCTGTCCGCAGTCGCGGGACGCGTGGCCTCCAGCGCGACCGTCACCAGATCGTAAAGCATGAGGTCGTCCTGGCACTCACAGCAGCGCGCGAGGTGCGTGAACAACGCCGGATCGGCAGCGGCATCGAGCGCACCGTCCGCCACCAGCGGGAGCAAAGCCGCGACCTCTTCACACGTGAGGTCACGTGAGGTCTGCTCATCGTTCGTGTGATCCACTGGCGAACCGCTCACAGCGCACCTCGCATGATGTCTTCAAGTTGGTTCTTCAACGCCGCGCGACCGCGGCAGAGACGGACCTCAACGGCTTGGCGGCTGATGTGCAGCCGTTCAGCGATGGCCTCGTGGTCGAGGCCTTCGTCGATACGCAGCAACAGCACCTCACGCTGGCTGGTGGGCAGGTGATCGAGTGCACGCCGCACCGCCGAGACCCGCTCACGCGAAAGGAACTGTTCCCCAGGATTGCGTCCGAGGTCACCGCTCGCGGTGTGTTCGGCCAACACGTCGTGCGACAGACCCTGACGGCGGTCTTCACGCCGGAGGTAGTCGAGGCAGGCGTTGCGTGCGAGTTGGAACAACCAGCCACGCAGCGCCGCGAGATCGCGTACGCTGTCGATGCGCTTCAGGACCTTAAGGCTGACTTCCTGATAGACGTCATCGACCGTCGCCGCGTCGCGCACGTACCGTTGGATGATGCGCCGGAGCGCGCCTTCCTCACGGGTCAGCAGATCGATCGCTGCATGGCTGTTACCGCTGCTGAATGCGGTCTCGGCAAAGGCAATGGGCACACTGGATGTCGCGAGAGGTGCCATCTCAGAAGGTGACGACACCACCTGCGGCAACCTTACCTCGGCCTTGGACGGCGCTGCTGGATGGCTCTTTGAATTTTCCACAAACCGTTGTCTCGTTTGGGCTTCGCCGTTCAGCGCCGGTGGAGGGTCCGAGGCTTCGTCATTCCAGCATCTGGGGAATGGTGACGAGGTCACGGACGGATGCCTTGGCCCGCAACATGGCCACCGTGACGTCGCGCACAGCGAGGGTCTGCGCTCGCCGAAGGGTGCTTTCGATCTCGCCCACCACTTCACCAAACGCGCGGCTGCTGGCCTCGCTGCGTTCACTCACCACCACCAAGCAGGCGAGTTTGTCGGCCTGGAACACCGGCGACAGGTCGCCGGGTTTGATACTGAAGACCACCTCGTCGAATGCTGGCTGGTAGGTGCCGGGCTCGACCCAACCGAGCAGACCACCGTCAGCGGCGCCCGGCCCTTGCGACACGCGTTTAGCCACCTCGGTGAACGCCGCGAGATCCTTGCCGGCGAGTTCACTGCGCAGGGTTTCCATTTCCTTGCGCGTGGCCTCGGGGTCGCGCAGGGTTCCCGCGCGCGCCTCGACCTCCATGGCTTTTTTCACCAAGGCCATCGAGCCGGCGTCAAGATCAGTCCGCTCGACCTGACGGGCGATTTCCTGCACCGCTTCGCTCAACAGGCGCTCCTGCTCGTCAACCGTTGCCACCGTATAGGCCTCGATGCGGCTTTCGCTGATGGTGCGGATGGCGGCATCCGCCATGTCCTGCGCCGCTTTAAAAATGGCGACACGCGCTTGGCGTACCTCTTGACGTTCCCCCGGAGCACTCGGACGCAGCACGATCTGGTAGACCTTGGCGCGCGCGGGACGGCGGAACTCTTGCTCGCGCGCGTGGTAACTGCGTTCGATGTCCTGCGGCGCAATATGCGGAATGCGACTCTCGAAGTAACCCGTCACCAGATCGATGATCTGCTGACGTTCGATGTAGCGGCGTTCCTCGGCCTGTTCGCGGAGTGAACGACCACGGCCTGAGGTGCGCGCGCGCTCCATCACCTGTTGCGAGATGCGCTCGTGATCGACCAGCTGGAAACCACGCTCGTCGGCAAGTTGCCGACCATATTGGATCATCAGCTCTTCGTCAGTGAGGTCACTGAGCGATTGTTCGATGAAGGCCACCATCTCGTCTCTGTTGCCCGGACGCGGCCGTCCACGTCGTTCGTATTCCGACAGGCGCATCTGATTGCGCTGCATCACGTCGCCATAGGAAATCACCGAGTCGTTGACGTAACGCAGGGTCAGATCCACCGTCCGAGCGCGCTCTGGAGCTTCCGCAGCAATTCCCAGCGTTCCAACTACCAGCACTACCAGCACCAGCACCAACCATGTCCAACGTTGCATGGGGGCATGCTAGACCTGACCTCCGCAAACCAAGGAGCAGGTCGTTCAACCCGCTCGTGCGAAGTGCGAGGTGCGAGGTGCGAGGTGCGAGGTGCGAGGTGCGAGGTGCGAGGTGCGAGGTGCGAGGTGCGAGGTGCGAGGTGCGAGGGCGAACAGCGGGTACCGATGCGTTTGGGACTTCGCACCGCGCACGTCGCACCGCGCACTGCATTCCGACATCAACGACAACACCTTCCGCGAATGCGGAAGGTGTCGCTGAAACGCAGCGGAAAACCGGTGAGACGGTTCAGTTGCCGAGGTAGATTTCGACGCGGCGGTTGGCCGCCTTCTCGCCACCACGCGGCGCATACTCACCGCGGAACTGGCCCTGGATGCGCTTGGAGCTGACACCGGCGTGCTGGAGAGCACGGATGACAGAGGCGGCACGTGCCCCGGAGAGGCCCCAGTTGTCGGTGAACTTCTCTTTGGTAGAGGCGCGGGCGACTGGTGTGTCGTCGGTGTGGCCTTCGATGATGACCTGCGAGCCGGCGTATTCGCCAGTGTTCAGACGAGCCGCGAGTTTGCCGATCGAGCTCTTGCCTTCCGGGCTCAACTCGTCGCTGCCCTTGGCGAAGGCGAAGTCTTCGTTCAGCGCCAGACCACGCTCGGTGGCGGTGACACCTTCAATGTCGTCACCCTTGAGGATCTTGGTCAACTGTTCGCCTGCGGTGGGCGCCTTGCCCTTGGCCAGCGCATCGCGCGCGCTCTGCAGCTGCGCCATCAGCGAATCATTTTCGCGCTGGAGCTGGGTAACCACGACGGTCAGGCGCTGATTCTCGGCGCGCAGCTCGTCGCCGACCGCGGAGTTGGTTGCGCCGCGGGTGCGGCAGCCGGTAAGGGCCACCAACGCGATTAGGGGGACGAGCAGGGCGGCACGGGTGAAGGTCATGGACTGACTCCCAGGGAGGACCGGCCGGGGCATGGACTCGTGTCACGCCACCACCGCCGGAATGGGCGGCACCATAGGTGACCTGCACAAGAGGCGCAAGTGGCTCGGAACCGGCGTGACGCCCGTGTGACGGTAGCGGGCGCATTCCTCGGCGGTTAAATGCGATGAGGCGCGACCATCGGCCGCGCCCCATCTTCTTCTCGCTCCCGGACTTTCGCGCCCGTACTGCAGAATCGAACTGCAGAATCGCACTGCAAAATCGAACTGCAGTGACTTGTTTGCTTGGACTTACTTGGGGAAACCCAGGTCGAGGTGCTTCTCGTTGATCGCACCCTTTTCGGCGCCCATCTCGACCTTGGTCTCGGTGACGTTGTAGGTCTGACCGCCCTTGGTCTTGGCCTTGCCGTCTTCGGTGACCTCGGTGACGACGAACGAATCCAGGCGTTCGCCCTGCTTGGTCGCCTTGCCGCCGAGGTACTCGTCGCGGCGCCACTTGGCCTGTGGGTCCTTATTGTTGGCCGTAATGTCGATCCACTCGCCGTTTTCATGGTTGCGGGTGAAACGCGTCTTGTCGGGATCGACCGAGAAACCAACCCAGGGCGAACCCGAGGCCATGTTGGTCCAGCCGTTGTCATCCAGGCCGCGACGGACATTGCCGCCAGCGTCCTTTTCTTCGGACGAGTGCGGCATCATGGCGATGAAATAGTAGGGCAGGATGAAGGCCGCACCGACGATGACGGTCAGCGCCATCACCAGTGACCAGGCCCAGTGGACGTTGACCACTTCGACGCGCGCGCGGTTCGAGCGCACGCTGCGACGCGATGCGGTGCCCGCGGGGCCTTGCGATTCGACCTGCGACGTGCTGAATTCCACCGGACCGGTGGTGCCACCGACCTGGGTCTCGTCGACCGCGGTCATGACTGCGGTGTTGGAATCGGTGAAGCTCAGGCCGGAATTGGTGGCCTTGGTCTTCTCGAAGTTGAGGTCCTTGGTGTTGCCATCGTCGAAGCTCACCACTTCGAGCTCGTCGCCGAAGGTGATCGATTCGGTGGCGCTGCCGGAGTGGTCCTTGCGCGGCTGGACGATGGTTTCGCTCGCATCATCGACCACCTTGCCCAGGTCGATGTTCAGCTCGTCGCTGTCGCCGGTCAGGACGATCGTGCCGTCGTCGTCCTTCATCTTCATCACGTCGTCTTTGTTGAGCATCAGCTTGCCGCTGACGCGTTGCGCGCGAATGGCTCCGCCGTTGATATGGCCATTAAGGGCAGCGTCATCGCATCCCAGCAGGTTCTTGGCTTCCTTGGCGTCGATCATATCGGCCATGACGGTTCTCCAGTCGGGCATTCGCCCATGATGAGCCGGCGAGACTAGATGCGTGGTCACAGGGCAACAGCCGCCCTGCTGGTCGCTGTGGGGATCCGGCTCATACACTCGATGGGGAAAGGGGTTAGCGGCTAGGGGTTAGGGGTAAGGCGCTAGGGGCTAGGGTCGTGCGCACGCGCGACACCCCAGGGACAGCGCTCCTGGATCCCTCGTGGTGCCGACCCTAGCCCCTTGTCCCTAGCCCCTTGGGGCAATTTCCGGGCCTTCCGCCAACCAGGTCAGATCAAGCGCGCTGAAACCCGCCTGCAGCCGGCCTGGGCGGTCGAGTGGCGTTGGTCCGGGCACTTGTCCTGGGAAACGCGCGCTCACCACGGCCTGGAAATGCGCTTCCGGATCCAGCCCATGCCCAGCGCACCACCACTGATGCCAGCGGCTGCCGATAGCGACGTGGTCGATCTCGTCGTGGTAGATGATCGACAAGACGGCGTGCGCCGCCGGATCCATTGGCGCAAGCCGCGGCAACAACTCGGCCGACACATCGAGCCCACGCGCTTCCAGGAAACGCGGCACCGCCACCAAGTGTTCACCGAGGTCGGCGCACGCCAGGGCGGTTTCCCACAGGCGGTGATGTATCGGCTCATCCCCAGGCGCGAGACCGCGGGCGGCCAGGAGCTCCTCCAACAAGCGCGCATGCCGCGCCTCATCACGAGCGATGATGAGAAAATCGCGATGCAGCTCGCTTGGTGCGCCACTGGCACGCAGGCAGGCGAGCACCGCCAGATCCACCGCCGACAATTCGATGTGATGGATCGCGAGCAGGAAACGGTTGCGCGTTCCGGCGTGGCTCAGCGTGCGCCGCCGACGTGGCGGCGTAGCGCTTTCATTCCAATGCGGCGGTCGCCCAGGACGCGCTGGAATCGCCGGCAGCATCCACCTGATGCCATCGGCGGGTGGCGCGCAGTGGTCGAGCCGCGCGGCTTTGTCCGCTGCGGTCGGCGCGGCGATCACCGCCAACAGGTCATCGACGTAGCTCATGTGCGGTCAGCTCAACGCACGGTCAGGCCGCGTGCCAGCAGTTCCTGCCGCACCAGGAAACGCACGCGTTCCAGATCGATGCCGCGTCCAGGGCAGGCAGTGCTTTTCCCTGGCACATCACGATGACCGATGATGCGTCCGACTGACAACGTCGGAATGCGATCGATGAGTTGGGCGCACAACTCCACCAGCCGCCGTTCCGCGAACGGCTCAAGCGCCTGCTGTTCGTAATTGCCGATCACGCACACGCCAAGGCCATCGGTATTGAAGGTTTTCTGCAGCGGCAAGGTACCGGCGTGTGCTCCGTGGCTCTGCTGTCGCCAACGGAAAGTCGCTTCGATACGACCGAGCGGCATGTCGACGCCGTTGCCGACGACGAAATGATAACCGATGCCATCCCAGCCGTTCTGCGTCTGATGATCGCGGTCGATCCCCTGCGCATCACCACCACGACTGGCGCTGTGGTGCAGCACGATGAAACGCCACGGATGGATGGCGGTGGCCGGCGGTGGTGCGATGGCACTCCACGTCAGCGGTTCGCTGTGCGGCACCTGCGGGCGACTGACCACCCACACCAATACCGCCACCAGGGCAAGCACTGCAATCACGGCAAGAAAACGCGTCCCCCGATCCAGCGGCGGCGCATCCGCGACCGGCACCGCAGCCAAACGCAGCGTGGTATGACGCCCGGCTGGACGTGGCCCCTGCGGCGCATTGCTCGGCGGCAGCGGATTCATCCCGGACACCGTTGTGCCAGGTACGAGGTGCGAGGTGCGAGGTTGAAAGGCAGGCGTTTGCCGTCATCGCGTGGTGCTAAACTCCACACCTCGCACCTCGCACCTAGCACTGCGTTTTGTGAGTTCATCGGTCGATGAACACCGCCACATCGGCGACTGGAAGCAGATTGCCGTCCGCCAGACGGCGACCGCGCAGCGCGAGGCGCCAGTACGGACGTAGGCGATAGCCCAAACCCTTGGCATGGTCGCTCAAGCGCCGATGGGTCAGCCCCAGGTCGCGGACCGGGCCGCTGTGCGGCAACGACAGGGCGTAAAGATTGCGGTAGTCCTCCAACATTACCCCGGCCACCGCCACCGGCTGACCAGTGACCGCCACGCCCACTTGGCAATCCCACGCGGTCGGGGCCAGCTCGTCCGGCGCGACGCTGAAGAGCAGGCTCAATGGTCCATAGGGCACCAACGCGACGCCCGCCAAGCGTTCGCGGACGTCAGCGCCAAGCGCCATGGGATCAGCAGGATACCCGACGCTGGACATGCCAGCGAAGCGCAGGTTGCCTTCCCGTTTCAGCAATGGCTCGACCACCAGCACCCCCTGCAAGGCGACCACTTACCCCGCGCCACGACCACTGGCAAGGTAAGGTCCTTGGCGCCGCCCGGTGAACGTCCAGTGGTCCGCGGCTGGGGCTTGCCTCGCCCAGGTGCAGTCCATGATCCGGCGACAGCTTCCGCAAGCATTAGAACAGCCTGCCACGTAGCGGACGTGGCCTTCCAAATGGAATGTCGGGTACTTGAAAGTCCCTCAATCGCACCAGTGCAACGTCGCATCTCCCTTATTTCCTCGTTTTCTCTCTCCAGCGTCCGCCGGGTGTTCGGCGTACGTGCGTACAACCCCCACCAGTGAGGTAATCCAGTGGCTTCTACCGGTACTGTCGTCCGTTTCGATCGTCGTCGTGGTTATGGCTTCGTGCAGCCGGATGACGGCGGCGAAGACGTCTTCGTCCACCAGAACAACATCAACATGGAAGGCTTCCGCTTCCTGCAGGTTGGCGAGCGCGTGAACTACGAACTCGAAGTCGGCGAAAAGGGCATGAAGGCCGTGTCGGTCGCCCTCGTCGAACCGCGCGCCATCCGCCCAGGTGGTGGCCGCGATGACGAATTTGGCGGCGAAGGCGGCGGCGGCGGCGGCGGTTACGACGACCGCGATGATCGTGATGCCGGTGGTTACCAGCAGCAGCAGCAGCGCGCTCCGCGTGAACGCGACAGCCGCCCGCCCCGCGACGACGCCCCGCGCGACGAGCGCCCGGCTGGTGGCGACAAGGCCAGCCGCAAGCTGGAACGCCTGATCAGCCTGCTGGTCGAAAAAGGCGTGCTCGCCCCTGGCGAGATCGACGGCTTGACGCAGAGCGCCGCCGCCGGCGCGCCTGCTGCCGACGCCTGAACGCCACGACATCTTGTTTTGGTCTCAACCGCCCCCGCAGCCCTGCTGCGGGGGCGGTTTTTTTTGGTACGGGCTGCGGTCTCCCGTCACCCCATGCGTATGGCCTATCGCACGTCGCCATCGACCGAATCTTGCGCCCACCCCGCGCCGACCATCCTCCGACGCACCATGCCTGCCAATGAACTCACTCAAGTCATCATCTTCGGCGCTTCGGGCGACCTGACCGCGCGCAAGTTGGTGCCGGCATTGTTCGCGGCCCACCGCGAGAAGTTCTTCCCGGGACGTTTCCAATTGATCGGCGTCGCGCGCCGGCCGTGGGATGACGCCGCCTTCCGCGGCGTGCTCGACCAGACCGTGCCCAAAGAGAAGACCCACAACCAGAACCAGTGGGCGGAGTTCCTCGATCTCACCACCTACGTGAAGACCCATCTGGAGACCGCCGCCGACTATGCCGCGCTCGCCCGGCGTCTCGACGCCATCGCTGGTGGACCGGCGAACCGGGTGTTTTACCTCGCGATCAAACCCGACCTGATCCTGACGTCGGTGCAGAACCTGCGCGATGCCGGGCTGCTCGACCAGAGCGATGGCCTCAAACGCCGCGTGGTGGTTGAAAAACCCTTCGGCACCGACCTTACCAGCGCGCGGGAACTCAATCGCGACCTGCTCGGCCTGCTGGGTGAGGACCAACTCTACCGCATCGATCACTACCTGGGTAAGGAGACGGTGCAAAACCTGCTGGTGTTCCGTTTCCGCAACGCGTTCTTCGAACCGCTCTGGAACCAGAAGTACATCGAACTGGTGCAGATTACCGTGGGCGAAACCGTCGGCATGGAAGGTGGCCGCGGCGGCTACTACGACACCTCAGGCGCCATCCGCGACATCCTGCAGAACCATCTGTTGCAGCTCGTGGCGCTCGTCGCGATGGAACCACCCGCGTCGCTGAAATCAAAAGCGATCCGTGATGAGAAGGTGAAAGTCCTGCACTGCCTACGTCCACCGTCGGACATGCCGGATCCCGAAAAGCACATCGTGCGCGGGCAATTCGAGGGCTACCGCCAGGAGCCGGGCGTGAAGCCCGACAGCGACACCGAGACCTACATCGCCTGCCGCACCTACATTGATAATTGGCGCTGGGGCGGCGTGCCGTTCATCCTGCGCACCGGCAAACACCTGCCGGCGCGCTACACCTCGATCACGGTGCAGTTCCGCATGCCGCCGACCACGTTGTTCGGCAGCTACGACGAATGCCACCTGCGGCCGAACCGACTGACCATCCGCATCCAGCCGAACGAAGGCATCGACCTCGACTTTGACGTGAAGGAACCCGGTTCGGGCATCACCATCCGGCCGGCAAAACTGCACTTCGACTACGGCGATTATTTCCACAAACCGAGCCCGGAGGCCTATCAGCGCCTGTTGCAGGACGTGGTGCTGGGCGACCAGTCGCTGTTCATCCGCAGCGACGAGGTCGAAGAAAGCTGGCGCTGGGCCGACAGTCTTCGCGAAGCGATGCGGAAGACTCCGGTGCAGACCTACGCCAAGAAGAGCTGGGGGCCGACCAGCGCCGACCAGTTATTCGGCGAGTGCGAAGGACGCTGGACCACCGGCTGAACAGGTTCCGCTGATTGCTCAGGATCAGCCTGGCTTCTTGTCCGAACCAGGTTTGGTCTGGGTGAAGGAACGCACGATGCGATCGGTGCCCTTGCGAATGCGCGTGGTGAGTGGCCGCACGATGCGCATAGTTCCCGCCATCACCACCCGACCGATACGACGCGTAGCATTCTTCACCGGACCGCTCCGCAGCAGGAATAACACGCCGGACAACACCAGGATTCCGGTGAAGGCGGTTAGCAACATGCCGTACCAGGTGTCGAACAGCCCTTGTTTGGCGAGGTACGTCATCACGCCAGCCTCGGCTTTCACCGGTGAGGCGCTTGCTGGCTGCGTCACGGCGACCACCTCGGTCGCGCTGGGCATGGTGTAGTCGTTGGGAGCGAGGGTCGCCAATGCTTGGCGTGCTGCCATGACGACTCCAGGGTCCGGCGCACGCAACATCGGCTCGATCAGATCGAGCGCTTCCTGACGCTCCCCGCGCATTCCACCAAGGGCTTGGATCGCTGCGATCTGTTGCATGGTGTCTGGATCATCGAACAGATTCGCCTGCACGGCCAGGCGCTGTGCTGCTTCGATGTGGTAGCTCTGATACCAGGCCTGCCATGCGGAGCTGTCGCTTTTGAAATCAACCCGGGTCAGGCGTTGCAACGCCGTCAACGCTGCACCGGCCACCTCCGGCGGTCCCTTGGTGAGTTTGTCCACCAGCGCCGGAACGGCCCGCATATCATCGCCGGAACCCAGACAGGTCGCTGCCAACACGGCAACCGTCGGCTGACCGTCAGCCAACACGCGTTCGATCTGTACGCGGGTCTGGGTGGAACTCCAACCGATGGCGGTGATCGCGCGTAACGCACGATCGACCACCTGGGGATCACGGTGGGACAACATCTGCACCACCGCCGGACGTGCCGGCCGCACAGCCGAGATGGCAATGTGCATCAATACCTTGCCGGCGTCACCACTCGATGCGCCAGCGAAATAGTCACCCAGTTGAGCCAGCGCCAGGGCGTCAGGCAG
>Ga0105044_10002517_pt1 | contig 25046 bp, 19 predicted proteins | sample MAT01_FD_78092 | JGI IMG/M metagenome (GOLD analysis project Ga0105044, IMG submission 78092) | Freshwater microbial communities from Lake Fryxell liftoff mats and glacier meltwater in Antarctica - MAT-01 | ecosystem: Environmental > Aquatic > Freshwater > Ice > Liftoff microbial mat | place... | reverse complement strand
TGTTTCTGTTTCACCTGTCAAACGATCGTACCTTTTGATGACATAAATTTGAGAATTCGGGTCTTTGTTGTATTGAAAGTAGCCACCTTCATACATATCTTCGCTGTAGTACAAATATTTTCCATCATGAGTAAAGCAAGGCTCATTAACGTCTTGTTGATCATTTTTCTTTTTTGTGAGTTGAATCCCTGAGCCACCAGAAATGTGGTACATCCATATTTCGCCAGCACCCAAAGATCTTGTGGAAGTAAAGTGCTTGCGGGCCACAATGAAATCCGTGCCGGGCACCCACACTGGATTGTTCAATAAGCGGAAATCTTCTTTAGTGATTTGTTGTGAATTTGTACCATCTGCATTCATCATCCAAATATTATCACCACCACCTGCATCAGAGGTGTAAACCAATTTAGTTCCAGTATTATTAAATCTGGGTTGTACATCATAAGAAATACCTCCTTTCAAAAGTTGAGCTGTTCCTCCAGTTGATGGTATCGAATAAATATCACCAAGCAGGTCAAAGACTAAAGTTTTGCCATCAGGGCTCAGGTCCAAGTTGAGCCAAGTTCCTTCATCTGTTGAAAATTTTACTGATTTCCATTCCCCTTCAGGTTTATTAACGTCCCAAGTTTTTTTATCTTGCGATGTGGCAAGATGTGAAAAAATCAAGAAAAATAACACCAAACTCAAGTTCTTTTTATTCATAATAAAGCAATTATTCTGATTTCATGTGCAAGATATGTAATATTGCATTTTTAAGCAGTAAATTTATTACTTATGATAGTTGGCATTACTGGTGGCAGTGGATCGGGTAAAACAAGTTTTATACGAAAATTAAGAGAAGGGTTTACAGAGGACCAGTTATGCATCATTTCCCAAGATGATTACTACAAACCCAGAAGACTGCAGCAATTGGATGAGAACGGCGTTCACAATTTTGACATACCTTACGCCATCGACAATGATGCTTTTCAGTATGATATCCAAGCATTAAAGGCGGGCAAGTCAATTACTAGGGAAGAGTATACATTTAACAACGAATTGGCCACGCCAAAGCTTATTACCTTAAAACCTGCTAAAATAATTTTGGTAGAAGGTATTTTTATTTTTCACTTTGAAGAAATAAGAAAATTACTTGACCTTAAGGTATTCTTACATGCAAAAGAAAATCTAAAGGTCATTAGAAGAATTAAAAGAGATCAAATAGAAAGAAATTATCCTTTAGAGGATGTTCTATACAGATATGAACACCATGTTATGCCAACTTATGAGCAATATATTTTGCCTTATCGGGATGAATGTGATATTGTTATCAACAACAATGGTCACTTTGCTAACAGTTTGGAAGTACTAATTGGGTACTTTAAGAATATGATTAAATAATGTCTTGATCAATGATTTCTTTTTGTGCATTTTGCCACCTTTGGTATGCTTCTGCTCTATTTTTTGACATTTGCTCAAAGGTAGTAATAGTGAATTTCATAAAATCAGTATCAAACAATTTGTCCAACTCTTGAACCGAATCCAAATGGATATCCTCCCTGAATTTATAAGTTTGTTCAAGCATATCACATTCTAATTTCACAAACATTTTATTGTCATTGGTAAAAACGGTAGCTGTAATTCCACCTCTATCCAAATATCCAGCAATTCTCATAATTCAAGCTTTGGGTTTATTATTTTAGTTAAACTTTTGTACAATTCAGCCAATGGGGTGTTGGAGCCAAGAAGTTCAATGTGGTGATTTATTGTGCTAATATCGCCTCTTATTGCAGGTCCTGTTTGTGCATCACGAGGTGAAAGAACATCCAATTTATTGATGGTTTCTTTCATTAAAGGCTTTAAAAGCTGGAAATCCAAATTATTAGAATCTAGTAATTGAAAGGCTTCATCATATAGTTTATTGGCAAAATTATTAACCAACACGGCAGCAACATGAAGTATCATCCTATCCTGTTCACTAATTTGAAGCACTTTGGAACTAATCTTACTTGCCAATAATTTTATCAAAACTAAGTCTTTCTCAGAGTTTGAGTTTATGAGTAAAGGTATTTCCTTAAAGTCTACGCTTCTGCCAACTGAAAAAGTCTGTAAGGGATAAAATAATCCATATCTGTCTACTTTACCGGAAAGTATGCTGCTACTTGTAGCTCCTGAGGTATGAAGGAATAAAGCATTGGGAAAATGATCTGCTAAATCTTTTGCCACTTCTAATATGGCATGATCGGATACACAAATAATGACAAGTTCTATTTGCTTAGAAACATTATTAGGTAATGCGAATTTTTTTTTTAAATAATTTACTCTACCTACATTTCTACCAGTAATAAAAGCTTTAATGTTACCTAGTCCCGAAAACTGAGCAATCATGTTTTCAGCAATTTTGCCACTTCCAACTATAAGAACTTCTGTCATGAGTAAGCCTTAGATAATCTTGAAAGTTTGATTCTTTGGGCAATACTAAATGCAAGACCTAATATCATGAGCAAACTACCAGCCCAAACCAGATTAATACCAGGAAAAACAATCGCTTCAAGTACCACAAAGTCAGAACGTTCAAAATTTTCTGCTATTTCAACAGAGCAAGTCATTTGAGACTTTTGCAATTTTTGACACTCTAAGGTTATTTTTCCTGACTTTGGATCAATATTTAGAAATCCTACACCCAAGCCTAATGGCAAAATGTTTTCTCCGATGTTGTATGGTTTATTGTCTCTAATAACGAAAACAGGCTCTGCAGTATAAATTTGATCGTCTTTTTTCAGTTCCAAGTTAGCAGATACAGCAATGTCTCCGCTTCTGGCTTTATAAAGTTGTTGCGATATATTTTTGTTTAGACCGATTAATTTAATTTGAATGCCCTGATAATCAACAACTTCACCTGCATTCAAGTTTAATCTTGTAGTTTCTGATGTGTTTTGAGAATTCAAAAGCGCGTTAAATATATTTTCTTTCAATTTAATCTTTACACCAGTCTCATTTTGCTCGGCCGGAAATTCATAAACCAATTGTTCTTGCAAAATGATTGAGGGCCTAGCTATGTAGCTTACTCTTGTTTTACGATCTATGACTTTCATGATGATTCCTAAAGAAACGTCATTTGAATCAGGGGTATAATTTCTTAAAATTGGATTTTTATCAACATCCAACCAAGAGTAGACATTTTTATCAGTAACAATTGAATCGCCGTATGAAAGTGTATATAATTTGTATTTCAAACTATCTTCTTTTGCCTTTGCAGCTTCAGGCTCCACTTCTTCCTTGGGTAGATTGCTAATGGTCGAAAATATGTCCTTATGCCAATAATGTCTGGTTGATGGATTAGTTGAAGCTAACTTACTAAAATCTTGATTGTAAAGAACATATGGATTGATATTGAAAGATTCAGGATTTTTTGTAGTACTATCTAAGGATGTGTAATTAACCCGGAATTCACGGGTATGCCCAAAAACAGTATCACCCAAATAGGTAACTTCGTAACCTGACATCTCCATTGGCATGTTCTTAATCAAAACTACATTTTTGCCTATGTCTTCCTCATTTAACAGCCCTTCGAATGCAAATCTATTTTGTGAAATATGGTGCTTATTCAGACCGGATGCCAAGCAGCCTACCATTAAGACACCAAATCCTATGTGACTAAAAGCTGAACCAGCCATTTTCCAATCACTCTTTATAACGCTGAATAAATAGTTAAAATTAGAGACAATTGAAAAGGCAGAAGAGAAAAGAAGCAGAAAATGTTGCCAGTTGTGCAAATCTAGCCACAAATTTGTGAGCCAAGTTAAAAGGAGTGATATACCAAGTGAGATTCCGATCCTGGTTAAAATTTTTCTCCAGTTTGAAGACCAGTTTAAACCATTAAATCTTAAATATTGGGCTGTTCCTGCCAAAAATCCTATAAATATTCCAATCCATAATTGGTATTTATTATAGTGAGCTACTGCATCAGTTGGTGCAGTTCTGTGAAGATATTTTAAGTCAGTGTTGATAATTGACCCGATTCCATCAAAAACCTTATTAAACACTGGAATGCTTGTTGAAAAGGTAATAAGGACTGAGGAAAACACGAGAACCAATGTTCCCATAAAAATCCAAAACTCTTTGCTGTAAAGTGATTCTTCAGATTTTATTCTCGGTATTTGTGATCTATTCTTTAAATAGTAAACCATAAATAGAACCAGAAAGAATCCTATAAATAAAACCAGCTGCCATTCTAATCCCATTTCAGTAAAAGCATGGACAGACGTATCACCCAAAATACCACTCCTCGTCAAAAAGGTAGAGTACAATATGAGCAAAAATGCCAAAGCGTACAAAATGAATGTAGCATTTATTGATCGTTGAGTGGCATTGGCAATAACATTGCTATGCAAAGCAGCTACCATCACAATCCAGGGAACCAAAGACATATTTTCAACAGGGTCCCAAGCCCAATATCCTCCAAAACTCAATGCCTCATAGGCCCAAGCTCCTCCCATCAATATACCTAGGCCTAATATTGCTGATGAAAATAGGGCCCAAGGCAATACAACTTTTATCCATCCAGTAAAATCTTTTCGCATCAATGCAGCAATAGCAAAACAGAAAGGAACAACGGTGGATGCAAATCCAAGGAATAGAGTAGGTGGGTGAATGGTCATCCAATAATTCTGTAGCAATGGATTTAATCCTTTCCCCTGTATCAAACTAAGATAGTCGGGTTTTTGAAAAATTGGGGCATTCATTGTTTCTCGTAACAAAAGAAACGGACTGCTGCCGATTCTGTAAATATGCTCACCCCAGCCAAGATTTACACCGAGGATCATTGACAAAATGAATAGTTGAACCAACAACAATACAAAAAGTACTGGTGATTCCCACTTTCGTGAAAATTTAATCAGAGCCAATCCTAACATGGCGTGCCAGAACATCCATAGCAAAAAACTGCCTTCTTGTCCTTCCCAAAATGCGGAGAGTAAATATCGTTGTGATAACTCGTCATTAACATGTGAGTAAACATATTGATACTCATAGCGATGAGTGTACATTAAGTAAAATATCAAACCAATACTTATCAATAAGCTACCAACATGCATTCCAAAGCTGACTCTTGCAAGACTTTTCCAACTATAGGAAGTAGAAAGTTCATTTTTTTCTGCTTGCCAGTAACTATAAGCAGCCAGCAAAGCTGAGCAAAAAGAGAGAAGAATTAAGAAATGTCCAAAATGACCGAAGAGTGGATTTTCTCCTATATAGTTTATTTCATTCATTGAGAAAGGCTATTTTCTAGCTTACTGATTTGACATAAATTTCTTCATCCTTGTATTTGCTAGGACACTTTAACAGCATATCTGATGCAACAAATTGTTTGTCATTCATCTTTCCTGTCAAAACGATTTGCTCAGATCGTTCAAAATCTGTTGGCTTAGGGCCTTTTAGGATGACCTCACGAATTTCACCACTTTTATCTTTGACATAAAATGACAAGTAATTTGGGTCTTTGCGTGGGTCGTAGTTAATCATTTTATCCTTACAGAGAGTACCAACAATCTTCACCGTTTTATCGGATGAAGAAGCGGATGCAAAACTGGCATATTCGCTAAAATCCTTTGCAGCTGAGATCAAACTTATAATAGCTGCTGCTATTAATATTAAACCAACTAAATGAATCTTTTTCATTGATTGTATTATTCTAAATTATTAACAAAAGTAATGACTTTTTAGGGCATTTTGATTTTTTTCTTGTAATCTAATTGTCATTTGATTGACTTCATTATTTGCTAAATATCTTTTGTGACTTGGCTAATATTGAAAATCAATCTCTTAATATCAGAACACTTGTTAACTTTGTATGTTCATGAAAACAATAATAATATCATTCATGATTTAAGTGTTCCATTTTTTATGAATTTAAGTCCCGAAAAGTTAAACTGGATAATTAATAAATCACAGTTAGAAGAATTTAAAGAACGGCATAGCAAGGCCACCTGGATTGCATTTGATACAGAGTTTATTGGAGAAAGAAGGGACCAAACACTACTTTGTCTGATCCAAATAGCATCAGATTATGGAATCTATTTGATTGATACCATCCAACTAGAAGAAATAGGAATTTTTTTAGAAATGATTGCTTCCGAGTCTATTCTTAAAATTACACATGCTGGGGAAAATGATTACAAGGTTTTTTATGAACTGTATCAAATAATTCCTCAAAATGTAATTGATATTCAAGTAGCAGCTGGATTTTCGGGATCTAAATACCCTGCAAGTCTGGCAACACTTGCCTTGGATTATGCGAAGGAAAAGTTAGATAAAAGCCAAACTATCATTGACTGGGCTGTCCGGCCTCTAAGTCAGGCTTCAATAAAGTACGCTGTAGAAGATGTTCTGTATCTGAAACAGATCTATGAAAAGCTGAAGTTGATTTGCTCTGAAACAGGGAAATGGGATTGGATTGTGATTGAATGTAGCCAACTTGAAAATGCAAATTACTACGTGCACACACCTGAGGAGGAAACAATGTCTATAATAACAAAAGGGCAATATTCAGCTATCGAAAAAATTAATATTCTTAGAGTATTTCGCTGGAGGGCTGAAAATGCTGGAATGTCAAACAAAAAAAGAGAAAGGTTGCTCAGCAAAAAATGGGTTCCCACCGTTGCCAGGAAATTTGCACAATCAAGAGAAGAATCTTTAACGATAAGGATGCTTCCAGCTTGGTTTATTAAAAATCATTATGAAGAACTCAACCAGTTATTGAGGGAAGCGCCTACGAAAGAAGAACTTGAAGGTTATTTTTCTGATAAAAATAGAATTAAGTCCAATACAACCGATAATTCAACTGAGGAAGTGATCAAGTCTGTTTTTAATCATTTTTGTCGAGAAAAGGGTATTGATCCTTATTTGATTGTAAGACCAGCATTTGAACGAAAGTATTTTTCTGATGAAGAACAACAGTATGAATGGATGTTCTCAACGTGGAGAAAACATGTCATCAATCTTGAATGGATTGAAATGATGCAAAATAAAAAGCCTTTGGATATTTCTTTTGGGAATGATGAAATTATTATAAAAAGAAAACATTAAAGGTTAAAGTGTATTTATCTTGCACCCAAATTCCCATCCTAATAACTGAACATTATGCGAATATTTTATGCTGTCACCGCCGTAGTTCTGGCTCTCAACTTAAATGCACAGTCGCTCAACGTAAAATGGCAAAAATGCTTAGGCGGGCCTGGATCTGAAAATTCAGCACTAGTTGTTCCTAGATCTGATGAAAGTTATACCATTGGCTTTACCACAACTTCTACAAATGGTGTTTTTTCAGGTAATAAAGGTTTAATTGATTGGTACTTTACTAAGTATGAGAAGGATGAAACCGTTTCTGTTAATAGGATTTTGGGTGGTAGCATGACCGAAGAATTGAGCAATCTTAATGAAAATATAGATAAGACTTATTTGGCAATCGGTACAACCAATTCCAGTGATGGAAACATAAGTGGTTATAAAGGTGGAGGGGATTGCTGGATGACCAAACTTGTAAGTAATTGTAATATTCAGTGGAGAAAGTGTATTGGTGGGACCAAAGCTGACACTGGCAAATATGCAATTCAAGATTCAAATGGTAAGTATCTAATCATAGGCTCTACCGAATCAAATGATGGTGACTTTTCGAGTAATGCAGGTGGTTCAGATTTCTTTTTTATCAGAACTGATTTGAATGGAATATTTGAATTAACTAAAACTTTTGGTGGGTCAGGAAATGATGTTCCTGTATCAATAATTCAAGTTAGTGATGGTTATATCATCATCGGAAACAGTACATCGACAACTTTATCAGGATCTAACAATAATGGTGCTTCTGATATTTTGGTAATCAAAGTTGACAATTCAGGCACTCAACAATGGACAAAATTCTACGGCGGCAGTAATGATGACTTTGCAATTTCCGCAATATTAACTGCTGATAATAACATACTGATCAGTGGTACCTCCAATTCTTCAAATGGCGATCTTACTGGAAATAAAGGGGGATCAGATTTTTGGCTTTTAAAAATCTTTAACTCGGGAAATGTCCAATGGAGTAAAAATTATGGAGGAAGTGGCAATGAAACTGGTGGCAGGGTAGTAGAAATGAAAAATGTGAACAATTATTTCATGATTGGAACAACCAATTCAAACAATGGCGATATCAGTTCTCCTAAAGGGGGAAAAGATGTCTTTGTAATTCGCACCAACAGCACCGGCTCATTAGTTACCTCCAAAACATTTGGAGGAAGTTCAGATGATGAAGGCTACACAATAAACCTTACTGCCTCAAATGATTTGTTGTGTAGCGGCAAGACAAGTTCCAATAATATAGATGTTTCAGGAAATAATGGAGCCGAGGATGCTTGGATTTTTCTATTGGCAAATCCCACATCCACAAATGAAATTACGTCGAATCATTCCATAAAAATAGGGCCAAATCCGGCAAGTTCCTTTATCAACATTGACAACACTGATTTTGATATCAGTGAAATTCAATTATTCGACCTTCAAGGAAGGCTTTTGAAAGGATGGAATATTAATTCTGGAAATGATAAAATCAACTTGGGATTACCTGAATTGGTTAATGGCAGTTATTATTTATTGATCACAAAAGGGAATAAGAGTTTTTCACAAGCCCTTACGATTCTTCGTTGATAGTAACCTCGTCTTGGTTTTTCTTTCCTGCGTACATTTTGAATCCGTGCAACTTGCACTCAATTTTTCCAGCATATAACTGAAGTTTCAAAAAGGTCTGTAGTCCTATAAACTTCATCAAATCGGGATTTCCACTTAGCACGAATGCCTTGTAACCTTTGCATCTTTTCTTTAAAAAATCGCCTATGGATGCGTAAAGAAATTTAAGGTCTTCTGCCTCTCCCAGTCGTTCGCCGTATGGTGGATTGAAAAGAACGATCCCATTTTCCGCTTCTGGAACAGGACTTTGCATGAAGTCACCTTTTCCAAAAGAAATCAGATGACGTACACCAGCCTTTTCTGCATTACTCATCGCAATGTCGATTGCTTCTGAGTCAATATCAGAGGCAATGATGCATTTTTTTGCTTGCAAATCAACAATGTTCCTGATTTCTTCAAGCTCAGATTCATAAAACCCTTTTTGATACCCAAGAAAATGCATAAAAGCATAGTTGTTCCGGTTCAGGCCAGGATACCTTTTGGATTGAATCATAGCTGCTTCAATTGCTAGAGTCCCAGATCCGCACATGGGATTTAGTAGGGTAGAGCTGCAATCCCATTCTGAGGCATAGACTATAGCGGCCGATACTGCCTCTCCTAGAGGTGCTTTTCCTGGAAACAAACGGTAACCGTGTTTGCCCAAGGAGTTGCCAGAAGTGTCAAGGAAAACCGAAACCTGATTATTTATCCATACCCAATTTACTACAGAATAATCTTGCTTGGGACCGGCGTCTGGTCTGTTATCCGTATTTTCTTTGATTCGGTCACAAATTATATCCTTCACAAATTGATTGGCAAACATCGTGTTATTGATTGAATCATGACGCGCAGAATTCGTAACACTCACATATCCGTCAGAGGGTATCAAGTCTTCCCAAGGGATCTTCTTCATCATTGACGATACATGTTCAATATCATTTGCATCAAATGCTGCTATTTCAAACAGCACTTGGCTAGCGCATCTCAATCTTAAGTTTAATCTTATACAATCGGCCATACTGGCTTTCAATTGGATCCCTGTAACCCATTCGCTTGTAATATGATAGCCCAGAGCCTCAACTTCTTTACGGACAAAGGGAGCTAAACCTTTGAGACATGTTATTACTACATAGCTCTTATATGACCTAAAATTTAAAAGACCTTCGTTGTAAATATAATTCAAGTAACTTTTATTTTTGCGTGTACTTTGTAAATGATTTTGAGAAACTAGCATCTCCGGCTGCATCTAAAAAATAAATACCGTCTGGAAGGTTTGTTAAATTTAAAGTTGTAAGTCCTGAATCATTCAAATTACCTGTTCTTATTACCTGTCCCAAGGCATTCGTAATTTTATAAGTTCCTGATTTCTTTTTCCCTGAGATTTCAATAGTTAAATTTTCAGAAATTGGATTTGGAAATATCTTCACCGCATAAGTATCTGGTTCGATGGTGCTCGTAATACTGAATGATTCTTCTGTAGAACAACCACCAATATTTGTTGCAATAACCGTGTAGGTTCCATCTCCAATTATATTGCAAGTGTTTCCTGTAATAGTTGGCAATAGGATGCCGTTAAAAAGCCATTTATAGGTAAAACCAGGTGTTGCAATTAAATTGCTACCTTGTTTGTCAATTGAAATAATAGGATAGTCGTAAAATACTATGTTGTAAGTTGGACCACTAAAAGTGCAAAAGGCACCAAATACAATCGGCGTATAAGTGCCAGATTGAGTCACTTGGATTGTTACATTGTCTTTATCCGAAAAATTTCCGGCACTACTTACCCATGAAACATCGTTTCCCTCCGAGGTTAAGCTCAATTGTGCTGTTTCGCCTGTACATAAGCTGGTATCAGATACAACAATATCTGCTAGAGGCAATGCCTTTTTTTCGATGTTTACAGGATCTGAATTCAAAACACATAAGCCATCAATGAGCTTAGCAGAATATACTCCACCTTCAATAATAGAAATACATGAAGTCTCAGATAAAAAACTATTATCCAAACTCCATTCCAAATTGACATTAGGAACAGAATTGCAAAGCACTAAGGATTCGCCTTCACAAAAATAATCCTTTCCGGCAGGAATTTCGATAATAGGTTTTATTGCAGTACTATAAATTACATTAACAATAGAAGATTCTGCAACATTGCCTTGATTCCATGCTACAAATTTATAATCACCTGGTTCTGATATTTCCAAGCTCAAATCACTCGAATTAATCATGTCAACACCCTTGTACCAATTTATAAATTGTGCGCTAGCAGGAGCAGTCAATGTAAAGGATTCCCCTTCGCAAATTCTAACTTCGCCAGAATAGTTAAGCGTTACGTTTGGAGTGGTAGGGGCAGGCACAGGGGCCAAACTGATTCCATCCAATTTCACGACAAACAAACCTTCAATTAAATCAGAAAGTATCAGTTTCTCAGATGGAAAAAATGGAAATACACCCCAACAACCTTTAAAACCAGTGTAAGAGGTACTTACTAAATCGGTGTCATAGTAAGCAATGTTTTTGATGTCACTGTAATTACTGATATCATAAATTTGAACGCCGTCTTGATAGTATGAAATAATTGCTTTGTCTCCTCTAACATACGGATTGTGCCCAAGTGATTTGAGATCAGCAGGGGCCAACAGCGTACTTCTCCATATTTTATCTACTTTAATATCAGTAAGATCTTTGATATTGACAAGTTTTACTCCTGTATCATGAGATTCATCACATTGAATTAGATAATCTTCATCAACAGTAAGCCAAGTGCTGTGATTATAGCCCGCTTCAGGATACACAGTCATGTTTCCAAGCAACACAGGAGCAGTAGGAATGGTAAAATCATAAACCCAAAGGCCATTAAAACCGTGAGAGCAATACGCGATATTATCTTTTACATGGACGTCATGAATGTATCCTCCAGGTAAAGGAACAGAAGCCAAAAGGGTAGGGTTATCTGGGTCTTTCGTTAGGTCTAAGACCATTAATCCATTATTTTGTGCACTGGTTCCAGCTAAATATAATCTTCCATTTTTCTCATCAATAAAGGGCATGTGCGTTCTCGCAGTAATATTGAATATCTGATTGCGTAAAATAATCTCAGAAGGTGCGTTGCTCATATCAAAAATCATTATACCTTCATTTCCCTGATCAGCAACTGCATAGATGCGATTCTTATAACTTTTAAATTCTCGCCAAAGGGAATTGCCGCCACCTTGAAATTGAGTAATTTCGACCAAGCCGTCAGTAATGTCGAAAAAGTGTATGTATGGAGTAGAACCTAAAATTGCGTATTCTCTGCCATCTGGGGCAGTATATCCCCAACAGTCGCTGTAACGGCCAGCAAATACGATGGGAAATGTATCAACTTTATATTGATTCAACAAAACCATGTTTTTACTTACAGGAGTCTGCGAAAAAACGGACCAATTTGAAAGACCCAACACGATAACTAAAAGTACTAATAACTTATTCATCTAGATTATATTATGCTTCAAAGTTAATCTATTTAATAAACAATCAAACACTAACAAGTCCTCCAAGTTTAAATTATATAAAAAATCTTTATATTTTGATGGCTTTGCTTACATTTGATAGATGAATTTAAGAAAAAATGAAGGCGCAATTCTAAATATTGAGAATCTGACTATCTCAAATTCTCGAGGGAAAGAATTGGTGTCTCATGTCAGTATTACTGTAGAACTTGGGCAAGTAGTAGCCTTAGTTGGTGAATCTGGTTCTGGTAAATCTCTTAGTGCAGCATCTATAATAAAATTACTACCTAAAACACTGATCAATAAAATTGGTAAAATTTACTTTTGCACTGATCAACAAACTGTTGAAATAAATTCACTATCGGAAAAAGAGCTTTGTCGCATCAGAGGTAAGGAAATTGGATTCGTTTTTCAAGAACCAATGTCAAGCCTAAATCCTGTAATGAAATGTGGTGAACAAGTCCGGGAAGTATTTCAGATTCATAAAATTGCGACACCTAAAGGTCAAGTTGATAAAGTATATGACTTATTTAAGGAGGTGGGATTGAATGATACTGTCAGAATTTATAATTCTTATCCTCATCAATTATCAGGAGGCCAAAAGCAAAGGGTTATGATCGCTATGGCTATTGCCGGTGAACCTAAGTTATTGATAGCGGATGAACCAACAACCGCATTGGATTCTACCGTGCAGCTTAAAATCATTCAACTTTTGGATGATCTGAGGAGAAAACGTAATATGTCTATATTATTCGTATCCCATGATCTAAATCTGGTAAAAGGTTTTGCTGACAAGGTGTATGTGATGAGGTCTGCAAAAATTGTAGAATCAGGCCCAACAGATGAATTATTTAATAAACCTAAAGATATTTATACCAAATCTCTTTTGTCATGTAGGCCATCACTATCCAAAAAATTAACAAGGCTACCAGAGCTGAAAGATTTCGAAAATCCAGAATCCAACTCAATTTTTAAAGATTCGATTATTTCAGATGGTGATTTGAATAAAAAGATAGCTGGTTATTCAGCATTGCAGCCTCTTTTGGAAGTTTCACAATTGAATGTACAATTCCCAAAGAAATCTGCATGGTTCAAGAAAAAAGCTTTTAATAAAGTAGTATCTGATGTTAGCTTTAAAATTTTTCCTGGCGAGGTGCTGGCTCTTGTGGGTGAATCTGGAAGTGGTAAATCTACCATAGGTAGAGCGATTGTCAATCTTTTAGACCAAAAATCTGGAACCATAAAATTTCAAAATCAAAGAATAGATGACTTGAATCCTTCTGATTTTAGACATTTTCGAAAACAAATACAATTGATTTTTCAAGATCCATTTGCTTCCTTGAACCCACGAATGAAAATAGGTGAAGCGATTGCAGAGGCTATGTCAGTGCATAAAATCTATCCCACTAAAGCACAGACAAAAACAGCGGTTAACCGATTGCTTGAGGATGTAGGTTTAAACCCATCAGATTTCGAAAAATACCCACATCAATTCAGTGGAGGACAGCGACAAAGGATTTCAATAGCACGTTCCTTGGCTGTCAATCCCCAATTATTGATATGCGATGAATGTGTATCTGCCCTGGATGTTAATGTTCAGGCACAAATATTAAATTTACTAATTGACTTAAAAGAAAAATTCGGACTCACAATGCTCTTTATTACCCATGACTTGTCAGTGGTAAGATTTATTGCTGATCGGGTTGTTGTTCTTTCTGAAGGAAAAATTGTCGAATTTGGAAGCGTTCCAGATGTTTACTCTAATCCGATCCAAGATTTCACGAAACAACTTTTGGCCGCTTCTTTGTGATTTGTGCGCATTCTGTCGATAAATTTAAACATTTCACCGATTTTTTATGTTTACTTTGTTACTTTTTGGGATTGTTTAACATTTTATTAAGGTAAAAAATCTCGTAGTACTCTTAAATTTGTTTTATGAAGCCAAAGCTTAGATATAGAATAATATTTGCTGGTGTTGCTATCATTCTTAGTCTCGCTAGTCATTTTTATCTACTTTCTGAATCCTCGCTCTATGGGTTGAACAAATTAGGAATTCCAGTGGTAGAAAAAGATATTATCGATACCGCAACTGACTCCTATAATCATGGAATATTTATAAAGTGGCTTCTTGAAACTTTGTTAAAATTGTTACCTGCCGGATCTTAAGCCATTGACATATTCATTGGCATTCATTTTTCTTTTCCCTTCTGCTTGTAGCATCAAAACCTCTATCCAATTATCTGAAGCCTTAAAGTAAAGTTTATTGCTATTGTCCCAGAAAAAGTTCTCATTCGTTGAAGTTATGAAATCCTGAATGATATTACTCTCAAATATTTTGAGCTGTTTGTCTTGAAAATTAGTAAAAGCTCCCGGATACGGTGAAAGTCCCCTTATAAAATCATGGCATTGTTTGGCTGTTTTTGTCCAATCAATTTTACAACTATCATAATATAATTTAGGTGCATGACTGATGGTGCCTGACTGCGGAATCCCCCCAATTTCATTAGATTCAATTTTTGAAATTGTCTTTAATATCAGCTTAGCACCAACAATTTTCATTTTATCATGTAAACTTCCTGCGTTGTCTTCAGGAGTAATATCTATTTTTTCTTGTAGTAATAAATCACCTGTATCAATTTCATGAGTTATAAAAAATGTGGTAACTCCTGTTGTTGGCTCTCCATTTATTATTGCCCAATTGATTGGTGCTGCGCCTCTATAAGCGGGCAACAAACTTCCATGAAGGTTAATAGTACCCAAATGAGGCATACTCCAAACAATCTCTGGCAACATTCTAAAAGCAACCACGATAAACAAATCAGCATTCAGTTCTTTTAAAGCATTCAAGAAGACTGGATTTCTGAGTTTTTCAGGTTGAAGACATTCAATATTATTTGTTGCGGCATATTTCTTAACAGGAGAAGTAATGATATCTTTCATGCCCCTTCCGCCTCGTTTGTCTGGTGCAGTTACAACTCCGACAACATTATGTCCTTGATCCACAATAGCAGACAATGAAGCTACAGCAAAATCTGGTGTTCCCATGAATACAATTCTCATCTCTTTTTGCTTCGTCTTTGGTTCTTTTATTGCTTATTTCTTTTTAAACGGGTCAAATTTTTTCAAATTATCTTTTGCCTTATCAATTTCGTCTTTTGCTTTTTGGCCAGCTTTATCGCCCACTTCTTTGGCTAATTTTTCTTTTGCGGCTTCACTTGCTTTTTTAATTGCTTCGTCAGCCTTTTGTTGGGCCAATCTTGCCAATGAGTCAGCAGCCTTATCTGCTTGTTCTTTTGCTTTTTGTTTGTATTTGGCAACTTCCTGATTTGCAAGATTTTTGATACTGTCTTGAACTTTTTGAATTGCTTCTTTGCCCATTGCATTTGCCTCTTGCTGAATTGAAGAGTTGCCATCAGTACCTAGAACTTTAAAGCCAATTTTTGGAGATAGCATTGAACCACCAATTGAAATAAGCACATTAACAAATTCACCATTCTGAATATTCAAACCTAATTTTGAAGCTTCTTTGGACAGGAAATTCATTCCTGAACCTACGGCACTTCCAATTGGATTTTTTTCCAATTTCTTTCTTGGCAATTTTGCCTTTATGGTGTAAGCCATATCATTGGTGAGGCTATGCTTACCACCAATCTTCATATCAATATCCTGCATTCGATAATCAAACTCCCTAACTTCAACTGCTCCATTTTTAACAGTGATCCAGTTTTTTGTGTTGGTTAAATTTAAATTTGAAAATTCAGTCATATTTAATTTGTTACCAATATCAACCAAAGGTTTAAAATTCTTAACTACTGCGCCTAATGTTTCCAAAAATCCATCCATTGCGAAAGTTTCCATCATTGGTGATAGGTCCGGCTTCAAGGTGCCACTAATACTTAGGTTTGTATTTATCTTGCCTTCAATGTACTGAGCAATAGGTGCAAAAAGCTTTATGGTTGAGAAGGTTTTAAATGCCTGCTGAACATCCAGTTTGCCTACATCAGTTTTTAAATCAAATTTTGGTTGTTTAGGGTCGATACTTGAATATCCACCACTTAAATTCAAAGTTCCTCCTAAGGTATTAGCTGATGCATCTACAATTCTAACAGATTGATCCTTAACTGATAGTGTGCCTGAAACTTGTTTAAGATCCATGTTGGAGTAGAGCAATTGATTAATTTTACCAGTTATATTCATATTGATCTTGTCAGGTATCAATAATGGCTCTGGAGCAGTAGAGCCTTTATTGGCGTTGGTTTCAGGGGTCATAAATTGATTCAAGTCAATTTTTCGTGAAACGACGTTTATATTTCCTGCAAGTGTTTGATTATCATACAGGTATGAAAATATATTTCTAATATTGCCATTTGCATTGATATCAGTTTGGCCCATTTGAAAAGCAAGTTTGCTGAATTCAAATTCATTGGGTTGAATTTGACCAATGACTTCGATATTTGATATTTTTTCTTTGTTATAAATTAAGGTGGCTATTTTGCCATTGAATTTTATGTCAAATTGATCAAAAGGTTTTTCATTGCTCAATCCAGCATCAGGTTCAATTGATGGTTCAGCTTGCTCACTCAACCATTCATCAGCATTCAAAAAAATACTTTCCATATTTACATTTCCCTTCATGGTAATAGTAGGGGAGAAGAAGGCTAGAAAATTTTGTATCGTGAAATTTCCTGAAACATCAGATGAGCCTAACTGCATTAGTAAATTATTGGCAGACATTGCAGCAGGAGAAAATATAACATTTACTCGAGGGATTGAAATTTTTGGATACTTTTCGTAGACACATGCAAAGCCAGAGAGATCCAATTTGCCGTTTACAGATACATTTTGATATCGTTGGGCATCCAAATCCTTTTGATTTGCTTTAATCGTGATGTCGGCATTTATTAAGCCTTTCAGATCTTTTACGGAACTTACAGGAAGTACAGAAGAAATACTGGCCAAATCCAGTTTGCCTTTAATATTAGCATCCATATCTGGATTAGAAACAGGTGTCTTTAATTTCACACGACCTGAAATGCCTTGACTACCTATGAGTAAACCAAATTTACTGATATCAGTAACTACTGCATCCAGTTTGTTTGATTTATTATCAATTTTAATATTTGCATTGATTTTTGAAACACCTGCAGGCAAAGTTGGATATTTGAATGATCCATCCTTGACATTAGCTTGAATTGCAAAAGATGGAATTATCTCTTCCTTGCTGTTAATAGTCCCATTAATTCTGGCCTTAAAGTCAAAGGATCCATCTGCTTTAACGCCAGAAAAATCTTTGGTATATGCGCCAGGTATCAGTGACAACAAACTTTTAAATTTCGAGTCAGGAGTTGAGAAATTCATATCCATCACTGTCTCTTCAGTTTTTGATTGTATCCAACCATTAACATTTAGTTGTAAGTCATTGATATTGAGTTTGTTTTCTTTAAGCGTAAATTTATTGTTTAACAGATCGGCTTTAATTCCTGCACTAAATTTGAGCTTTGCATTACTGAGGTAACTGATGGATCCACTTGAAAGGCTCATGGTATCACATTCTGCAGTCGTATTCAAATCAGTCACTGTCGATGAAAAATCTCCAGAAAGTTCATGATTCAAATGTTTCATTAAAAAATTATTGTCCGACTGTTTGTCAGTGTAACTAATGATTCCATCAATTATTTGAAATTTTTTCAAGAGTAATTTTACATCGTCTTGTGCATTTGAGGATGAAGCTGTAGTATCTGTCTTTGAGATGTCATAATTTGCTTTTCCTGATTCTGTTATCTGAATATTAATATTTGGCTTATCAAGTACAATTTGTTTGATTTCATAGGGTTGTTTACCCATAATCGCATCCCAAATGTTAATCCCTAAATCAATCCTGTCAGCACTGAAAAGTGGAACACCAGCAAATTCATTTTTTCCAGTAATGCTTAATTCATCCAGTTGAACAGCCAAATAAGGAAATGTAGAAAAAAAACTAATTCCGGCATTTTTGAGACTCACATTTGCATCGATGCCTGAATTAACACCAGACAAGACCTTTTCTTTGATTTGTTTTTTAAATAATATTGGTACTGTTGCAAGTAATAAAAATAAAACTATTATTGAAATTGCAAATATTTTAATTAATTTTTTCATTTATTATTTTGTATTGAATGTTAACTTTAGAAACGATTAAAAAGAAGTAATATTACTCTTGCAGTGCCGATTATCTATATCAAGGTTGAGTTGTATTTTTAAATAAATATCATCCTATAATTTATATTATGTTAAGTAGTTAAAATGACCATCCATCAATGTGCTTTAGGAATAACAATACTGTATGTTTGGCATCATTCAGGGCTCTGTGCTGTTGTCCGATGAATGAAATACCTTCCATTTCCAGTGCTTTCATAAAGCCAGGTGGTTCATTTCGTTTCTTTATCTGATTATATGCTTCCTTCATGTCGCGGTAATTTTGAGTTAACCAATTTAAATCATACTTATGTAACTCAGCATCATTCATCAATAAATGTTTATCATTTATTCCCCAACTGATAAAACGATATTCTTCATCATCAGGATCTAACCATGCATACAACTCATCAATCACATACAAAAATCCTTTGGCTCGATCCACCTCCTTTTGTTTTATTGTGGTTAAGTTGGTGCAAAAAGAAGATAAAATTGGGTGAACAACTGGCCTGACAAACATCTGAAATTGCTCCAATATTTCACCGTAATCATCTAATTTATAAGCCCCTATTTCAATAATCTCCTGACGGAAATTTTTAGGCGTATTCTGCCAACAACTTGCTTCTAAATCGAAAATAATGTATTTCATTCACCCACTTTGGCTGCGACTGGTTCTTCATCCCAAACATATTTTTTCCAAATAATTTCTTTCTGCATATCATATCCCTCCATTCTGTTTGAATAAAAGTAAATAACAGGCAAATCATTGATAATCAGTTCATTTGACTTGTTGTTATAAGCGAACAGTTTAATTCTATGATATGCTCCACCATTTTCTATTGCATCTTCTAAGAGCATTGCAAAATCTGTAATCTTTTTAGTTCTGTCTTGTTTAAATATTTTATGGCTGATGAATTTCTTGTAAACTTTGAACCAATCTTCGCCACATTTCATAACTGTTGGCATGGGAATTTTCCATTCCTTAGCCGGTAATTTAAGAATATCAAAAATATCTGCTCCATGCCATTTTTCTAGCATCAAATGGATAATCATTTTGGAAAGAATATGATGCGGCATAGGTACGTTATTTGCTAAAAATTCTGTTGACATTTTAGCAGAAATACGCTTCGTATATTCACTTTCTCGCTGACTATCTTGATTGATAGTTCCGTTGATTTCGTAATACTTTTTTATGTCTATTTGATTGCCGTATTTATCATAACTATTTCCAAATTCATCTACCTCATTGGTAAAAACATCTATTGGTTTACCAAAAGAAAAGTAAACTCTGTTCTTTTTTCTTATAAGTTTCCAACCAAATTTTATGGCTCTTAAAAAGTTCATTCCCCTTCCAATTTGGGGTATATACTGATCCTTGCCACTGCGTCGCAGAAACTGTTCAATTAGAATGCCTGCTTCAAGAACAGTTTCGTAATTGATAACAAGTGGCACGATAAATATTTTATTTGGTAGTCCTTTTTGAATACATGCTCTCTGTGCGTCTATCACACTGCCTACTAAGCCCAACTTTAATTTTGTTTCCACACTGCCCTCTCTGGATCTGGTTCCCCCCGGAAAAAATATGGTATTTACTCCATCCTCAATAGTTGTAGAGCTCATATTCTTCAGCGTATCGAGGTAAATAGGGTTTTTCTTACGCCTGTCTACACGATAAGCGCCGAGCCGGTTCATAAAATAAGCGGCAGAACCATTGTTGTATAAATTCAAACCAGCACCGTATGAAAATGCTGGCATCTTGCCAATCATGTCTAACATGTATCCTACCAGAATACTATCCATGTTGGAACTATGAGTTGGTAAAACTATGACAGTCCCATAGCTGAACAAATGTCTGATGTGTTCAATTGGCCCATCTACAATTAATTGTTCTTTGATTTTGGTCTGCGCTCTGCTGTAGTTCCACAAATCCCTCAATTCAAAATGACCGTATAAATTCTTAAATGAAACGGTTAAAATTTTGCGAGCCAGTAGAAATGTATTTTTATTAAAAGAGCCTAAAATTTCACTGGTATATCGTTGAATAATCTTTTTTGCAAGCTGCTGGTATCTCTCTCTTCGGGCTTCAGGATCCTCCTCCGATCTGTATTTTTCAAGCCTATTTTTGGCTTTATTCCAAAATAAAGCTTCATTTGGGGGATCAACTTTCCAAGGCTCATTCTTGACTCTTTGCCTCTCTAAATAAATTGTTTTTTCTAGAAGATCTTCTATGGTTGCAGTTGAATTTTGATTTATTTTTTCTTCGCTGGTATGAACGATTTCAGACATTAGCTGATTTCTTCTTTTGTCCTGATGGTACAACGGCCATGACTCTATGACATTAGGGTCCGTGGTAAAAACTTTAGGCTTTTCTTGACTCATACCAAATGCTCTTTGAAGTTTTTTACAATTCCCTCTATGAACTTCAATATTTCTTCACGACCTGTTCTTCTGACTGCCGAGCTGTTGAAGTAGGTTGGTAACTCTGTAAACATCTCCGTCATTTCAGCCAAAAATACTTTTTTATTATCTGAGAGTTCTTTTTGATTGATTTTATCTATTTTAGTAAATACGAGGGCAAACGGTATTTCAGTTTCTGCGCACCATTCGATAAAATCTAAATCAAGTTTTTGTGGAGTCAATCTACTATCAATCAGTATAAAAATACAACATAAATTTTCTCTGTTTGTCAAATAGTTTTCAATCATCTTACTCCAACTTCTTCTGTTGGCTTTTGAAGTCTTTGCATATCCATATCCTGGCAGATCTATCCATCGATGTGATTTATTAACAATAAAAGCATTTATCAATTGCGTTTTTCCGGGTGTTTGTGACACCTTGGCAACTCCAGCAGTGCCGGCAAGCATGTTTATTAATGAGGATTTTCCAACATTTGACCTACCAATAAATGCAAATTCTGGTATTTCATCTTTCATCATACCAGTGTGCTTCGGAAAGGATGCTACAAATTCTAAACTTCTAATTATCATATTCTATTTTCAATAAAACGTACCCTAGGATCCAAAGAAGCAATCAATGCATCTACAATCAAATTCATACAGGTATAAATTACACACGTAAAGATAAGACATCCAAGCACCACTGGCACATCAAAACTCAATAAAGCGTTAACGGTTAGGTTTCCAAGGCCCTTATAGTTAAAAATTGTTTCAACAAAGAATGATCCTGTAAGCAATGAAGCAAGCCAAGAACTTGAAGTGGTTACAATAGGAATTGATGCATTTGGGAGGCAATGTTTGAATATTTGTCTATAGATATTGCTTCCTTTTGCTATTGATGTTTTCATGAATTCCATATTCAATACGTCCAACATAGCATTTCTTGTCAAATGTGTTATTTGTGAAATTGGACGAATACCCAGTGCGATTGCAGGCAAAAGGACATTCTTAAACCTAATTTCTGTATCTCCAAAATCATTCAATTCAAACAAACTGCCTTGAACTTCTAAGCCAGTAATTGAAGCCAATATGAACCCAAAAATCAAAGAAATTACCATAGCAGGAATATATCCAGGTAAACTGGTGCCTAGGGTGCTGAGTCCTATTATAAATTGGTCAAGCCAAGAGCCTCTTGAGTATGCACTGATAATACCCAATGAAACTCCCAATATAATTGCCAGTAACATAGATGCAACCGCAAGAATAGCCGTTTGAGGAATGGCTTCTACAAGCATATTGCTCACCTTTCTTCCTGATTGATATGATTCACGTAGCCAAGGATATTTAAGTATCACCTGCCCGTCTGAAATTTTGAAGATTCCCAGATATCCAACTTTGATTGATTTTAATCTATCATTGGAGTAATATGATATTGGTGATAAATCATTAAGATACCATCGGAGTTGTGTGATCAAAGGTTTGTCAAGTCCAAGTTGAGCACGTTTTAGTTCAACACTTGATGCATCAGACATTTGACCAAAACTAAGCCTTGCAGGATCTACCGGAGCAAGGTAAATGATCGTTGAAACCAATAAAATAGCAGATACCAAGACTAAAATTGCATTGAATAATTTAGTGAACATGCTTTATGCTTCATTTATGTTTACCACATGATCATTTTTTGGAATGATCCTGCCAAAAGAGCTTAAGATGAAGCCATTCTCTTTCATTTTACTTTCAAATTCAGTCATAAATGCTGCTTCAACAGCTACCAAAAGACCACCACTTGTTTGTGGATCGCAAAGTAAATTTTTGACTTGTTCCGATATGACGTTTAGTTTGTGTCCGTAACTCCTAAAGTTTCGATTCGTGCCGCCAGGCACACATTTTTTATCCAAATAGTCATTTAATACTTCACGGTCTATGAAAGGAACATCCTCAAAATTTATAACTGCGCTTTGATGACTTGATTCACACATTTCAATCAAGTGTCCCAATAATCCAAATCCAGTAACATCTGTCATGGCTTTCACCTGTGGCATTTCACTAAGTATCATACCAATTTTATTTAAACTGGTCATACTTTGGATTGCCATTTGCAAATGCTCTTGCTCAACCATTCCCTTTTTCTGGGCTGTTGCGATTATTCCAACTCCCAAGGCTTTGGTTAAATACAATACGCAGTTGGAGATATCTCCCCCATTTCTTTTGAGTTTACTTGGATCAATCAAACCATTTACCGACAACCCAAAAATAGGTTCAGGACAATCAATTGAGTGGCCACCTGCCAATGGAATTCCTGCTTCTAAACAAGTCTCTCTGGCTCCTGCAATCACTTCGCCTGCTATATCGGGGGATAATTTGTCAACAGGCCAGCCTAAAATGGCTATAGCCATAATTGGGGAACCTCCCATGGCATAAATATCGCTTATAGCATTGGTAGCCGCAATCTTTCCAAATGTAAAAGGATCATCAACGATTGGCATAAAAAAATCAGTTGTTGATATAACGGCTTGATTGTCATTAATTTGCCATACTGCGGCGTCGTCCTTGTCTTTATTGCCAACCAATAAAGAAGTAAATTCACTCGATTGCGTTCCTGATTTATGTAAAATTTGATCCAATACATCAGGAGCTATTTTACATCCACAACCCGCACCATGACTGTATTCAGTCAATTTTATCTTTTCCTGATGTACTTGCATATTCCAATAGTTTATTAATTTTTTGTTCAAATGTAAAGCCAGCCAAATTCAAATATGTGATATTTTGACTTTTATTCTCATCCAATTTTTTCCCATAGTTTTTGTCGTAGTAAAAAAAAGCAAGTTTTGCTGCAGTTCTCAAATCACCCAGCTGGAGAGCGATCAAGGTATTATTAAATGCCAAGTTACCTAATTTCTTTTCAATCTTCTTAAACGATTCAATCAAATCTTCAATATCGTATTGACCGTAAGTTGAAAGTACATGATCCAAACGTTCTTCTTCGCTAATTTCAACATTTATCAAATTTCCATTTCTTAAGGAGGCCCAAATTCCGGCAGGAACACACAATCTTCCAACCATTCTGCTTTCATTTTCTATCCATATTGGTCTAGATAGATTAAGTTTGTTCATTTCATGAAATAGATTATTTTGAAATTGTTCATCGGTTGGTTGAGCATTTTGACCAAGATGACCAAATGCTGAGCCTTTATGATTAGCAAGTCCCTCAAGGTCCAGAATTTGTTGTGACCTTTGATCTAATCCTTCAAGCAATTCAGTTTTACCTGTTCCAGTTTTACCTCCTAATACATATAACTTTAGGTATTTGTTGTTGACCCAATCCAGGACATGATTTCGGTAATGCTTGTATCCCCCCGGTATTACAATTGGGTTCAAACCACAAGTCCTCATTAGCCATGCGATACTATTGCTTCTCTGTCCACCTCTCCAGCAATAAACAATGAGTCTTTTCCCCTTCAATTTAAAAAAAACAGAAGCAAAGTCTTTCATTTTTGGACCTATAATTTCCAATCCTTTTATCATTGCAAATTCAGGTGATGTCTGCTTATACAAGGTTCCAACAACTGCCCGCTCCTCATCATTCAATAACGGCATATTAACGGCATTGCAGATGTGACCCTGAAAAAATTCCGATGGCGAACGGACATCAATTATGATGTCTGAATTAGATTCTTTTAATAAAATGGATAAATCTTGTTCGTTGACCAATGATAGTTAAATTTGCAGTCCGTAAAGATAAATCAAAATTATGCTCAAGACGTCGAATGTTCCAATACTAGAATTTCCTTTCTTGAGTAAAAATGACAAAGGGTTTCTCGGTCTTGATCCAAAATACTACCATTTTTTTCCACATTTTCCGTCAATTGACTCAATACTTGAACAGTCAAGGACGCAAGAATATGCATCATTTAAAAATAGAGATGTACTGGTTCAAGTGCTTAATAAGCAATATAATAGAAATATTAATGGAACGTTTGATATTTTGCTTGAAAAAAATACATTAGCAATAGTTTGTGCGCATCAACCTTGCTTGATGGGAGGTCCTCTTTTTATGATTTACAAAATTGCCACGTGTATAAATTTGGCCAATAAATTGAACTCCATTCAGAGTGAATTTCATTATGTGCCAATTTTTTATATCGGCAGTGAAGATCATGATATTGACGAAATCAATCATTTTCACATATTTAACAAAAGAATTACTTGGCAAGTTCAAACCAGTCATGCTGCCGGAAGATTAAGCACTGAAGGACTTGAAGCAGTTTATGATGAAGTTTTAAGTTTTTTTGAAAGAGAT
>Ga0105044_10002516_pt1 | contig 25046 bp, 19 predicted proteins | sample MAT01_FD_78092 | JGI IMG/M metagenome (GOLD analysis project Ga0105044, IMG submission 78092) | Freshwater microbial communities from Lake Fryxell liftoff mats and glacier meltwater in Antarctica - MAT-01 | ecosystem: Environmental > Aquatic > Freshwater > Ice > Liftoff microbial mat | place... | reverse complement strand
TCAACCTCAAGGACGACAATGGTTTTACGCCCCTTCATTTTGCAGCTCAAGAACGAAAGACTGCAATTGCTTTGATTCTATTGGACGCTGGGGCGCAGATTGATCCGCTCGACAAGAATGGAAACACACCATTGATTAACGCAGTTTTCAGATACATCAATCAAAATGACGGAGAGATCATTGTATTTTTGCGTAAACGAGGGGCGAATCCGTACCTTAAGAACGATTATGGACAATCTCCGATTGAGTTAGCCCGGATGATTGCGAATAGAGATGTATCAAAATTCTTCATCGATCTTCCGGATTAATCGACGGGGAGAATTCTAAGGGGAGAATAGTAGAGTCGAGAGGGAAGAGAAAAGGGGACGCAGCTCTTTTTCCTTGACATCCTCAGTCACGTTGGCTTAAACTTCCTCGATGCCACGTCGTGCCCGAGTCGCCCCGGGTGGGTTCGTCGATCACGCGCTGAACCGCGCGGTGGCGAGGTTGCCGTTGTTTCAAAAGGACGGCGACTACGAGGCCTTCGAACGCGTCATCGTCGAGGCCCGCGAACGCGTCCCGATCCGCATCCTCGGTTATTGCCTCATGCCGAATCATTGGCATCTCGTGCTTTGGCCGAAAGCGACCGGGGAGTTGACCGAATTCTTGCGCTGGCTGACGCACACCCATACGATGCGCTGGCATACCCATTATCATACATCCGGAACGGGACATCTCTACCAGGGACGATTCAAGGCTTTTCCGATTGCCGACGACGAGCATTATGTCACCGTTCTGCGCTACGTCGAACGCAACGCTCTTCGCGCAAACCTGGTTGAACGCGCGGAAGATTGGCGGTGGGGCAGTCTACGGCGCCGTCAGCACGGCGATGCCGACCAGGAGGCGATTCTGACTCCCGGCCCAAGCCCGCTGCCTCGCAATTGGACCGAACTGGTCAATCGGCCGCAAACGGAACGCGAATTGGAGGCGTTGCGTCGCAGCGTCCTTCGCGGCAGTCCGTTTGGCCCGCCCGCATGGCAAGAGAAGGTGGCCCGGCAATTGGGCTTGGAATGGCCCCTCAGAAGCCGCGGCCGGCCCAAGAAGGCGGCCGGTGAAGGGCGCGGGGCTTGATCGTAAAAAAGTCGTAACAAATAGCTGCGTCCCCTTTTCTTTTCCATGCTCCACATCGCCGCCGGGGCCGTCGCGTGAGCCGGATTTTTTACCCAGAGTGATGCGATTGCCCTGCCGTTTCGAACGGTTTAACTTGAATGCATTTGCTTGCGGGGAGAATAGTTCAATGTCGCAAGGTTCCAAGAATCATCCAAGCCTTGGCTATCACCACGCTGCTATCATACTCTGCATGATGGTCTCGACATTTGGTGCAACTGCACTTTCATTGGTCGCCGATCAAGCATGTGCGGAGGATTAGAAGGAGCCTGCAAAGAAGAAGCTCGCGAAACTCATCGCGCCGACAGACGCACAGCTTGAAGCTGCGAAGACCGCATATGAAAAGCACGGGGGCAAGTATGTGAAGTCATCAGATCCGGCGATAGTCGAGATTTTCAGTCCGCATATTTTCGATTTTCGCGGCGCGACCGATGATGACATTGCCGGCCTGCCCGATCTGCCTTTCAATTTCGGCGTCAGCTGCCGCGGAAACAGGCTGACAGCGCTAGGATTGAAAAAGATAGGTGAACTCAAGAATGTTACGCTTGTCGATCTGTCCCAAACCAATATCACCGACAGCGAGCTGAAGAACTTCAGCAATGCCAAGAGTTTGCGCCGCCTGTCACTACAGCATACGCAGATCACCGATGCGGGGCTTGAGAATCTTCACCAGCTAACTGTTTTGCAGGAACTGGTACTCGGAAGTACCTTGAAAGTGCTCACACCAAAGAATCTCAAAGAGACGCCAGTGACAGAAGCGGGGATCGAGACGTTTCACAAAGCGCTGCCGGAGTGCGGGATTTACCGTTGATTCTCTGCTGCCATATAAGTTGCGATCTGAAATAGGGTTCAGGTCAAAGAAATCGCTATCTCAACTAAACCGAAAGAGATCGTCATGATGCATATTGTGCTAGTTTCCGTTCTGTGTGGAAGAGAAAATGGGACGCAATTCTTTTCACGTCCCTTCGCCCTTCTTTAGCCGGCCGCGCGGACGGAGTGTCGACTCCAGCCGCAGCCTGTCGGCGATCTGACGCACCCGGGGATACACATGAGCACAATCGACATTACGCAGAGTAGTAAAAACAAAAAAAAGCCTTCAACCCCTTTCAGTCTCTCGCCCTACACCAGCTGCTTCAGCACCGTGCCATCGCGGACGATCATCACCGGTCGGCCCGTTGGGGTGTGGTATTCCTTTTGGTGGTCGATTCCCAGAGTGCTGTAGAACGTCGCGGAGACCTGGTCGGGGGTAATGGGGTCGCCGGCGGGGCCCATGCCTTTGTCGTCGGACTTGCCGAGGACCTGGCCGCCCTTGATGCCGCCGCCGGCCAGCAGGGCGAACATGGCGCGCGGCCAGTGGTCGCGGCCGGCGTTCGGATTGATCTTCGGGGTACGGCCGAACTCGCCGATCACATAGACTGTCGTTGATGCGAGTTGGCCGCGCTCCTTCAACGTGGTCAACAGCGCACTGAGGCCAGTGTCGAGTTGCGGCAGCAGGTTGTCTTTGGTCGCCTTAAAGTTGTTCGAGTGCGTGTCCCACCCGCCGAACGAGACAGTGGTGAAGCGGACGCCCGCATCGATCAGCCTCGCTGCCAGCAGGCAACTCATCGCGAACTTGCCGGGGCCGAAGCGCTCGGCCACTTCGGGCTTCTCCAACGAGACGTCGAACGCCTGCTTCGCTTTCGGCGAACTGATCATGTCGAATGCCTGCTGCGCGAACTTATCGAGGCCGTCGACCAGCTTGCTTTCTTCAGCGCTGCCGAACGTGGTGTCAAGCTGGCTCAGCAGTTTCTGCCGTTTCCCGTACTCGGCCACGGTCATGCCGTTGCCCAGCGAGATGCCGCGTACCGCGAACGGCACCCCGGCGGAGGGTGTGGTATTCGTCAGCAGCGGCGCGTAGCGTACACCAAGGTAGCCGGCCTTCTGCGGCGTCGACGGGATGGCGACGTAGTGCGGCAGATCCTTGTCGCCCTGCAGTTCCTTACTGACCACCGCGCCCAGGCCCGGATACAGCAGCGACGGGATCGGTCGGTTGCCCGTGTTCACGTAGGCGGTGCCAAGTTCGTGCCCGGCCAGCGTGTGACTGATGCCGCGCACGAGCGCGACATCCTTCATCTGCTTCGCCAGCTTCGGCAGATGTTCGCTGATCTGAATGCCGGGCACGTCGGTCGCGATCGGCTTGAAGTCGCCGCGGAACTCGGCGGCGGCTTCGGGCTTCAGGTCGAACGTGTCCATGTGCGTCGGCCCGCCGCCGAGGTAGACGAAGATGGCCGACTTCGCCGTCGATGCGGGCGGGGCGGCGCGCAGGTAGTCGGCCAGTGTCAGGCCGGTCAGGCCGAGGGCACCAACCTGCAGGAACGATCGGCGGGAGAAGTTCGCGGTCATGTCTTCCCTCATCAGCGGTTGATGATGAACTCTTTCGTGTTTACAAGCACCCAGACCAGGTCGCGCAGTTCGGCGTCGCGGGCAATGGTCAGTTCGCGGTCATCCGGCAGGCGGCTCAATACACGCAGATAAGCCTGACGGATCAGGTCGTCGCGCGTCAGTTTCGACTTGGCCATCTGCTTCAGCCAGCCGTCGGGGCGATCGATCAGCTTCAGCACCTCGGGGTCGTTGCGCAGGTAGACCGATTGCAGCAGGCTCGGCTCGCTGGAGCGTTCGCAGTCGCAGTTGATCGAACGCGCCGGCCGACCGAACAGGTTGACGGCGTAGTTGTCCGTTCCGCCCAGCCCGCGGCCGCCGAAGCAGCTTTGCGCCCCGATGGCCCGGGCGTTGATCGGGTCGTGTACCAACTTCGATCGCGCGTCGTCCGACGCAGTGGCGAGAGTAAGCGAATCGAAGGCGACCTCGGCCGGCAGCCGGCGCAGCACTGCGCGGGAAAGATTGCGTTCATCGTACTTATTGGTGTCGTTGGGCCGCCAACTGCGCTGGTAGGTATCACTCAGCGCGATGGTGCGGTGCAGCCACTTCATGTCGTAGCCGCTCTTGATAAAACCGCTCGTCAGGTAGTCGAGCAGGTCCGGGTTGCTTGGCGGGTTCGCGAGGTTGAGGTCATCAGGCGGGTCAATGAGCCCGGCATGGAAGTACCCGGCCCAGACGCGGTTGACGAACGCCCGGGCGAAGTACGGGTTGTCGTCGTCGCGCAGCCAGTCCATGATCGGCTGGCGCGGGTCGTCGTAACCCTGGCCGACAACTTCTTCGCCGCCCAGCAGTTTCGGGGTGAGCACGCGGGCACCGGTACTCTTGGGCTTCGGCGCGTTAAGCTTCGCCCGTGGCTTGGGCGGCACAGTGACTTCCTTAAACGGCAGCACCTTTCCCGCGGCCAAGCCATCGACGAACTTCTTCTTGAAGACGCCCGAATCTTCATCGAGGCCCTCCAGGCCGTTCTCTTTCTTCATGGCGGCGACCACATCCCGGGCCCCCATGGCCCCGTAACGGACACCGGTGAAGAAGAGCGTGAACTGGTCGAAGTCCTGTTTGGTCCACTGGTCATACGGATGCTTGTGGCACGAGGCACATTGCAGGTTCACGCCGAGAAATGCATGGGCGAAGCTGAGCGCCCGCTCATCCGCCTTGCCTTGGGCGCGGCGAGACCAGAAGTAGGGCATCGTACTTCGTGCGGTGAAGTCGGCCGGCTTGTCCTTGCGGAAGAACGCACTGAACTCGGCACAGGCCTGTTCGTAGGTCTGCCCGTCATGCCGGGTTGTCGCCAGCACGATTCCTTCGGTGAGTTTGTCGTAGGGCATGTTGTCGCGGACGCGCTTCTCGATCCAGGCGTACCAGAGGCGGGCATACTCGCGGCGCAGCCCCTGCTCGCCGCCGACCGGGCCGTTCGCTTCATTGTTGCCCGTGAAGTCGCACAGCCGGGTCGCCCACCAGGCGGCATACTCCGGTCGGGTGAGCAGTTCGTCGATTTTGCGAGCGCGCTTGTCGGCACTCGCGTCCTTCAGGAATACCTCCACTTCGGCGGCGGCCGGCAGCGTGCCGGTCATGTCGAGGCCGACACGGCGCAGGAACTCCGCATCGGTGCAGGAATCGGACGGAACGATGCCGAGCTTGCGCAACTTGTCGACTACCAACTCATCGACTTTGGTCGATGTGCGGACCACCGGATAATTCGGCCCGAGCTTGTCGGTGACCGGCATCAGGATGGAGACAGTGGCGACGCCGTTGTCGTAGAATGCGACTGCGGCAGTATCGCCCCGGCCGACAGAGGTGACGTTGCCTGCTTCGTTGATTGTCGCGATCGATTCATCGTTGCTGCGGAACCGGCACAGGGGCGTCACATCTTCGATGGTGCCATCCGACCAGCGGGCGGTGATCTTCAGTTGTCTGGTCTCGCCGGGCTTCACGAAGACGATCTCGCGCGGCTCGATCTCGAGCGATGAAAACGACGCATCTTTCTCGCCGACGTTGGGAGCCCCGCCCTTCAGCCAGCGCAGCATCAGGTTGTATTCCCAGCCGCCGACGTCCATGCGCTTGCCGCCCTTGTGGGCGACGGTTTTCGTCGGCTTGGTCAGCATCAGGCTTTTGATCGGGTTTTTCGGATCGACGCGTGGCTCGTCGCCTTTCAACAGGGCATCGTGATCGGCGTTGAAGTCGTACCCGAACAGTGAGAGCCGGAAGCCGCCCTGCCCCTGAAACGACCCGTGACACGCCCGGCCGTTGCAGCCGAGCCGGCCCATGACCGGCAGCACGTGACGCTGGAAGTTAGGCACTTCCACCCCAGCGCCATCGCGAAATCGCTCGTTCGCGGGCGGCAGCGGGTCACCGGCGGCAACGACCGAGGTGAGCATCAGCAGGCTGAGGAGGCAGCGCATGCGGTAGTCTCAGCGGAAGGAATGTTCGGGCAGGTATCTGGGAGAGTACCAGATGAAACACCGCGATGCGAGAAAAGTTCTCTTGGAAGTGCGGTGACACCGGTGAGCGCAATGAGCCCGAGCGCCAGCGAGGAAACGCAATTTCCTTGCTCGTGCTCGGGCTCTGACTATTGCACTCAGTCCTCGTTGCCCCAGACGTGGATGCGAGAAGCGAGCGGTTCGGGAACGTGTTCGCGCACGGCTTCAACTGTCTCTTCGACGTCATAGCGGGAACTGATGTGGCAGACGATCAGCTTTTCGTTCTTGAACCGGTCGGCGCGTTCGATGAAGTCGTCGATGTGCATGTGGCCGAAGGCGTGGATGTTGTCACGCCGGTGATTGACGCGCACGAAGCTCATCTCGACGATCAGCAGCGGCACTTCGTAGAAGATGGGATTCTCATCCAGGCCGACGGGATTGGTATCGCCCGTGTAGGCCATGAGCGGCTGACGGACATCGTCGGTCACGACTGTACCGGCGTCCTTCAAGTCGCGGATCTTCGGGCCGGGCAGTCCCTGATACTCCGGCTTCAACTTGTGCCGGCGTTCCCAGACAACGTATCCCAGGGCCGGCACGGTATGCTGCATGCGGTGCGCGCTGACGACATGATCGCGCGACAGTTCCACCTCGTCGCCCGGCGACAGCCCCTTGAGGGTGCAGTTCATCGGCCCGCGATCGAGCCGTTCCCACACCTGCAGCATGTCCCACGCCGGTTCGACCATCTCTTTCGGCAGGTAGACCGTCGTCGGCGTCGGATAATCCATGATGCCGCGGCGCGACACCAGCACCGGCAGTGCCGCCAGATGATCGAGATGCGTGTGCGAAATGAACCAGTGCGGCGTACTCAGAAAGTGCCAGGGCAAGGCCCCCACATCGAAGCCGATATCCAACTCCGGCACCCGCCACACCGACTGCACCATCGCGCGCGAAAACCCCTCGACCGTCAGTTCACGGTGCTTGTACGTGTAGTATGGGGAATTGTCGATCATCTGATTTTGTCATTAGTCATTAGTCATTAGTCATTAGTCATTCGTTCATCACTACGATTCACAAAGCGACACAACGAAAGACGATTGCATGTCCAAGTTGCACCAATGACCAATGACCAATGACCAATGACCAATGACCAATGACCAATCACTTCTTGTTGAAATCTCCCGCCTGGATCACGATGATCTTCGACGGGTCGAGGACTTTCTTGAAGGCGCCCTGCACGTCGCCGGGTTGCAGGGAGAGAAGTTTCTTTTCCAGGTCCGCGTAGAACTGATAAGTGCGGCCGTAGTTCAGGCCGTTGGCCAGTTGCGTGGCCAGCGTGCCGTCATTGCTCCGGCCGACCTTCAGCGATTCGACGAACGCCTTCTTGCCTTCGTCGACTTCGGAAGCGCTGGGGCCTTCCTTCAGGAACTTGCCGATCTCCTCGCCGATGATCGTGTCGACCTTGGCCATGTTGGCCGGGTTGGTGATCGCGAAGACCATCACCCGGCCGCTCTTGTCCTTTGCGTCGGCGGAGAACATCGAACCGATGCCGTACGACAGCCCCTCTTCACCGCGGACCCGGTTGCTGAGCCGTGAGGCCAGCGGCGCTCCGCCGAGCAGGTAGTTGCCGACCTGCAGCGCGGCATAGTCGGGATCGGTGTCGGTCAAGGGGGCCATGACGCCGGCGATGTAAACAGCGTTGGCCTTGTCCGGCGTCAGGATCTGTTCCTTGCCGCCCTTGATGTCGAACTTGTAATCACGCGTGATCCGTTCGTACGGAATCTTCGTTTCCAGGCCCTTCAGTCCCTCGCGGAAGAAGTCGAGTACGGCTTCGGGCGCGAAGTCGCCGACGACGGCGAGTTCGCCGATCGGCCCGATCTGGGCGTAGACCTTCTTCAGGTCGTCGAGCGTGACCGCTTCGACGCGGGCGATCCCCTCTTCGATCGTCGGCACGTAGCGGATGTTGTCTTTGTCGTAGGGGCTCAGCCTCTTCGAGAGCATCTGCCCCGCCAGCGCGGTCGGCTCGGTCTTCGCCCGGTTCAACCGCTCGAGGTTCTCCCGCTTGAGGATCTCGAATTCGGCGGCAGGGAAGCTCGGCGTGCGCAGGATCTCGGACACGATCTTCAGCGCAGGCAATAGATTCGCCTTCTTCACCTGCAGCGTGACGGAAAGTTCGCCTGCGTCGGTACTCAGCCCAAGTTGGGCACCGAGCTTATCCAACTCATCGGTCAACTGCTGGCGGTTGTGTTCGATCGTGCCGCGGCGCATCAAGCTGCCCAGCATGCTGCTGGCGGTGTTCAGCCCGGCCAGGCTCTTCTCGGAGCCGAAGTGCAAGTTCAGCCGCAGTTCGACCACCTCGCCGCGGGTCTTCTTCGGCAGCAGCGCAAACTGGATCTGGTCGACCTTGCCGCGCTGCACGCGCTTTTCGATGTTTTCGGGCGTGGTGTCGAACACTTCCCCCTGGGCGACAGCATCCCGGCCCTTGTAGTCCTTCACCATTTCATCGATCTTCGGCGTGGCCGGGATCTCGGCCCGCTCGGCCTTGCTGGCGGGGTAGTAGACACCGACAGTGCGGTTGTTGCGCGTCAGGTACTTCGCGGCCACGCGGTTGACGTCGGCCGCGGTCACCTTTTCGACACGGTCGCGATGGACGAAGAACAGCCGCCAGTCGCCGGCCGCGGCCCATTCGCTCAACTGGATGGCCAGTTGGTCGCTGGATGAAAGCAGGTTCTCGTAGAACTTGTTGAATCGCGTTTTGGCGCGGGTGACTTCTTCATCGGTGATCGGGGTCTTGCCGAGATTCTCAAGCGTATCGGTCAGCGTATCGCGCGCGCCGTCGACGCCGGCGCCTTCGACCTTGGCGGTGATCTCGAGCACGCCAGGATCGTGCCATGCGTAGACCGAACCGCTGATGCTGCTGGCTTTTTTGCTCTCGACGAGTGCCTTGTACACCCGGCCCGACGGCGTCGAGGTCAGCGTATCTTCCAGGATTTCAACCGCGGGGTAATCCGAGTTGGGGCCCGCGGGCACATGGTAGATGACGCCGATCGCGCCGACCGAGCCGACGCGACGCAAGGTCACATGGCGTTCGCCGTCCTGCGCGGGCTCTTCGGTATAGGTATTGGTCAGTTCGGCCTTCGGGGCCTTCAGCGCGCCGAAGTACTTCTCGATGTCAGCGATCGCCTTCTTCTGATCGAACTTCCCTGCCACGATGATCATGCAATTGTCAACGCGGTAGTACTTGCGGTAGAAAGCCTGGAGGTTCTCGATCGGCACGCGTTCAATGTCCGAACGGTTGCCAATGGTCGACTTGCCGTAGTTGTGCCACTCGAACGCGGTCGCCATCATGCGCTGCGACAGCACGCGCTCGGGGTTGTTCTCGCCCGATTCAAATTCGTTGCGGACGACGGTCATCTCGCTGACGAGGTCATCGCGCTTTACATTGCTGTTGACCAGTCGATCGGCTTCGAGGTGAATGCCGAATTCGAGGTTCTCATCGGAGGCGGGCATTGTCTCGTAGTAGTTCGTGCGATCGACCCAGGTGGTGCCGTTGAAGCGGTTGCCGGCCCCGTGATCGCGCAGCGCCTTGGGCACGTTCGCGAACGTCGGCGTGCCCTTGAACAGCAAGTGCTCCAGCAGATGGGCCATGCCGGTCTCGCCGTAACCTTCGTGCCGCGAGCCGACGAAGACGGTCATGTTGACGGTCACCAGCGGCTTCGAATCATCCGGGAACAGCAGGAAGCGGAACCCGTTGTCGAGCTTGTACTCGGTGATCCCTTCGACCGATGCAACCTTCACCGGATCGGCAGCAGTGACGGGCGGGGCGGACTGAAGCATCAACAAAGCTCCCAACAGGGACAGCGATAAGCGCGACAACATGAAAAAAACCTCCGTGCGTTCGCAGGAACAAAGATGCGATGGTGCTTATGATTGTACGGGAGCCGGCCACGAATTGTGCGGAAACCGCGACGGGCGGGAGAGATGCTCGTTACTGATGGTCAGTGAAAGACAGCCACTGATGAACACAGATGATACACGGATGAAAACCAAAACAAGGCATGTGTTCGCACTGCTAAATCAGGATTTCATTCTTATCCGTGTTTCATCTGTGTTCGATCCGTGGCTGTCTTTTCCGACTTCATGTTCGCTTTAAGTGGCATTCCCAGCTTGACCGTCAGTGGCCTCGACCTGGTTGGCTTTGCGAAGAGGAGCGTGTCAGGACCGCTCATCTCCTCAAGGCCTTCGGGTCGCGACTAACCAAATGTTCGTTACGCCTCCGGGTAGAGCGGAGTGCTCAGATAGCGTTCGCCCAGGTCGGGCAGTATGACGACGATCATCTTGCCGGCATTCTCCGGGCGCTTGGCGACCGCCACCGCCGCGAAAGCCGCCGCGCCGCAACTGATGCCGCAGAGCATGCCTTCCTCGCGCGCGAGCCGCCGGGCCATTTCGAATGAATCGTCATCGCCGACCAGTATCACTTCGTCGATGATCTTCGTGTTCAGAACATCCGGAATGAACCCGGCCCCGATTCCCTGGATCTTGTGCCGACCCGGCTTGAGGTCCTGCCCAGCCATCTTCTGCGTGATGACGGGGCTAGTGATCGGTTCGACCGCGATGCACTTCAGGCCCGGCCTGCGGGCCTTCAGCACTTCGCCGCAACCGGTGATGGTACCGCCGGTGCCGACGCCGCAGACCAGAATGTCGACCTTCCCGTCACTGTCCTTCCAGATCTCCTCCGCCGTTGTCTTGCGGTGGATCTCGGGGTTGGCGGGGTTCTTGAACTGCTGCGGGATGAACGCTTTCGGCGGCCCACCGAGCTGGAAACACAGTTTCTCGGCCTCCGCCACGGCGCCTGACATCCCCTTCTCGGCGGGGGTGAGCACCAACTGCGCCCCGAACGCCTTCAGCAGCCGCCGGCGTTCCAGCGACATGCTTTCGGGCATCGTCACCATCAGCTTGTAGCCGCGCGAAGCGCACGTGAACGCCAGGCCGATGCCGGTGTTGCCGGAGGTCGGTTCGATGATCTGCGTTTCCGGCGTAATCTTGCCTTCGCGCTCGGCCGCCTCGATCATCGCCACACCGATGCGGTCCTTCACGGACCAGAGCGGATTGAAGTTCTCGAGCTTGGCGACGACGTTAGCCTTGGCGTCTCCCACGACCCGGCGCAGTCGGATCAACGGCGTATTGCCGATCGTCTGGGTAATGTTGTCGTAGATTCGGCCGCGGAAGGTTCCTGTCTCCGGCATCGTTTCGTCTCCATCCGTATTGGCGATAAGTGGGTACAAATGATTGTTGGACCCGATCGCCCGCCGTCAAGGGAGAGGCGTGACGGAGTCGCGCGGAGATGGGTCGCGAGTGGCAAAGAAATGTAACCACGAAGCGGACGAATCGCACGAATGAGGAACTTCGGGGAGCAAGGCACGGGTTCGCTTTGATTCGTAACTCCAGCGATCATAACCATCACCCGGTACGAAGAATTCAACCGCCGATTGCACGGAGGACACTAGGGAGACTCGCGTATCGGCGCCGATGAAGAGAAGCACGAAACGACGAAAACACGAGAAATGCGGCATTACCATCATGCTTTTTCCTGTTTTCATTCTTTCGCGCTTTCGTGATCCTCTTCTCTAAACCCGGCAATTTATTCTCGCGCGACTCCTTAGCGGTGGTATCCGTGCAATCCGTGGTTTATTCTTTTTCGTTTGCGGCAGAGCCTCGCTATGCAATCAGATTGATTCGAAGCTCGTTTCTGCCAGATGTTCCCTTGGTGGACGGCCCGGGAAATGCGTATCATGATCGGGACCCCGGTACCCGGAAAAGGAGACATCAGGATGAAGCAGATTCATGGATTGTGGGCGCTACTGTTGCTCGTACCGACGTCGGCATCAGCCGCGCCGGAATTGGCCCCGACGCCGCGCATTGCCGAGACACATGTATGGCTCGACACGATCAAGGGCGGCTATCAGATTTCGTTGTCCGCCTCCGCAGCGGCCAACTTGAGAAATGCACTTGACCTGGTCGGCGACGGCAAATCGTACACCGACATTGCCCGTGCTGCGGTGAAGAACCTGAACGACCCCGAGGCCGAGCGCAAGCTGGACCTGATGGCTTTCGTGCTGCGCACCCAGGCCCCGGCCCTCAAAAAGGCGATCGAGGAAAAGACCGGCATCAATGGCGTCGTGATCAAAGTGTTCGGAATCGAAAACAAGAAGTTCAAGAACCCGCGTCCCGTCCTGTGGGCAATTGGTGCAGGGTTCATTCCGCCCGAAATCCGCGGCCAGATTGAAACCGGCGCGGTCGTCGTCAACACGATACCGCTGATCTGGCGGGTCGAAGAGCGGAAGTAGCGAAGAAATGCGGAATGCGGAGTTCGGAATGCGGAATTCAGGACCGTAGAACCAAGCCCCGACATGAGGCTTCCGGACGTCAGGGTTCGCCGTGTTTCACAACGAGCCTTCGTCAAACGGCATCGGAAACAGGTCGCGCATCGACCTCCGCGCCATCACGCCTTCCAGATTCCCCATCACCACTTCAATATCGCCCGCGAACTCCCACAGCAGTTGCCGGCAGGCACCGCATGGCGAAGTCGGCCTGGCCGTGTCAGTCACGATACAGACGCGCGTAAAGCCGCGTTTCTTCTCCGAGATCGCCTTGAAGATTGCGACGCGCTCGGCACAGATCGTCAGGCCGAAGGTGGCGTTCTCGATATTGCAGCCGGTGACGACATCGCCTTCGGTCGTCTCCAGCGCCGCCCCCACCTTGAAATGCGAGAACGGGGCATGCGCGTTCTCGCGCACATCACGGGCAGCTTCCCAGAGGCGGGCTTCGGACATCGGCGCGTTTCCTGTTGTTTCGCGAACAATCCACATCCCAAGATGAATTACCGCATATGCTTCTGCAGACGCAGATTAAACACAGATTGCACTGACGTACACGGATAAGAAAACAGCCATCTCAGCACGATCCGACCATGGAGTGCCGGCATCACGGAGTAGAAACACGGTCTCATGTCATCTTTATCGTGTCTTTATCCGTGTACATCAGTGCAATCCGTGGTCAAATCTTCTTCAGTTGCGTTCGAGCCACTATTACCGTCCATGTCCGTCGTCGGTACGTCCGGATGCTCAGTCTTTCAAACTGACTCTCACGCAATTGTGTCCCGGATCAGGGGCACCATTACCGGGGCGCTGCTGTCGATCCGCAGCGCCGTTTCGAACCAGTGCAGGGCCTGCTGCAGTTTGCTTTCATCGCGGTAGTGTATTTCCATGATGTCGTCGCCGGGTCGAACGTCGGTTCCGACCGGTGCGTGGATGTAGACGCCGACGGCATGATCGACGCTGTCCTCGGCCCGCTGCCGACCGCCGCCGAGCACCATGCCGCCATGCCCGAGATGCCCCGCGTGCAGGTCGCCGACGAAGCCGTGCCGATCGGCCTTAATGACATGCCTGTGCGGCGCCAGGGGCAGCCGAGTGTAGTCATCGATGACTTTCGGATCGCCCCCCTGCCGGGCGATGATCTCGCGAAACTTCTCCAGCCCGGCACCCGAAGCCAGTGCCCCGCGGATCATCGCTTCCGCATCGGCTTCGGTCGAATATAATCCCCCGAGCCGGATCATACGTGCGGCGAGGCTCACCGACAGGTCTTCAAGATCTTTCGGCCCATTCCCCTTCAGACATTCGATGCACTCGATGACTTCGAGCGAATTACCGACCGCCCGGCCCAGCGGATGTTCCATCGATGTGATCACCGCTTCAGTCTTCAGTCCGTTGGCATTGCCGACCGCGACGATCGAACGCGCCAGTGCCGATGCATCCGGCATCGACTGCATGAATGCCCCGCGGCCGACCTTCACGTCCATCACGAGCGCGTCGATCCCCTCCGCCAGTTTCTTGCTCAGGATCGACGCGGTGATCAGCGGGATGCTTTCCACCGTGGCGGTCACGTCGCGCAGGGCGTACAGTTTCTTGTCGGCCGGCGCAACAGCAGCGGTCTGGCCGATCAGGCCGACGCCGATCGCCCGCAGCGCTTCGTGAAGTTCATGCTCCGACAGTCCGACGCGGAAGCCGGGGATCGATTCGAGCTTGTCGAGCGTGCCGCCCGTATGGCCAAGCCCCCGGCCCGACATCATCGGCACGATGCCGCCGCAGGCAGCCACCAGCGGCGCGAGGATCAGCGAGGTCTTGTCGCCGACGCCTCCGGTCGAATGCTTGTCGACCTTCGGCCCGGGCACATCGTCCCAGCGGAAGCGCTTGCCCGAGTCGCACATCGCGCGCGTCAGGTGCGCGGTTTCGTCCGGCGTCATCCCTTTCAGCCAGATCGCCATCAGCAGGGCGGACAGTTGATACTCAGGCCAGGTGCCGTGTGCGGCCGCTTGAACGAACGCGTCGATCTCGCCGTGCACCAGCGTGCCGCCGTCGCGCTTACTGCGAATGATGTCGACGGCCCGCATGAAGGTGCTCCACTGAGATATAAGATTTCCTCCGAACTGAATGTTGGAAGAATATTAACCGCGAAACACTCGAAACACACGAAAAAGATGCTGAATGGATTTTCGTGTGTTCCGTGGTTGAATCGCTTGATCGTCAGCCGGCTTGGCGCACTTCGGGATGGCTGAAGTCCCGGAACGGCCGGACTCCCGCGCGGAAGGCCCGGCCGGGCAGAAACACCGTTCCCCACTTGCTGCTGCGTGCCCGCATCGACTGCCGGTAGAGATCGACCGGGAACGCCCGCATCAGGTAGCGCCGGCCGCGCCAGTGCCACAGATCACTCGTGCCGGGCGGCAGATCGATCGTCGACTTCAGGCAGTAGGCGAACACCAGCAGACTTTGGTAGCCCGGCCCGAACCGCTCCTGCCAGCGCTCGAGGCCGCTGATATCCTCGGCCGTGGACCAGTTCTGCCAGTTCCAGTTCGGCTTCTCGTCGCTGCCGCCAGGGTACTTTCGCCCCTTGATGTCGATCAGGAGCTTTGACTCCTGCAGGCCATGCACGATGAAATCGAGACTCTTGATCGGCTCATCATCGAGTCTCGTGCGCTTGGCTTCATCCACGGCCACGTACGGCAGACGGGCATCACGTAAATACGCTTCGAAGGCCGCCTCGTAGTGATTGCTTCGATCCATGACACGCCTCCGGCGCGCAGGGGACTGGTGAAGATCGTGGAGAGATTGTAGTGGGTCAGGGGTCAGGGGTCAGGGGTCAGGGGTCAGGGGTCAGCAGAGGGCAGAGGGCAGAGGACAGAAGAGGTTGAACCACGAATAAGCCGAATGAGACGAATCAAGAAGGACAGCTAATGTTGGCGTTCTGTTCTTCATTCGTTTGATTCGGCTTATTCGTGGTTCATGTTCTTCCTGCCCGCGGCTACGCGTTGTTCCCCAGCAATACCCGCAACTCGGTTGCCAGCGATGCCTCCGTGACCGATTGCTCGCTGCGCTCGGCCAGGTTCTTGATCTTCCATTCGCCGCGGGCGAACTCGTCGGGGCCGGCGATCAGGGCCGCCTTGAAGCCGCGTTTCTCGGCATACTGGAACTGGGCGCCCAGCTTCTTCGCATCGGGGTAGACCTCGCAGCCGATGCCCTCAGCCCGCAGCATCCGCGCGACCCGCTGGTAGTCGCCGATGCGTTCCGGGACGAACTGCGTGATCAGCACCGGGGCCGGGGTCGTGGTGCCTTCCAGCAATTTCAGCTGCTCCATGGCCGCCAGCAAGCGGTCGAGTCCCAGTGACGCCCCGACGCCCGGCAGCGCCTGCTTCGTATAGCGACCCGTCAGGTTGTCGTAGCGCCCGCCGGAGCAGATGCTGCCGATCGACGGCAGGTCGCTCAGGAACGTCTCGTATACCGTGCCGGTGTAATAGTCGAGCCCGCGGCAGATCGCCAGGTCCACCTGCAACCGCTCTTCGGGGATGCCCGCCGTCCGGAACGTGTCGCACATCCCTTCGAGGACAGCCACCCCCTGCCGACCAGCGTCACTGTCGGCAAAGCGCTCGCGAAGTTGCTCGAGCACTTCCGCGTTGCTGCCGCGCGTCTCCGCCAGCGCGATCACCTGCAGCGCCTGCTCGGCTGTCACGCCCGCTTCACGCATCATCTCATCGCTTACGCCGTCGCGGCCGATCTTGGCCAATTTGTCGAGCGAACGCAACAAGGCCGTCGTTTTGTCCGCAAGTCCCAGGCCGGTCAACAGGCCGTTGAGCACCTGGCGGTTGTTGACATGGATGCGGAACCGCTCGAACCCGAGGGCAATCAGCAGGTCGTGAATCACCAGTGCAATCTCGGTGTCCGCCGCGGGCGACAGCGTGCCGATCGTATCGAAGTCGCACTGCATGAACTCGCGATAGCGCCCGGCCTGCGGGCTCTCGCCGCGCCAGACCGTCCCCAGGTGATAACGCCGGAACGGCATTCCCAGCGTCGTGAAGTGCTGCGAGACGAAGCGGGCCAGCGGCACCGTCAGGTCGAAGCGCAGGGCCACGTCGCGGTCGCCGGCATCCTTGAAGCGGTAAAGCTGCTTGTGGATCTCGGCCCCGTCTTCGACCTTCGCGAGCAGGATCTCCGTCAACTCGATGGCCGGGGTGTCGATCGGCGCGAACCCGTACGAACGGAACGTCTTCCGCGCCGCCTCCATCAGCCGCTCGCGCGGGATCATCAACTCCGGCGGATAGTCGCGAAACCCGCGCAGCGTCCGCGGTTCGATCAGCTTGGACACCTTGTCTCCAATGCGGAATTGGGAATGCGGAATGCGGAATTCAGAAAGCTATCCGGTACTCCGCATTCCGAATTCCACATTCCGCATTTGTTAAGAACGATTGCGGTACCGCGCCGACACGCGGTCCATGAAGCGGCGTTCCTCGTCGGACAGCGATTCCTTGCCGTGGCGGTGGATCTTGTCGAGCAACTCGTCCATCCGCGCCTCGTCGGCCTGCCGCTGCTGCATCTCGGCCTGCAGTTTCCTGTCGCGGCGGGCCTGCAGCCAACGTTTGAGCGGTCCGGCCTGCTTCGGCCTCCGCGGCGGCGGGTCGTCCTTCTCCAGCGACGTGTAGCCCTGCGAGAAGTCGTACCCGAAGACCGATTCGTTCTCGGCCTGTTCCAGCGCGACGTACTGCATCCGGCAGTAGAAGTAGATGAACAGAGACATCATCAGGAGCATCGGTTCGACGCTCCACAGCGATGCCACGAAGAAAAGAATCGCCACCGTGAAGCCCGCATACACGGCGACGATCGTGCCACGCCGGTAGTCGCCCGTCTTGCCCCAGATGATCGCCTGCAGCAACCGCCCGCCGTCGAGCGGGAACGCCGGCAGCAGATTGAAGACGAACAGCATCCAACTCATCCAGAAGATGCGGCCGACCCACAGGGCGAACGTGCTGTAGTGGTGGGTCGATTCGATCACCCCGATCGGAAACGCTTCCTTGGTGCCTTCCTGCTTCGCGAAATACTTGTTCAGATCCTTGACGTAGAAGTAACTGTCAATGCTGCGATACTCGACGACCTGATTGGTCCCCTCGCGGACGAACTGAAGTTCACCCGCCTTGTAGTAGGTCTGCCCGTCCGACCAGTTGTACATCTGCGGCCGATAGATATTCTCGAAGTTCAGCGGGTTGATCGGCGGCAACAGCTGCATCGGCAGCAAGAGCAGCACGCACGCCAGGCAGATCAGCACATTGACGAACGGACCGCCCGCCGTGCAGATAAGGTTCGCCCGCGGCGTGTGCGGCACGTCGCAGTAGGCCAGGCCGCCCAACGGCCACATCAGGATCTCTTCCGCGTTGCCCCCCTCGCGCCGGGCGGCGAAGCAGTGGCCAAACTCGTGCAGCAGAATGATGCAGAACAGCGACACGACCCAGATCAGCGTCGTCTCGATCCAGGTGTCAGGCCGTTTCGTCGCCTCACGCAGGATGAAGCCGAGCGTAATGACGATGTACAGAATGTGCAGTCGGACCAGGATGCCGAACGCCCGAAACAGCGGGATCGACCAAGTCAACGGATCACGCATCGAACGCCCCCTTTTGGCCCGTTCGGTTATGGTACCAAAGGGAGGATGCTTTGGAATAGTGGTCAGGGGTTAGGAGTCAGGGGTCAGGGGTCAGAAGTCAGAAGATGGACCACGAATAAGCCGATCACCACGAATCAAAACCAAATGCGAGGTTCTGCCGGTCGGTTCTTCATTCGTTTGATTCGTCTTATTCGTGGTTCAATTCCTTCTTCATCCTCGACGACGGCTGCGCGTTGATAAGCTGTTCTGTGTGGGATGAGGAACAGAATGGAGAAACCGATGCAGACTCTTGTTCATCAGGGACGGAAGATCAGGGTATTCCTCGATATCAGCACCGGGGTCGACGGGCGCGAGATCCGCCGTGACGTCATCAAGCATCCCGGAGCGGTGGTCATTCTGCCGATCATCGATCGCGAGCATGTCTGCCTGCTGAAAAACTATCGCTTCGTCATCGGCGAAACGCTGTGGGAAGTCCCGGCCGGGACGCTGGAACCGGGCGAACCGATCGAACGGGCCGCCGAGCGCGAACTGCTCGAGGAGACCGGCTACACGGCCAAGACCTGGCATTACCTCGGCTTCCAATACGCATCGCCGGGCGTGCTGGATGAAAAGCTGCATCTGTTCGTGGCCGAGGAGATGACGGCGGGGCCGCCGCAACCGGAAGCGGACGAGCAGCTTGAACCGGTCACCGTGCCGTGGGACGAAGCCATGAAAATGGCCCTGGACGGCACGATCAAGGACGCCAAGACGATCACCTCGCTCCTGATGTGGGACCGCCGACGCGGAGGCTGATGATGAATCGTCGAGAGTTTCTGGCCGCATCAGCGGCCATGCTGGCGCTCGGGGCCGATGCTCCGGAAATCACCTTCGGCTTCACTCTTTACGGCATGAAAAGTCTGCCGCTCGATGATGCACTGAAGACGTGCGCGTCGATCGGCTACCAGTCGGTCGAACTGGCGCTGATGCCGGGTTACCACAACGACTTCGACCGTGCGAAACTTCGCGACCGTTTACGTGAACTGAAGCTGACGCTGCCGGCGTTGATGGAGAACCTGCCCCTCGACGTCGACGAAGCGAAACTGCCCGCGCAGCATGCGCGACTGAAGGCCGCGTGTGAGATCGGACGTGCCCTTTCGCCCGAAGCGCCTCCGGTCATCGAAACGATCCTCGGCGGCAAGCCGGGGCAATGGGAGATGCTGAAAGAAGCGTTCGTGAAACGACTTGCCGACTGGGCGAAGATCGCCGCGGAAGGCAAGACGGTCATCGCGATCAAGCCGCATCGGATGCAGGCGGTGAACCTGCCCGAACATGCTCTCTGGCTGCTTGAGAAGGTCGGCAGTCCATGGATTCGGCACGCCTTCGACTGGAGCCACTACGAGGGTCGTGATTTGTCCATGGCCGACGTGGTTAAACTACTCGCTCCGGCGACCCGTTTTGTCCATGTAAAGGACACAGTCTTCGACAAGGACAAGGCGACGTTCGTTCTCCCCGGCGAAGGCACGACCGACTACCGGAAGCTGGTGGGATTGCTGAAAGAGGCCGGGTACCGCGGCTGTGTCTGCGTCGAGGTCAGCGGGATGGTGTCCGGCAAGAAAGACTACGATCCGGTGGCCGCGGCCCGGAAGTGCTACACATCACTGGCCCCGGCCTTCCACTGAGCCGTCGCGGTGATACCCGAAAATGAAAACCAGCCACGGATGAACACAGATCGACACGGATAAGACGTCGAGACGAACGTCGATTGAGTCACCCATCAACGTAGTCTCACGGCTTTATCCGTGTGAATCCGTGTTCATCCGTGGCCGCTTTTGTCTTTCATCGCCGCGACCCCCGGGGCTCGGGCAAGCTACCCCTTCGCGATCTCCGCGAATACCTTATCCAAAAGCGCCTTCGTCAGCTTGATGCCCTCGGGTTCGGGCAGCTTCTTTCCTTCGTACTCAACGCCGACCCAGCCCTTGTAGCCGGCGGCTTCCACAATCTTCATCATCTTCAGAAAGTCGGTGTTCACTTCCTGCCCGGCATCGTTGAAGTCGTGCGACTTGGCCGAGACGCCCTTGGCGAACGGCATCAGTTCCTGCACGCCCTTGTAGCGGTCGTACACCTGGTCCTTGCCGATGCGGAAGTTGCCGAAGTCGGGCAGCGTGCCGCAGTTCTTCAAGTCGACTTTCTTCATCACCCCGGCCAGCCAGGCCCCGTTTGACGACAGCCCGCCGTGGTTCTCGACGATCACGTTGATGTCGCTCCTGGCGGCATGTTCGGACAGTTTGCGCAGCCCGTCCGCAGCGCGCGCGGCCTGCTCATCCGGCGTGCCGACCCCGTTCGTCTGCGCATTGACGCGGATCGAATGACAGCCCAGGAACTTGGCCCATTCGATCCAGCGGTAGTGGTTCTCGACGGCCTGCTGGCGCTTCTTGTCGTCCGGGTCGCCCAGGGCGCCTTCGCCGTCGCACATGATCAGCACGCTGGTCACGCCTTCGCCGTCGGCCCGCTTCTTCAGTTCCTTCAGGTAGTCGTCGTCCTTTTTCTTGTCCTTGTAGAACTGGTTGACGTACTCGACGCCCAGAATGCCGTAGTCGGCCTTGGCGATCTTCGCGAAGTCGATCGGGTCGAGCTTCTTGCCGAAGAAGGCACTGTGCAGCGACCACTGCGCCAGCGAAATCTTCCAGGGCGAGTCCTTGCGAAGGGCGGCGATGGCCGGCAGTCCACCGATGGCGAGACCGATACCGGCGGCCGTTGATCGCAGAAATTCACGACGTTGCAACATGCTAATTCTCCGGAGAGTGTTGATTGATGCGGAGATTGTAGCAGCCGATCGCGGTTAGGCCGATGCTTTTCCCTCTCAAGCCTTCGTCACCACGGGCGGCGCATCCTGTCCGACCAGTTGGAAGAACAGTTCTTCGAGATCGCTTTCCCCGTGGCGGGCGCGCAACTCTTCGAGCGTTCCCTGCGTCAGGATCCGGCCTTCGTGCATGATGGCGACCTTATCACACAGCTTTTCGACTTCACGCATGATGTGGGTCGAGAACAGAATCGTCTTCCCCCGGCCGCGCAGAGCCGCGATGTTCTGCAGCACCGACCGCTGCACCAGCACGTCAAGACCGCTGGTCGGTTCATCGAAGATCAGCACTGGCGGGTCGTGGATCAGCGCCCGGGCAATCGAGACTTTCTGCCGCATGCCGGTACTCATTCGGGCACCCAGCACATTGCGGAAGTCGTTCATCTGCAGCGTGTCGAACAACTCATCGAGCCGCACTTTCAGCAACTCGTGCGCGATGCCGTGCAGTCTTCCGTAGTAAGTCACCATCTCGACCGCGGTCATCCGGTCGTAAACGCCGGTGTTGGCGGACAGAAAACCGATATGCTCGCGTACCGACGCACTCTGCGTGGCGATGTCGAACCCGGCAACGCGTGCCGTGCCGGACGTCGGCCGTAACACGGTACAGAGCATGCGCAGCGTAGTGGTCTTGCCCGCGCCGTTGGGGCCCAGCAGGCCGAAGATCTCGCCCGGCCTGGCCGTGAACGAAAGGGCATCAACCGCCGGCGTGGCGCGGCCGTCTGCCTGCTGGAACATCTTGCCGAGTGATTCAACTTCAATCATGCGGATGTTGTATAAGGTGGACTACTGCCGGTTTTCGGCAGGCCTTCCGCGGCGCGGAATAGCGGGCGGCCGATGCAGCAGCCGGGCGAATGTTCCCAATTGCGTCAGCCCGTCGCCGTAAGTGGTGTAAACGATCTGTTTGCGGATCGATTCGGTCAGGGCGTTGCCGCCGATGGCGACCGGCACCCGCCGTCGATCGGCCTCGCGGAAGAACTCGCCATACTCGCGGACAAACGTCGGCGGGTCGAACAAATGCGAAGCCGACAGCCAGACGAGCCGGGGATTCAGATCGTTCAGCGAGGTCATGAACGCGGACATCGGCGTGTGCGGCCCGAGGTTGATCGCGTCCCAACCGTTGTCGATCAGCACCAGCCGCGCCAACAGCGAAGGCAGTGCCGAATGATCGTTCTCCGGCGCCCCGCCCACGGCCACGGGACGTTCGCAACCGGGTATGACCCGCATCATCGTCGACAGCGCGTACAACGCCGCAAAAACGGCCTGCGTGGCGCGATGCTCGTGAAATACTTCGATCCGGCCTGTTGCCCAGTCGTGCCCGATCTGGAACATCGCCGGGCCGATCACGCGGTCGGCCAGCGTCTCGATCGGATGCCCGCGTTCATACCAGCCGACAATCAGCGATTGCACGTTCTCGGCATCTGCTTCACGTAACGCCACGAGGAGCTGATCCTTGACCGGGTCCGGATCGATTGAATCGCCCGGCACTGCTTCGGGCAGCAGCTTTCCCAGGTCGAGGTCGAGTATTTTGCCTTCGCGGGCAAGGCGGATCACATCGGACATCAGCAGCTTGCGATGCCCGCCCAACGTGCGATGTGCGGGCAGAACGTTCTCGTCCACCCACCGTTTCACCGTGGAAACGCTGACGCCCAGTGCCTTTGCGACCTGCTGGGTGCTCAGGTAGCGCGAATCGCCGGCGGGTGTGGATTCAGCGGATTCGAACGACTTCGTCATGCGGCACAGTTCTTGCATGGTTTGATTCGGACAACACCATCTATAAGCGCCGCAGTTCGGACGGGAACAGGTAATTCGCCGGGTCGCGGAAAATAGGGGAATCGTCTCCAATCGTTCTTGACGTCTTCGTGGAACGGGTTAGCTTAATGTGAACGAATTGGACGATTAAAGAATTAAACGATGGTGTTATGCCTAAGAAAATTCAGCGGTCGTTCATAGAGTATCGTTCAAATCGTTCACCAGGAGCTTGTCATGACCGGCACTTCCTCCGATCCGATGCCACGGTTTGTCGCCAATGAATCGTTCACGGATCGCGCCGCACCGAAGACCTACAACCCTGCCGAAGCAGCCGACCCCTATCAGTACGAAGCCACCTACATGCCCGACGAGGTGACCCGCGACACGGCAAAGCGGATGCACTATGCCGCATGGCGTGCTCAAAAGGCCCGAACAAGTTCGGAAACCATGCGATGGAAGAAAGCATACTTCGACTTGCGTGACCGTGTGGTGCTGGGCAACCGCAAGCTGGTCTATCGGGCCGTGCGGCGGCAAATGTCGATGTCGAACAAGGCGGATGATCTGATCGGCGACTGCCACATCGTGCTGATTCAGGCGGTGGCCGCGTTCAACCCGTGGATCGGCATCCGCTTCAGCACCTACGCATTCACCTGCCTGTTGCGCGCATTGGCTCGCAAGGCTCAGAAGGCCGCTGCCGATTGGCTGTCCCGGACGGTTCCACTGGATTCGATGCCTGACGGCGACATCGGCCAGCGGTTCGACCCCGAACTGAGCTCGTCGTCGATGTTCCGGATTGACGAGTACCTGCGCGACGATCATCCGTTGCTGTCGACGCGGGAGAAGATCATCATCAGCCGGCGATTTTCGCCCGTCGAAGGTACGGCCAACCCCACACTGGAACTCGTGGGCAAGGAACTGGGACTTTCCAAGGAACGCGTCCGCCAGGTGCAGGCATCCGCATTGGGGAAACTGCGGAGAGTGCTGATCGATGCGACGGAGCCGCGGTCAAAGGCTTGAACTCGTCCCCAACGGACGCAAGAACGAAGAATTGAACCAGAATAAGCCGGATCAGACGAATGACGAGTGCGATATGCAACTCTTCGTTCGTCTAATTCGGCTTATTCGCGGTTAACTCAGTTGTTCTGTACTAGTCCAGCGTGACGTTACGCAGGAAGTTCTCGTACCTCGTCCGAGTAGTGAATTCTTCGGTCTGCCGGGTTTTCAACTTCGCGTGCAGGTCGTCCATCTCCTTTTCCTGGTCGTCGAACTTCTTCAGGTACCGCGTGTAGGCTTCCGAGTCTTTCGGTACTTCACGCAGGTTCTGGCGGATCCTGTTCTGATCGGTCGTGATCGTCTGGACCCCTGTGTTGATGTTCGTGATCTCACGGCGGACATCGTCCCAGGTTGCCTTCATCGTCAGGGCCTCGTTCAGCCGCTGCTTGAGCGCCGGTGACGTCTCGTTCAGCGAGATGAAGAAGCGGATCTGGTCATCGTTGTTGTTCGAAAGGGTGATCGTTGCCCCCTGATTGCGTTCTTCAACGACGCTGTAGCTCAGGTCCTTCTTGGATGTCACCGGCACCGAAAAGCGGAACACATTAGCCGCTTCCTCCGCGGGCTTGTTGTCGCCCTTGAAGGTAAACCCCTGGCCCTTGCGGTTCGGGTGTTCGATCAGCACCGTACGATCGAAGTCGCTGCGGTTGCTGATGTCGTAGACCTTCTCTTCGCGAATCAGCGTCTCGGTGTAGACGACACCCTTGACCGCCTTCACCTTTGTGATCTTCGACGAATTGTTGCCGTTCTTGACGGCCACTTCGGTGCCGAGATCGATGGCATAGCTGACCAGGCGCTCTTCATTTGGCTGCAAATCCAGAACGCGCGTGTCGCCGGCATAGGTTGAGCCTTCGAACACCGTGATCGGCCCCTGCGACAGGTTCATGCCGGTGCTGTTCTTGAACTTAAGACCCAGGAGCGGGTGCTTGGCCTGCACGTTCGGGTTGTAGATGCTGACGCGAGTCGCATCGACGTCCTTGTTAATGATCGGCAGCAGGGCTGACTTCTGCCGCCCCAGGTTGACCGGTACATCGATCACATACTGGAAGTAGTCACCTAGTGCCGACGCGGTTGCAACGGAGCCGACCGATTGGCCCAGCTCCATGCGCTTGTTCAGATCCTTGCCGACTTGTTCAGCATACTCGCGCCGGGCACGCTGTTCGTCGGCAGGAACCATGCCACGCATCGCGGCCCCCTGGCGATCAGCCTTGGCCGACTCGGCAGCCTTCCCCCACGCGGCCATCTGCGGCGCGGCAGCCGCGTCGGCTAATCCATTTAATCCACCGGGGCCGGCTTCCGACTTCGCCATCGCCCCCGAATATGTCGGTGGACGCAGCGATGCGAACAGTTCCGGTTCGACCAGCGGCCGGCTGATGAACAGCGGGTTGTACAGGTCCATGCGGAACGAGATCGGCCGACCGCTCACCAGCGACATCTCGACCTGGTTCCAG
>Ga0105044_10002515_pt1 | contig 25050 bp, 21 predicted proteins | sample MAT01_FD_78092 | JGI IMG/M metagenome (GOLD analysis project Ga0105044, IMG submission 78092) | Freshwater microbial communities from Lake Fryxell liftoff mats and glacier meltwater in Antarctica - MAT-01 | ecosystem: Environmental > Aquatic > Freshwater > Ice > Liftoff microbial mat | place... | reverse complement strand
GACCCACAGCCTGGATACCTCGACGGCGAAGGTCCACGACAACCAGGTCTGGGACGGGTTGCAGCATGGCGCTCCAATGGCAACTGCGCGCCGGTGTCGAGCATCCCTTCCGGGTCATCAAACCCCGGTTCGGCCATGTGAAGACCCGCTACCGGGGCCCCGCCAGGAACCGCGCCCGGCTCTTCACGCTGTTCGCGCTCGGCAACCTGTTTCTGACGCGACGCAGGCTGGCGGCATGAGGACAAGGCTGCCCGAATAAGGGCGCGCCGCCGCAGAAGCGGTTCCGGAGCCGCGAAATCCGTGCTCTTTGCCCGAACCCGGCGTCGCCAAAACGCTCATTTGGCAATCCCGGCGAAGCCGTTAATCAGACGCTCCTCAAGTGGAGCAATCAAAGCGAAGTCGCTCGAACCCTTGTCCGATATGCACAGGGGCGCCATCTCGGGCGCGACGGAAGAACAAATGGCGACACTACCCAGCTAACCCCGATCCCGCCAGCGGTTCACGATGGGATAGCGGCGGTCAAGCCAGAAAGCCCTGCGGGTCAGTTTCACACCGAGGGCGGATTGATGGCGTTTCCATTCCGAAACGTAGATCAGCCCTTCGACCTTTTTCACCGTGGCGTGATCGTATCCCATCGCCACCACCTCGGCCACCGACAGGTCACGGTCCACCAGCGCATCCAGAATCACGTCCAGCACGGCGTAGGGCGGCAGGCTGTCGTCGTCGCGCTGATCTGGGCGGAGTTCAGCCGACGGGGGTTTATCGATTACCGCCGGGGGAATCACCTGCCCGGGTGGCCCCAGCATCCACGGCCGGTGGTTGGTGTTGCGCCAGCGGCAGGTTTCAAACACCCGGGTCTTGTACAGATCCTTGATCGGGTTATAGCCTCCCGCCATATCGCCGTAGATCGTGCAATAGCCCACCGCCACTTCGGATTTGTTGCCGGTTGTCAGCAGCATCTCGCCGAACTTGTTCGACAAGGCCATCAGCAGCAAGCCGCGCAGGCGGCTTTGGATATTCTCCTCGGTCAGACCGGGTTCGGTGCCGGTGAACAGCGCGGCCAGAGCCGCACCCACAGCCGCCTGCGGGCCGAAGATCGGCACAGTATCAAGCTGTGTCCCCAAAGCCCGCGCCACGGCGGCGGCATCATCCAGCGACGGCTGCGAGGTAAAGGCCGATGGCAGCATCACACAGCGCAAGTTGGCCGGGCCGATGGCATCAGCGGCAATGGTGGCCACAATCGCGCTGTCGATCCCGCCCGACAGGCCCAGCAACACCTTTTTGAAGCCGCTCTTGCCCAGATAGTCGCGCAGACCCTGCACCATGGCGCGGTAATCCTGTTCCCATTCGCCGGGTTGCGCGGCCATCAGGCCGGGCAGGGCGCGCCAGCCATCGGGCCCCTGTTCGAAATCGACATGGCTCAGGCATTCGTCGAACGGCGGCAGTTGCACGGCCAGTGCCCCGCCGGGGTTCAGCACGAATGATGCGCCGTCAAACACCTGATCGTCCTGCCCGCCGACCATGTTGAGGTAAACCAGCGGCAACCCGGTTTCGATCACCCGCGCCACCATCAGGTTCATCCGCACATCCAGCTTGCCCCGGTGGTAGGGCGACCCGTTGGGCACCAGCAGGATCTCTGCCCCGGTTTCTGCCAGGGTTTCACAGACATCCGTATGCCAGGCATCCTCGCAGATCGGGGTGCCGATGCGCAGCGGGCCGACGCGGAAGGGGCCGTGAATCGGCGCTGGGGTAAAGACCCGCTTTTCGTCGAACACCGAATCATTGGGCAGTTCATGCTTGCGCACGGTGGCAGCGATCTTGCCGCCCTGCAGGATGAAATAGGCGTTGTGGATGATCCAGCCATCGCGGACCGGGCCGCCGATCCCCAGCGCCGGGCCATCGGCGCAGTCGCGCGCCAAAGCCTCGATCACCCGCATCGCCTCATCCGTAAAGGCGGGCTTCATCACCAGATCCTGGGTCTGATAGCCGGTGATGAACATCTCGGTCAGCGCCAGCATATCCGACCCGGCGGCTTTCGCCTGATCCCATGCGGAGCGGGCCTTGGCAGCATTGGCATCCAGCGCGCCAACCGTGGGGTCAAGCTGCGCCAGCGTCAGGCGAAATCGAGTGGCCATGGCTGCCCCGTTTCTGGCCAGCGGCACGATGCCACAAGGCAGGTGCCCCGGTCATAGCAGAAGCCACGCCGGGGAAAAGGCACGAAGCGGCACCATTGCACCCCCCTTGCAAGCGCCGCTGCTTGTCAGTCCGCGCCTGCTTGACTAAGGTCGCTGCAAGACTGCGGCACTGGGGAGGAAAACCGATGGCCAAAGGCTCTGCCACCACCACCATCTGGCTGGTCATCCCCCTTCTGGTGCCGATGGCGCTGCCCGGGCTTGCGCAAAGCAGCGATGACATCATAACCAAGCAATATGACAATGGCGGTGTCTATGAGGGCACCTTCAAGGATGGCAAGCAGGATGGCCAGGGCATCTATCGCCTGCCCAACGGCTATGAATATGACGGCGCATGGCTGGCCGGCGAGATCACCGGGCAGGGTACCGCCCGATACCCCAACGGGTCGGTCTATGTCGGGGCATTCATCGGCGGCAAACCGGAAGGCAAGGGCAAGATCACCTTTGGCGATGGCGGCACCTATGAGGGTGACTGGGTGGCGGGTCAGATGACCGGGGCGGGAGAGGTGCGCTATGCCAATGGCGTGGTATACCGCGGCGGCCTGAAAAACGCGGTGCATGACGGCAACGGCACCATCGAAGACCCGAGCGGTTATCGCTATGAGGGAACCTGGGTCGATGGTGTCAAGGACGGCTCGGGCACCATCAGCTATCCTGATGGCGCGGTTTATGTGGGCGCAGTGAAAGCCGATCAGCGCGACGGGTCCGGGGTGCTGACCCTGAAAGACGGCACGAAATTCGAAGGGGCATGGGCCGCAGGCAAGATCGGCGGCAAGGGGCGGATCAGCCTGACCAACGGCGACAGCTATGATGGCGAACTGGTCGATGGCATCCGCCAGGGCACCGGCCGCGCCGCTTATGCCAACGGCGATGTCTATGAAGGCGCGTTTGTCAAGGATCAGCGCCAGGGCATCGGCAGCTTCACCGGCAAGGACGGCACCCGGTATCAGGGCGACTGGACCGAAGGCCGGATGGAAGGCAAGGCGGCCATCAGCTATCCCGGCGGGGCAATCTATACCGGCAGTTTCGTCAATGGTCTGGCCGATGGCAGCGGCAAGATCATCTATCCCGGCGGCAACAGCTATGAAGGCACCTGGGTCAAGGGGGTGATCGAGGGCACCGGCACCGCCACCTATGGGGAGGGTTTGACCTACACCGGGTCGTTCGTCGCGGGCCAGCAACAGGGCAAAGGCAAGATGACCTATGCCGATGGCTATGTGTACGAGGGCGACTGGAAAGGCGGCCAGCGCGACGGCGAAGGCGTGGCAACCTATCCGGGTGGCACCATCTATACCGGCCATTTCACCGCCGGAAAGCGCGATGGCACCGGGTCGATCGTGATGGCTGACGGGTTCAGGTATGAGGGGCAGTGGAAAGGCGGCACCATCGAAGGCAATGGGGTCGCCACCTATACCAACGGCGATGTCTACGACGGCGCATTTCTGGGTGGCAAGCGCAATGGCGCGGGCAAACTGAGCTATGCCACCGGCGAACAGGCCACCGGCACCTGGCAAAACGGCGAATTGCTGCGGACCGGATCCGAAACGGTGCCCGCTGCCGATGGCAGCGTGGCACCGGCTGCAACCGATGGCGGCAACTGAACTACCAGGGGACCGGGCTGCCCTTCCAGTCGAAAAACCCGCCGGTATCGGCAGCGGTCAGGCGATCCATCACCGCCAGCAGGTCATGCGCCGCCGCATCGGGCGGGCGGGCAGGGTGGGTGCCGCGATAGGCCTCGGTCAGGCCGGTCGCAACCGTGCCGGGATGCAGAGCCACTATGGCGGCCAACGGATGGCTGCGGGCTATCTCGATTGCGGCGGTGTGGATCAACTGGTTCAGCGCCGCCTTGGCCGCACGATAGGAATACCAGCCGCCCAACCGATTGTCGCCGATTGATCCGACGCGTGCCGAAAGTGCGGCCACCAGCACCGGGCGATCACGCGGCACCAGGCGCAGCCCGTGTTTCAGCACCAAAGCCGGTCCGATGGCATTGATGGCAAACTGCGCCGCCAACACCGCCGGGTCCAGCGACCGCAGCGCCTTTTCCGGTGCAGCACCTGGCAGCGCCAGCGCACCCGTTGCCACGATCAGCCGGTCAAACCCCGGCGCCAGCGGCGCCAGCCCGGCGATCACGGCTTGTTCGCTGGTGATATCAAACCCGTCAGCGCGGCGCGACAGGCCGGTGACGTGCCATCCCTGCGACACAAGGGCACGGCTCAGCGCTGCGCCGATGCCGCCCGTTGACCCGATCACCAAAGCGCGCCTGTGGTTCATGTGTCCATATCCCTGGTTGCCAGCAGTTCCGTCGTGCTCCCCTCCCCCTCTCGGGGGACAGGGGCGGGGTGAGGGGGCCCATTGGGTGATAGGGGCCCCCAGATCGGTTCTGGCGATGACAGAATCGCCAGAATATATTTAACCTTTTCATTCTACAAAAATGCGGCGGGAAAACCGGTTCCCGCTTTTCCCTGATTTGCTCTAGGGGGTGCGGCGGGCGATCAGACCCTGATCCAGCATCAGTTTCACCACCGCAGCGCCATAAGCCTCGTTACCATGCACAAGGTCCGCGGTCTGCATCGGCACCGGCAGGGCCTGATCCGGCCCGAACAGTTCTGCCGACGGATCGAACAGCCGCACACCGGCGGCGCGCATGCGGGCACCTATTGCGGCCGAGAACCGGTCGTAACTGGTGCCGGGGTAAAGCCTTGGCGGCACCACCAGCAGCATGTTGCCATGGCGCGACATCCGCTGCGCCATGCGGACATGGGCCCCGCGAAAATGCTCGGTCATCGCGTCGACCATCGCCTGCGACGCATAAAATGCGTCAGGATCGGCGTCAAAGGTGGCGGCGTCGGTGACATGGCCGTTGACGCCAAAGGGCGGCACGATCCGGCCAAGGTGAAACCCCATGGCGGCAATCACCGGCACCTCGGGGCTGATCAGGCTCAACCCCCCCAGCCTTTCACGCAGCGCAAGGATCTGTGCCTGCGCGGTGGCAAGGCCGCGGGTCCAGATCCCGTGGCGGCCATGATAGAACACCGCACCGCTGTGCCAGAAATTGCCCGAAAGCCGCAGCATCTCGACCCGCAGGCCATGGGCGGCACAGCCCGCCTCCAGCGCGTTGGAATGGCTGTCGCCGATGATGATGGCATCAGGCAGCATTGAATTTTTCCAGCGTCATTTCCTCGCACACCAGTTCTTCCGCCGCCATCTGCTCTGCCACCGCCTTTTCGCGGTCAGCGGTGCTGTCTTGCCCGTGAACCGGCGCGGCTGTGGCATTCAGCCCCCGGAAAAAATGCCCCATCACGAATTCGACCCCCGGTGCGGCGACTGACCGCAGGTTCGGCTCGAAGAAAGCGGCGCGGGCCGGGGCACCCGTGATGATTTCATAGGAGGGGAAATAGTCGACCCTGCCATCGGCCCCGGCCAGATCGCCCGCCACCGCGCGCAGCGTCGATTTGGAATAGGTGGTGGCAGCCAGCACATGCTGGCCCGATGCCGTGGCCGTCAGCGGCACCGGCGACACTGTCAGCAATATCCGCAATGTCGGATTGATCTGCCACATCAGGGCAAACGCCGCTTCCAGCGCCGCGCGAATCTCGGGATACTGATAGTTGTGGAAGTGGTGCTGCCCGGCATCGAATGATCCCGCGATGGTGCCGGGGCACAGGGGATAGCATTGGCCGGTCTGCGCATTCTCCCACCCCTCGGTCAGGCCAAGGGTGAACACGAACACTTCGGCCCCGGTGATCGAGCGGCGGAACCCGCGCACCATGCTGGCCCTGCTAAGCTGCAGGTCGGCCTCATTGGCAAATCCCACCGGTTCGATCATCGGCCGCAGTGAATCCCGAAACAAAGCGCCATCCGGCCAGATTTCAACCGACCCCGGGTCGCGCAAGCCTGCCGCCATTTCGACATGGGTCAGCAATTGCGCTGCCGTATAGATATTGCCGGATCGCGCGGAAAATATGCCGTAGTTGAAGGCCTCGGCGATTTCCGGCGGGGTCCGCCCCGGGGCCGGTTCGCCGTTCAGCCAGTTCATCCTGCGCGCCACCAATGCCCGGCTGATATGCTGGGCAAAGCACGAGCCATAGGTGGAAAAGCGGGCATCCGATGGCAGCATCCAGGGCGAGGCCCACAGGTCGCGCAGCCCGAACAGCCCCGGGTCAGCCACGCCAGAGCGCCAGAAGGCGCTGGGCGGCAGGTTGGAATAGGGGTTTGTCTTGTCTGCCATGCTGCGCCCGGTGCCCGTTATCCAGCCAGTCTTACGCCAGCCTGCTCAGCCAAAGGTAAACGACGCCTTGGCCAACGGCAACATTTTGCTGCGACAAAAGCCGTGAAAGCACAGGATCGTTGCGGTGGGGGCAACAGTCGGCCCGGTCGCCCGCACTGCCACCGGCCCCCGCCAGACCAGCGTGGGCTTTGGGCCGAAGGATGCAAGAAACGCGAAGATTGCCACTTTCCATTTCCCGCGCTTTGCCTATAGTTCGCCAGCATGACACAGTTGGCCATCATCGCTGTTGCCGGGGCGTTGCCCCCCCTGCCCATCCGTGGGCTGCTGCCTCTTACCCTGCGCTGAGCGTGCCCCCGGGCGCGGACGCTCAGGAAGTGCAGCGCCCGGAACCAGCAACAGCCAAGCCAACCCGAGAGAATTCCCATGACTGACCCGACCATAGACGCCCGCGCTGCGGCCAAGGCCAAGCAGGACCGCGTTCTGATTTTCGACACCACGCTGCGCGATGGCGAACAAAGCCCCGGCGCCACGATGACGCTGGCCGAAAAGCTGGAAATAGCGGCGCTGCTGGATGAGATGGGCGTCGATATCATCGAAGCCGGCTTTCCCATTGCCTCCGAAGGCGATTTCGAGGCGGTAACGGCGATTGCCCGGCTGGCGCAAAGTGCGGTGATCTGTGGCCTTGCCCGCGCCAACTACAAAGACATCGATCGCTGCTGGGACGCGGTGAAACATGCGCGCCGCCCGCGTATCCACACCTTTATCGGCACCTCGCCGACCCACCGCGACATCACCAAGCTGACGATGGATGAGATGATCGTGCGCATCCACGATACCGTCACCCATGCCCGCAACCTGTGTGGCAATGTGCAGTGGAGCCCGATGGATGCCACCCGCACCGAGCATGATTATCTGTGCCGTACGGTGGAAACCGCGATCAAGGCCGGGGCCACCACGATCAATATCCCCGATACCGTCGGCTATACCGCCCCAGCCGAAAGCGCCGACCTGATCCGCATGCTGCTGGCCCGGGTTCCCGGTGCCGACGGCGTGACCTTTGCCACCCATTGCCACAACGATCTTGGCATGGCGACCGCCAATGCGCTGGCAGCGGTATCGGCAGGCGCGCGCCAGATCGAATGCACCATCAACGGGCTGGGCGAACGTGCGGGCAATACCGCGCTGGAAGAGGTGGTGATGGCGCTGCGGGTGCGCAACGACATCATGCCCTATCAGACCGGGATTGATGCCACCAAGATCATCCGCGCCAGCCGTCTGGTTTCCACCGTTTCCGGCTTTCCGGTGCAGTTCAACAAGGCCATCGTCGGCAAGAACGCCTTTCTCCACGAATCCGGCATCCATCAGGATGGTGTGCTGAAGAACGCCGAGACGTTCGAGATCATGCGGCCTGCCGATATCGGCATCACCGACACCAATCTGGTGATGGGCAAACATTCGGGCCGCGCCGCGCTGCGATCCAAGCTCGGCGATCTGGGCTATGAACTGGCTGACAATCAGCTGAACGACGTGTTCGTGCGGTTCAAGGCTTTGGCCGACCGCAAGAAAGAGATCTATGACGACGATCTGATCGCCTTGATGCAGGATGCCAGCACCAATGCGATGAACGATTACATGCAGATCACCCATCTGCGGGTGGTCTGCGGTACCGAAGGGCCGCAGACTGCCGACCTCACGATGATGATCGGCGGGGTGGAACACAGTGTTCATGCCCAGGGCGACGGCCCGGTGGATGCCAGCTTCAAGGCGGTCAAGATGCTGTTTCCGCATCAGGCGCGCCTGCAGCTTTATCAGGTGCATGCCGTCACCGAAGGCACCGATGCGCAGGCCACCGTATCGGTCCGGATGGAAGAGGATGGCAAGATCGTCACCGGCCAATCCGCCGATACCGATACCGTGGTGGCCAGCGCGAAAGCCTATGTCAACGCGCTCAACAAGCTGATCCTGCGGCGACAGCGCACGGCACCCGATGCCAAACAGGTGCATTACAAGGACGCCTCGGCCTGAGATGCCCGCCCTCCGCGCCATTTTGTGCGGGGGGTGTGTTGCCTTCATGGACTTGTCACCAGCTTCGGGTTTAAGCTTTCGCTGGTAGATGGAGGATCAGGCATGACCCCTGCGCAATGTTCCCGGCTTTCCTTTTTGATGATGTCTGCGGCGCTTCTGGCAACCCCGGCTGCGGCGGATACCACGCTGCGGGTGATGAGTTACAACATCTGGGGCGGCGGCGGCAATGAAGGCAAGGGCATCGCCGAAACCGTTGCCGCGATCAAGGCGGCCCGCGCCGATATCATCGGGGTGCAGGAAACCATGCTGGAAGGCGAGGACTGCACTGCCGAAAGCTGCCCGCCGCTGGGCACCTCGGTTGCCAAGGAAATCGCGGATGCGCTGGGATTTTACTACTATGATCAGTCGCAGGTGAATGTGGCGCTGTGGGCCAATGCGGTGATTTCGCGTTACCCGATCGGCGCGGCATCGGCGCATGATCTGGGGGTGCCGATCAACGTGGATGGCCGCGAGGTCTGGCTGTTCAACATCCACCATGATGATGAACCCTATCAGCCCTATCAGATCCTCGGCATCGAATATGGCCCGGCCCCTTTCGTGAAAACCGCCGCCGAAGCGGTGATGTGGGCCGACAAGACGCGTGGCCCGGCGATGGATCTGCTGGCTGCCGACATGGCGGCGGCGGAAGGGGCGGCGGCGGTGTTCGTCACCGGCGATTTCAACGAACCCTCGATGCACGACTGGACCGATGCGGCAGTGGCGGCAGGTCATCAGCCGCTGGCCGTGGTCTGGCCCACCACCAAACGGCTGGGTGATGCCGGGTTCACCGATGCTTATCGCGCGATCTGGGCCGATCCGGTGGCCAAGCCTGCCTATACCTGGACCCCGCAGGGCGATGAGGCTGATCCCGAGGATCACCATGACCGGATCGATTTCGTCTTTGCCAAAGGTGCCGGGCTGTCGGTGACCGATGCCGCCATCGTCGGTGAAACCGGGCCACGAACCGACATCGCGGTTGACCCCTGGCCATCAGACCATCGCGCGGTGGTGGCAGAGGTCCGGTTCTGACGGCGCGCCGTCTTTTGCTTGCGCTTCTTTTCGGGTCAAATATCCCCGCGCGGCGCGCATTGAAGGTTTGTCTGGCCGCCGCAAACCCGCAGGATATCACTCCGGCCGGAACATCCCCTTGAACACCGTCTCAGCCAGCGGCTTGCGCTGGTTGGGCACTTCTCGCAGCCGCTGTTCGTCGGTCAGAACGGCGGGATCGGCGGCGTGACCGATGGCAATCGCCACTTCGGGGCGGTAGCCATTGTCGGGAAAGCCAAGGGTGGGCAGCACCAGATCCACCGTGATCCCACCCATGGCGTGGGCAAAATAGCCCATCAGCCGCGCCTGCAGCGCCAGCATCGCCCAGGCCGCCCCGGCATCGAAGGCATGTGCGCGTGATGTCACCTCCACGCCATCCGAGCGGGTCCGCATGGTCTTGGACACCAGCACCACCAGCGCCGAGGCCGATTGCACCCACGTCTGGTTTGACGGCTCCACCAGCGCAAACAGGCGCGCCCATTCGGGCGTGTCGCGCAGCCCGTAGACAAAGCGCCAGGGTTGCAGGTTGATCGACGAGGGTGCCCACCGCGCCGCTTCCAGCATCGTCAGCAGATCGGTTTCCGGCATCGCTGCGCCATCAAAGGCGCGCGGCGACCAGCGGCCGGGAAACATCGGATCAACTGGAAACGTGGTCTGGCGCTGGTTTGGCACGGCTTGGCTTTCACGGGCAAGGGCTGCGATTCCCACGGCTAACTGCTGGACCCGCCCGCTACAAGCGCCCAGTGCGCATGACCTTTGTGCAACTGCCGTGCCGGAACTGCTCTGCCCGCGTGACGACGATATCGCCACGGCATGAAATCGGTGGAAATCCTGCGGGATCGGCAGGACTTCGCCGCTCAAACCCCCCGGTCAAAAGGCGAAGGCCGCCGTCGTTGACAACAGGGGCAAGTGCCAGCCAGACTTGCAACGGCACAAGCGAAGAGGGGTTGCCATGGCACTTCTGAACGGATCGGCGGGAGCCGATGTGATAACGGGCAGCTTGGCTGATGACAGGGTTTTGGCCCGTCCGGGTACCGACCTGGTGGATGGCAGGGGTGGCCGTGACCAGCTTTCGGGGGGCGAAGGCGGCGACACGATACTGGGCGGCGCGGGCGACGATGTGATCTTCGGCTTTGGCACCAGCGACCGGCTCGCCGGGTCGGGTGACATTGTGGCCACGAGGGTCGGTTCGGGGTTTGATGCGCCGGTGTTCGTGACCTCTGCCCCCGGTGATCCCGACCGGCTTTATGTGGTGGAAAAGACCGGGCAGATCCGGATACTGGACCCCACTACCGGTGCCGTGAACAGCACGGATTTCCTGACGGTGCCGCAAAACCAGATCCAGACCGGGGGCGAACAGGGGCTTCTGGGGCTGGCGTTTCATCCCAGCTATGCCAGCAACGGCCTGTTCTATGTCTATATGACCAATTCCGGCGGCGATATCGAAGTGCGGCGCTACGACCGCGACACCGTCAACCTGGATCAGGCCAACGCGGCCAGCGGCGACGCTATCCTGACCATCGCGCATCCCAACAATTCCAACCACAACGGCGGCTGGATCGGTTTTGGTCCGGATGGCTATCTGTATATCGCCACCGGTGATGGCGGCGCTAGCGGCGATCCGCCCAACAACGCGCAGAACGTGAACAGCCTCTTGGGCAAGATGCTGCGGATCGATGTCGATAGCGACGGATTTCCCGCTGACCAGAGCCGCGATTATGCGATCCCTGCCGACAATCCCCATGCCGGGGTTGCCGGGGCCGACGAGATCTGGGCCGTTGGTCTGCGCAACCCCTGGCGCCCCTCGTTCGACCGGGCGACCGGCGATCTTTACATCGCCGATGTCGGGCAGGACCGCTTTGAGGAGATCAATTTTCAGGCGGCAGGGGTGGCAGGCGGGATCAACTATGGCTGGAAGGTGATGGAAGGTTTCATCACTTTTGACGGCACGATTGCCGGCAACCCGCTTCCCGGATCGCCGGTGCTGACCGACCCGGTGATCGCCTATCCGCATGCCTCCAACGGGACAGGCGGGTTTTCGGTGACGGGTGGCTATGTCTACCGTGGGCCGTCAGAGGGGATGCAGGGCGTCTATCTCTACGCCGATTTCGTGACCGATCAGGTCTGGAGCTTCCGGATGGTCAACGGCGTTGCCGTCGATGCCGCCAACCGCACCGCTCAACTGGTCGAGGTGGGGGGGCGTGTCGACCAGATCGCCTCATTCGGCGAGGATGGGCATGGCAATCTGTATATCGTCGGGCTGGATGGCGAGATCTTCCTGCTCGACCCGCAGGCCGGTGCGGGTGACGGGGCCGACAGCGTCAAAGGCGGTGCCGGAAATGACCAGATCCATGGCGGGGCCGGGGGCGACAGCCTGCTGGGCGGGGTTGGCGACGACAGGCTGTTTGGCGGCGGGCAGGATGATCTTGTGGTCGGCGGTGCAGGGCGTGACCATCTGACCGGCGGTGCCGGGGCCGACCGGTTCGATTTCAACCGGCCATCCGATACCGGCCTTGGCCCGCTGCGCGATGTGATCGCGGATTTCACCGCCGGGCAGGACGTTATCGACCTGTCCGGCATCGATGCCAGTACCGGGCAGAACGGCAATCAGACCTTCGTCTTTGTCGGCACCGCTGCCTTCAGTGCCGAAGGGCAGGTGTGGCTGGTGCAATCGGGCAGTTCGGTTCTGGTGCAATTGAACCAGACCGGCAGCAACGGTGCCGAACTGCAGATCATGTTGCATGACGCCGTGGTCGGTGACTTCTCGCTGGCAGATTTTCTGCTTTGAACGGGCGGGTGGCCGCTAACCGGCCTCGGTCATCATCATCTGATAGCTGGCGGGCACATAGCGAAAGCCATCGCCCGCCGCTTCCACATAGCCCAGTGCCGGAAAGGGCATGTGATAGCCGATGAAGGGCAGCCGGTCGGCGGCCAGCATCCCGAACACCTTGCGGCGCGATGCGGCGGCACCGGGCTTGTCGGCATCGAACTTCACTTCCCAGTCAGGATAGGCCAGCGACCAGACATAATGGTTGGCGGTATCGGCGGTGATCGCCGGTTGCTGGCCCGCTGACTCCAGCCGGTAGATCATGTGGCCCGGGGTATGACCGGCGGCAAGGGCGGCGGTGATGCCGGTCGCAACCGCGCCACCGTCATCAAGGAAGGTCATCTTGTCATTCAGGGGTTTGACCAGCGTATCAAAGCCTTCGTTGGCGGCGGTGGCCCAGAAATCATGCTCCAGCGCGCCGGTGACATAGCGGGCATTGGCAAATGTCGGGGCACCGTCGGTCATCAGGCCGCCGATATGGTCGGGATGCATATGGGTCAGCACCACCACATCGAACTGATCGGGCTGATACCCTGCTGCAGCCAACGCTGCGGTCAGGCTGGCGGGATCGGTCCCGGTGTCAAACAGCACCAGTTCGGTGCCGGTGTTGACGATGGTGGGGGTAAAGAAGAACTGCGCCTTGTCAGCCGGGATGAAAGCTGCAGCCGCTGCGGCCGCAAATTCGCCATCCGTCACGTTCAGCCCGAAAATGCCATGTGGATCGGGAACGGTGCGGCTGCCGGTCAACATCGCCGTTACTTCGAAGTCACCCAGGGTGAAGCGGTTGATGTGGGACGTGACCGGCCCTTGTTTTTCTGCCCTTGCCCTTGCCAGTCGCGGCAAAGCGGCGACAAGAGGCAGGGCTGCCCCGGCGAACAGGGCCTGACGGCGCGAAAAGATCAGGGATATGGCGCATCCTTTCCAATTGGGGATAAGGTGCAATTCTACGCCCATTGGCGCATCGGTAAAGCCACGACCGGCGGCTGGCCCTCCCGCTCACACCCTTGTGACGGCGCGGTGCAATGCCCTGGGCCGGGCAGCGCCATGTGCCCATTCTTGAGGCGATCTGCACAGGAGACCAACCGGATGAGCCGCACTGAGCCACTCCCCTGCGCTGTCTGTGGCAAAAGCCACGACCCTGATGCCTTGCGCCCGGTTGCCAGTTTAAGCGCCGGGCTGACCGCTGAATTGCAGCGCGAAGCGCCCGGGCTGGGTGCCGATGCCCTGATCTGTCGCGCCGATATCGCCCGGCTGCGGAGGCTCTATCTGGAGCGCCTGCTGGAAGCCGAACGTGGCCAGATCAGCCGGCTGGACCGTGACGTGCTGGCGAGCCTTGAAGCCGAGGCGACGATCAGTGCCGATCCAGACCGCAGCAACGCCGAGGCGCGCAGTTTCGGCCAGCGTGCCGCCGATGCGGTGGCAGGATTTGGCGGGTCGTGGCATTTCATCCTGATCTTTCTGGCGGTGCTGGTGGCCTGGATGATGGTCAATTCCATCGCCTTGCTGCGGCCCTATGATCCCTTTCCGTTCATCCTGCTCAATCTGGTGCTGTCGTGTATTGCCGCGCTGCAGGCCCCGGTCATCATGATGAGCCAGCGGCGGCAGGAGGCCAAGGACCGGATCCGCGCTGAAAATGACTTTCGCGTCAACCTGAAGGCAGAGCGGGAGATCCGCGCCTTGCATCACAAGATCGACCATCAGATGGCGCGTCAATGGGAACGGCTGGCGGCGATCCAGCAGATGCAGATCGAGTTGATGGAGGATGCAGCCCGGGGCGCGGAAGGCTGATGGCCGGGAGGGTGCTGGCCGCAAGGGTGATGTCCGCAAGGGTGATGGCCGCAAGGGTGATGTCCGGCGCTGCTCATGACTGCGGCCCTGGGGTGCTGCTCCGCAAGCCTGCCCACCGGCCAGACGTTCTTCGCTGATCGACGAGGATCAGAAAACGCTCCGGGGGAGCGTTTTCCCGTGGGAGGCCCGACTGGGGGTTTCCGGGCGCGCGTCCCCCGGGGATATTTGAGCCAATGAGAAACGCAATCCGGGGCATCGGGCGGCTATTCCCACCAGGGATCAATCGCCGCGATATCCTCATCCGACCAGCCGAAATGGTGCGCCAGTTCATGGACATAGATATGGGCAACCAGATCGGCCAGCGCCACATCGCCGCGTTCTGTCCATTCCTCCAGAATAGGGCGGCGGAACAGCCAGATGCAATCGGGGCGGTGCTGCGGATCGCTGATCGATTTTTCGGTGAGCGGGATACCGTCATACAGGCCGGTAAGCTCATAGGGATCCTCGATCCCCAGATCTTCCATCATGTCGTCCAGCGGGAAATCCTCGATGCGCAACCCCACTTCGGCGGCGGCCGGGGCAAAGGCGGCGGGAAGCGCCGCGATGGCAGCGGCAACGAGGGCCTCGATATCGGCCAGCGTGGGCGGCAGCAGCGGTTCATCGGTCATTCGGCCAAGGTAGCGCGGTTTTGGCTGGTGTTGAAGCGCTGTGTTACGATGTTGGGGCGAATCACGGCGCGCGGGGAGGGCGGGGATGGCAGGATACGAGGCCAGGACCAAGGCAAGCGGTGCCGATGTCGGTACCTTTCTTGTCCGGGTGGAGCCGGTCGCGCGACAGGCGGAGGCGCGTCGGCTGGTGGCGATCTTTCGCGAGGTCAGCGGCTTTGAGCCGCGGCTTTGGGGGCCGAATATCATCGGGTTCGGGCGCTACCGCTATACCTACGAAAGCGGCCATTCCGGCGAAGCCCCCGCCACCGGATTTTCGCCGCGCAAGGCGGAACACTCGATCTACATTGCCACGGGATATGCCGGACAGACTGCGCTGCTGGCAGCACTTGGCAAGCACCGGGTCGGCAAGGCCTGTGTGTACCTGCGGCATCTGGACGATGCCGATGAAGCGGTGTTGCGTCGCTTGATCCGGGCCGGGCTTGATGAACTGGCACTGCGCTGGCCGGTCTTGCCGGAGTAGCGCGCGCGGTGACCCGCCGCGAACTGGACAAATCGTGGCGTCCGTGACAGGGAGCAGCGGTTCAAGGAGAGTGCCATGACCCGCGCCACCGTCACCCGTTTTGCCCCGTCGCCAACCGGCAATATCCATATCGGCAACCTGCGCCCGGCGCTTTTGAACTATATGATTGCCCGAAAGGCGGGGGGAACGTTCATCCTGCGGCTCGATGATACCGACCCGGTACGCTCACAGCCGGAATATGCCGATGGCATCATGCGCGACCTTGAATGGCTGGGGCTGCACTGGGATCGGGTGGAGCGGCAATCGCTGCGGCTGGAACGTTACCGCGACGCCGCTGACCAACTGCGGGCGGCGGGGCGGTTCTATGAATGTTTCGAAAGCGCCGTCGAGCTGGACCTGAAGCGCAAGAAGCAGTTGAGCATGGGCAAACCGCCGGTCTATGACCGGGCGTCTTTGAAGCTGTCCTCCGCCGAGCGGGATGCCAGGCGCGCCGAGGTGCCGGGCTATTGGCGGTTTCTTCTGGATCAGAACCGGATCGAATGGGACGACGGCATTCTCGGGCCGATCTCGATTGATGCGGCGTCGGTTTCGGATCCGGTGATGTTCAAGGCCGACGGGCAGGTGCTATATACCTTTGCCTCATCGGTCGATGATATCGACATGGGAATTACCCACATCGTGCGCGGTGCCGACCATGTGACCAATACCGCCACCCAGATCCAGGTCATGGCGGCGCTGGGCGGCACCCCCCCGGTCTTTGCCCATCATTCGCTGCTGACCGGGGCGCAGGGCGAGGAATTGTCCAAGCGGCTGGGCACTTTGGCGCTGCGCGATCTGCGGGAGCGGGGCGTGGAACCGGCGGCTCTGCTGTCGTTGATGGCGCGGCTGGGCACCAGCCAGCCGGTGGAACTGCGCGGAACGCTGGAGGAGCTGATTTCCGGGTTCGATCTGGCGTCATTCGGCGCGGCACCGACCAAGTTCGATGTCGATGACCTGTTCGCGTTGACGGCGAAATATCTGCATGGATTGCCGTTTGCAGCGGTCAGGGCGCAGATCGCGGCGCTGGGGGTGCCTGACACACTGGCACCCCGGTTCTGGGATGTGGCGCGCGGCAATATCACCGTGCTGGCCGATCTGGGGCCGTGGTGGGCGCTGTTTCGCGATGGCGCTGTGCCCGAGATTGCCACTGAGGACCGGGAGTTTGTGGCGCAGGCTATGGCAATGCTGCCGCCGATGCCGTTTGATGAAACCACCTGGGGCAGCTGGACCAATGCGGTGAAAGCGGCGACGGGCCGCAAAGGCAAAGCCCTGTTCATGCCGCTGCGGCTGGCGCTGACCGGACAGGCGCATGGACCGGAAATGGTGCAGGTGATGCCGTTGCTGCAGGTCGTGTTGCCGGTTTGACTTTGGCATTCGTTGCAGCGAGCCCGCGTTTGTGCGATCCTGTTTCAGGGTTCTGAACCAGAAAGGTGACTGTGACCGATGGCCAAATGGGTGCCGGAAACACCGGGAAGACCATTGCCCGCGCAAAATGCCGTGGCAAAGTAGGACGGCGACGCGGCCGTGCAGGCCTGGATTGATCTTCTGCCGGGCTGGCAGGCGGATCAGGCGCGGCGAGTGGATGCCGTGGTCGCCCGCGTGCTGCCCGATGTTCACAAAGCGGTAAAGTGGCACCGGTTCTGGTATGGCGTGCCGAGGCAGGGCTGGATATGGGCGGGGTTCGCGTTCAAGGCGCATGTCAAGCTGGCGTTCTTTGACGGTGCCTCGCTGGTTCCCCTGCCGCCGGTTCATCTTGCAACCAAGCCCCAGCGCGCGCTTGATCTGCGTGAAGATGCGCCGCTCGACGAACTGCAGCTTGGTGACTGGGTCCGGCAGGCGAGCCTGTTGCCGGGGTGGGGCAAGGCGTGAAGGGCGAGCGCCTCATCTGTGCGGTTTGCATTCGATCTGGTTCGGGAAAAGCAGATTTCGGACAGGCATGATCTTCTTTTTCTTCTTCTGTTTCTTCCACTTGCCTGATTGGCAGCGTTCGGATTGCCCCACACCCCTTGCTTTCCGCCTTGCGCGTCCGGGCAATCGGCCTGCACGGCGCGCAACTGGTGCCCGTTCATCCAGTCCTCGGGCAACCCGTGTTGATGAGGCGATTTACCGTCACAGCAAAGAGCCCTGACACCTGATCTTTCGCGTTTCGGGCAGCAAAAACTGGTATCTGCTTTTGCAAGACCCGCTTTACGCATCACCGTGCGACCGAAGCCTTGCTTTCCGGTTTGAGGCGATGCGACTCCACCCTTGCCAGACTGCACCCCACCGGGTTAGCCTTGGCTGTCAGGATCGGGAGACACGGGCTTTGGCCCGGGCCGACGGAGCAAGCGCCCCGCTAAACTCTCAGGCAAAAGGACCGTTCTGGCTGCAGACTCTGAAGAGTGGTGCCGCAGCACCCGCCGAAGGGATAACGATCTCAGGCAACCGGACAGAGGGGGTATCACGGCAGGCATTGTGCCTGACGGTGACTATCTGGTCATTTGGCCGGTCTTAGGGGCGCGGGATGAGCGAACTGGAACAGATGCCGCTGCATGCAATGCATCTGGCGCTTGGGGCAAGGATGGTTGCCTTTGCCGGCTATCACATGCCGGTGCAATACCCGATGGGGGTGTTGCGTGAGCATCTGCACAGCCGTACCGCTGCCGGGCTGTTTGATGTCAGCCATATGGGGCAGGTGCTGGTGCGGGCCGGTTCGGTTCAGGCGGCGGCGCTGGCGATGGAGGCGCTGGTGCCGGTGGATCTGCTTGGTCTTGCCCCGGGGCGGCAACGCTATGCCATGTTCACCAATGCCGCAGGCGGGATCACGGATGATCTGATGGTGGCCAATCAGGGCGATCATCTGTTCGTGGTGGTCAATGCCGCCTGCAAAGCCGCCGACATTGCCCATATGCAGGCAGGACTGCCGGGCTGCGTGGTGGTGCCGGTGACTGACCGCGCCTTGCTGGCGCTTCAGGGGCCGCTGGCAGAGGCGGCATTGGCGCGGCTGGTGCCGGGGGCTGCGGCGATGCGGTTCATGGATGTTGCGGTGCTGCCGTGGGGTGGCAGTGATCTGTGGCTTTCGCGGTCGGGCTATACCGGTGACGATGGCTTCGAAATCTCGGCTCCGGAAGCGCTGGCGGTTGATCTGGCGCAGGCCCTGCTGGCGATGCCCGAGGTGGCACCTATTGGTCTTGGTGCCCGCGACAGCCTGCGGCTGGAAGCCGGGCTGTGTCTTTATGGCCATGATATTGATGCTGCTACCTCGCCGGTGGAAGCCGGACTGGACTGGGCGATCCAGAAAGCCCGGCGCAGCGGCGGCGCGCGGGCGGGCGGCTTTCCGGGTGCGGCGCGTATTTTGGGTGAACTGGTGCAAGGGCCAGCACGCCGCCGCGTTGGTCTGTTGCCAGAGGGTCGCGCATCTATGCGCGAGGGCACGCTGCTGTTTGCCGGGGCCGATGGCGGGGCGGAAATTGGCCGCATCACCTCTGGCGGATTCGGGCCAAGCGTGGAGCGGCCGATTTCGATGGGCTATCTGCCCATATCGCTTTGCGCGCCCGGCACCATTGTTTACGCTGATCTGCGTGGCAAGCGCCTGCCCGCGACCGTCTGCGGGCTGCCGTTCAGGCCCGCCACATTCAAACGCTGAAACATCAAAGTGCCGAGGGACCAGATGAAATTTACCAAGGATCACGAATGGCTGCGCCTCGATGGCGATCTGATCGTTGTCGGCATTACCGAACATGCCGCCACACAGCTGGGTGACGTGGTGTTCATCGAATTGCCAGAGGTCGAGGCGATGGTGGCCGAAGGCGACGAGGTGGTGGTGATCGAAAGCGTCAAGGCCGCATCCGACATTCTGGCCCCGGTGACCGGCGAAATTGTCGAGGTGAACGAGGCTTTGGCCGACAACCCCGCACTGGTCAACGAAGATCCGACCGGGGCTGCGTGGTTTTTCAAGATCAGGGTCGATGATCTGGCGGTGCTGGATGATTTCATGGATGAAGATGAATATCAGGAATTGATCGCGTGAAGGCGCCCCCCGAACTGGTCAAGATCACAGGGGCGCGTGGTGATTGGACCGCACTGGTTGGCCCGGACCGATTGGCCGTCATCCATAATATCTGGTGGACCCCGCCGGGCCGGTATCTTGACCCGATGCACGGTGCGAACCTGACTGGAAAGCGCTACAACGATTTTGTAGATGCCCTGCAGACCCATGATCGCACCGTCATGCAGAAGACCGCCGCGGATGGCAGTTTTGCCCGGCTTGGGTACATCGGTGTCTTCACTTTTGACTCTTTGGCGGTTGCAGCCGACGGGGCGGTTTCCCTGCGGATCACCGCGCGACTGCCGTTCCGCCCGGTCAACTGAGGTATAGCATGCCCTTCAATCCCAGTCTTTACGACCCCTATGATTTCGCCAACCGCCGCCATATCGGCCCCTCGCCCGAAGAAATGGCTCAGATGCTGGCGGTGCTGGGGGTCAGCTCGCTGGATGAGCTGATTGGCCAGACCGTTCCTGCCGCCATCCGCCAGAAGATGGCGCTGAATTGGGCACCCCTGACGGAACATGAGCTGCTGGCGCAGATGCGGGACGTTGCGGGGCGCAATCGGGTGATGGTGTCCTTGATCGGGCAGGGTTACTACGGGACCGTTACCCCACCGGCAATTCAGCGCAACATTCTGGAAAATCCGGCCTGGTACACCGCCTACACTCCTTATCAGCCCGAAATCGCCCAAGGGCGGCTGGAGGCGTTGCTGAACTATCAGACCATGGTGTGCGATCTGACCGGGCTGGCGGTCGCCAACGCCAGTCTGCTGGATGAAGCCACCGCCTGTGCCGAGGCGATGGTGATGGCCGAACGGGTGGCCAAATCCAAGGAGCGCGGGTTTTTTGTCGATGAAAACTGCCACCCGCAGAACATCGCGGTGATGCAGACCCGCGCCGCGCCACTGGGGATAACGATCATTGTCGGGGCACCGGATGACTGCGACCCTGCCGCCGTTTTCGGCGCGATTTTTCAGTATCCCGGTACGCTTGGCCATGTGCGGGATTTTGGCAACGCCATTGCGGCGCTGCACGGCGCGAAAGCGGTTGCGGTCATGGCGACCGACCTTCTGGCGCTGACCATGCTGAAAGACCCGGGTGCGATGGGGGCCGATATTGCCGTTGGCTCCAGCCAGCGCTTCGGCGTGCCGATGGGCTACGGCGGCCCGCATGCCGCCTTCATGTCCTGCCGCGATGATCTGAAACGGGCGATGCCGGGGCGGATTGTCGGCGTTTCGGTGGATGCGCGCGGCGGGCGGGCTTACCGGTTGAGCCTGCAGACCCGCGAACAGCATATCCGCCGTGAAAAGGCCACCAGCAACGTCTGTACCGCGCAGGCTTTGCTGGCGGTGATGGCCAGCTTTTACGCGGTGTTTCACGGGCCAAAGGGCCTGCGCGCCATTGCCGAGCGGGTGCATTTCCGCACGGTTCGGCTGACCAAGGCGCTGCGCGCTGCCGGGGCGAAAGTGTCGCCGAAAGCGTTTTTCGACACGATTACTGTCGAGGTCGGGGTGGGGCAGGCGGGCATCATGGCCGCCGCCCGCGCCGAGGGGTTGAATTTCCGCAAGATCGGGCTGGACCGGGTGGGAATATCACTGGATGAAACCACCGATGATGCCGTGTTGCTGCGCATTCTGCGGGCCTTTGGCATCCTTACGGTGCCGCCCCATCGCGGCGCGCTGGGCTTTCCCGAGGATCTGATCCGCACCAGCGACTATCTGACCCATCCGGTGTTCCAGATGAACCGCGCGGAGTCCGAGATGATGCGCTACATGCGCCGCCTGTCGGACCGCGATCTGGCGCTGGACCGGGCGATGATCCCCTTGGGTTCCTGCACGATGAAGCTGAATGCGGCGGCAGAGATGATGGCGGTGTCCTGGCCGGAGTTTTCCAGCCTGCATCCCTTTTGCCCGCCCGATCAGGCACAGGGCTATGCCGGGGTCATCGCAGATCTTTCGGCAAAGCTGTGCGCCATCACCGGCTATGACGCGATGAGCCTGCAGCCCAATTCCGGCGCGCAGGGTGAATATGCCGGTCTGCTGACCATCGCCGCCTGGCACCGTTCGCGGGGCGAGGGGCAGCGCGACATCTGCCTGATCCCGGTTTCGGCGCACGGCACCAACCCGGCTTCGGCGCAAATGGCCGGGATGAAGGTGGTGGTGGTGGCCAGCCTGCCCAACGGCGACATTGACCTGCAGGATTTCCGCGCCAAGGCTGTGGCCGCCGGGGCGAACCTTGCCGCCTGCATGATTACCTATCCCTCCACCCATGGCGTGTTCGAAGAAACGGTGTCGGAGGTTTGCGCCATCACCCATGACCATGGCGGGCAGGTCTATCTGGACGGGGCCAACATGAATGCCATGGTCGGGCTGAGCCGCCCGGGTGATATCGGATCGGATGTCAGCCACCTGAACCTGCACAAGACCTTTGCCATTCCGCATGGCGGCGGCGGGCCGGGAATGGGGCCGATCGGGGTCAAGGCGCATCTTGCGCCGTTTTTGCCCGGGCACCCAGAAACTGGCGGCGACCAAGGGCCGGTGTCTGCCGCCCCCTATGGCTCGGCCTCGATCCTGCTGATTTCATGGGCCTATTGCATGATGATGGGCGGCGCTGGCCTGACGCAGGCGACCAAGGTGGCGATCCTGAACGCCAATTACATCGCGGCACGTCTGGAAGGCGCGTTTCCGGTGCTGTTCAAGGGCAAATTGGGCCGGGTGGCGCATGAATGCATTCTAGACCCGAGGGCTTTTGAAGTTTCGGCCCATGTGACGGTGGATGACATTGCCAAGCGCCTGATCGACAACGGCTTTCACGCGCCAACCATGAGCTGGCCGGTAGCGGGCACCCTGATGGTGGAGCCGACCGAGTCAGAGACCAAGGCCGAGATCGACCGCTTCATCACCGCCATGCTGGCGATCCGCGAAGAGATCCGCGCAGTGGAGGAGGGCCGCCTGCCGCCCGACAACAACCCGCTGAAACACGCACCCCATACGGTGAACGATCTGGTGGAAAACTGGGACAGGCCCTACAGCCGCGAACAGGGCTGCTTTCCCCCGGGGGCCTTTCGGGTGGATAAATACTGGCCCCCGGTTGGCCGCGTTGACAATGTGTTTGGCGACCGCAACCTGATCTGCACCTGCCCGCCGCTGGAAAGCTATGTTGAGTTGGCAGAGCAGCGCGGGCCGCTTCACGCAGTGCCCGGTGCGGCAGGACATGTGAGCGGCTCGCCGCCAATGGACCTGTGATGACGGGGTTGGACCATTCGCTGGCCCCGAATTTTGCTGTACAAGCGGGCAAGACCGGCACTGGCCCGATCTGGCCAATGCCCGCGATTCGTGTACTGCAAACGGTTGAAAAGGGGCTTTGAATGGTCTTTCGATCCTATTTGCTGTTGGTGATCTGGATGTGCGCCGTCTTTGGCTCTGCCTCTGATTTGCAGGCACAGAAACTGCCAAAAGTCTGCGCGGAGCTGAAAAACGCCTGCGAGAATGCCGGGTTTGTCGCCGGTAAACCGGGCAATCCGGGACGTGAGATGATGCTCGATTGCATCAACCCGCTGGTCGGGGGCCGGGCAAGCGCGAAATCAGACGGATTGACGCTGCCGACGGTCAGCGCCGGGGCTCTGAAAGCCTGCGGATCGGCGCTGGACGCCAAAGGCAGGACCAACCCCGCAATGACTACCGAGGCCGCAACGCCGCCGCAACAGCCGATTCCGGTGGCGGCCGACGGCGCGCCGCGCCCCAATTTCGTGCTTGTCCTGGTGGACGACCTGTCGATGGATCTGGTGTCCGCTGAAACCGGTGTTTTGGCCGCATCCATGCCAAATCTGGCCAAGATGCAGAGCGAAGGGGCAACTTTCGACCGATTTTTCGTCACCGACTCGTTGTGCTGCCCGTCGCGCACATCGCTGTTTACCGGCCTGCTGCCGCATAATTCGGGGGTCTATACCAACGCCCCGCCGACAGGTGGCTACAAGGTCTTCGTCTCGAATGGCAATGACGACAAGACCATCGCGGTAGCTTTGCATGACCGCTCTTACCTGACGTCGCTGAACGGCAAATATCTGAATGGCTATGACTGGCGTAGTGATCCACTGCCACCGGGTTGGAGCGACTGGGGGGTAGCGAGCAACGGCTATCCGGCATTCGATGTCGAAGTGAATGAAAATGGAAAAATGGTCCGGCACCCTGAACATCTGACCGACTGGCTGTCGGTCAAGGGCCAGGCCTTCATCGCCAATACCAACGGCCAGCCGTTCTTCATCGAACTGGCACCGTTTTCGCCGCATGCGCCTTTTCTGCCTCCAGCGCGCTATGCCAACAGTTTTGACGGTCTGATCTATCCGCGCACTCCGGCATTCGGCGCACGACCGAACGCAACGGCACCAGCCTGGCTGCAGAGCATTCCAGCGCTGGAGTCTGACGACATCAAGCGGATCGATGCCGTGTTTCGCGCCAGGATGCGGGCAGACAAGGCGATTGACGACATGATCGGCGACCTTCGCGCGGCACTGGACCAACAGGGGTTGGCGCAGAATACCTATGTGATCTTCACTTCTGACAACGGTTTCCATCTGGGTGACTATTCGCTTCGCGCCGGCAAGCTGACGCCGTTTGACACCGATATTCATGTTCCTCTGATCGTGGTTGGCCCCGGCATTGCAGCAGGCAGGCATATCCCGGAAATTGCGATGAATGTGGACCTCTATCCGACCATCGCCGAGTTGGCCGGAATACCTGACGCAGCTTCGGTCGATGGGCGCAGTCTCGTAGCGTTGCTGAACGGCCAACCCGCCGGTTCCTGGCGCACGATGGCCGTCATAGAGCATAAGCAGGCCGGGCCCGACAGCGACGACCCCGATGCGCCACCGCCAAGGGCAGGCGATCCGCCGGACTATGTGGCGCTGCGGTTCCTGGATGCGATGTATGTGGAATATGGCGGGCCGGCACCCGAAATCAGCTATTATGATCTGGCCACCGACCCCTACGAGTTGAACAATATCGCGGCAAAGCTGACGGCGGCGGAACTGGCATTCCTGCATCAGGCGGCGGCGGCGAACCATACCTGCGCCGGTGCCGATTGTCTGCTGGCGCAAAGCCTGCGGCCATGACGGGGCGGGCCGAAAGCCGGTTGCCTTGACAAGTCCGCCCTGATCCGCGACAACCCGGCGGGTTGGGGTCGTAGCTCAGTTGGGAGAGCGCGTCGTTCGCAATGACGAGGTCAGGGGTTCGATCCCCCTCGACTCCACCATACCACACTTCAACGGTGAAAATCCAACCAACACTCTGAATGGAAACGAAAATTCCGGCGTTCGACAGCCTCCTTTTCCGGAGTATCTCAGGGGATTCACGAAGAGCATCCGCATCACCCGCCTGTCGTTTAGGCCGTGGCTAATTTTTCCATATATTCCAAGGGTTTGACCGAAAATTCAGGGCATGTTCGTTAGACTCTTCCAGCCTGCCTCCTGGAGGGACGATTGTCGTGGCAAGTTGGCTCAGTACGACCTTCTCGCGCTCCAGCTTGTCGATGCGGCCGTCGTCGAGGAACCGGGTGAATGCCTCCCGGCGGCCCTCCTTCTCGAACATGCGCTTGATCGCCCTGGCGACCGGGTTGTGTTTGGACATGCGGGCACGCTCGGGCCGGAGCCG
>Ga0105044_10002511_pt1 | contig 25056 bp, 29 predicted proteins | sample MAT01_FD_78092 | JGI IMG/M metagenome (GOLD analysis project Ga0105044, IMG submission 78092) | Freshwater microbial communities from Lake Fryxell liftoff mats and glacier meltwater in Antarctica - MAT-01 | ecosystem: Environmental > Aquatic > Freshwater > Ice > Liftoff microbial mat | place... | reverse complement strand
TGGTGGTGAACTCGCGCGGGGTCCCGCCCGCGGCGGCAACTCCCTTCTTGGCGGCTTGGGCTTGCCGGCCCAGCGAAATGTTGCACGGAGCGGCCTCGTTCCACGTCGTGACGACACCGACGAACGGTTGGGCGATTTCGTGGGCCGTCAGGCCCATGGCGTACAGGAACGCGCGGTGCGGAGCTCGCTCAGGTCCGACGGTGGTGTGTCGGCTCGGCAGGCTCGACTTGTCGACCCTGGGCCGCACCACGATCTCCTGCGGAGATGGGTCGGGAGTGGAAGCTGCTGGCTCTTCGAGGTTCACTGGAGCACGTCGTCGACATCGAACACTACGAAGCGAACCGTCATCTCGAACTTCCTGACCTCGAAGCTGCTGCTGGCTGTGGGACATTACCAGTGGCGCCATCTCAAGAGCCAGCGGTGCTGCTACCAAGAATTTTCCGGCGGTCACGAATCCCTCATCGGGTGGGTACCGCCTCGGGCTGGCTGGCATTGCTGCTCGGCGGCCGAATCCGGCACCGCTTCGCGCCAATCGGCGGAGCCGAGCTCGAGCTGCCGCAACGAACGGACCACACGCGGCCAGCCACGTTGCCATGATCGTCTTGGAGACCAACGTCGTGTCCGAACTCATTCGTGCCGCACCGGCCGAGTTCGTCGTCGACTGGGTTGATCGGCAACCTGCGACCGACATTCACCTCACGGCAATCACTGTCGCCGAACTGCTCTACGGCGTCGCCCGGCTCCCCGCCGGCAACCGCAAGACCGATCTGGCGGAACGTATCGAAGCGATGTCGACCGAGGCCTTCGATCACCGCCTTGTTCCCTTCGACGAGACGGCGGCCGCTCACTTTGCGGACATCGTCGTTCGCCGCGCACGCGCAGGGCGCCCTCTCGCCATGGCCGACGCCCAGATCGCCGCCACCTGACGAAGCCACGGAGCCCTGCTGGCCACCCGCAACATCGTGGATTTCGTCGACACCGGGATCACCCACGCCGACCCCTGGATCCAGCACTGAACCACACGGCCCCCGCAGAGGGGTCAGGGTCCCCGAGCCGCGTGACCGAGAGCTGCATACGAATCGTCTGACGTAACGTATGCTTCTCGCATGACAACGGTGAGTTTTCGAGCCGACGATGCCACGATCGCAGCTCTCGAGGCCGAGGCGGAAAGGGCCGGCGCGAGCAAGTCCGAACTGCTGCTGCGAGCGGTGCGCGAATTCCTGTATCGGCTCGCCTGCGAGCGCGACGCCGATCTGTACGGTCGTGCGCCCTTGACAGAGTCCGAGACCGAGCTGTGGCCGGCAGAGGCCTGGGTCGACGATGCGCCAGGAACAGATTGGAACGAGGTCTTCTACAAATGAAGCGGGGGGAGGTGTGGTTCGTGCAATCGGGAGTCGGAGGCGACCGTCCAGTGCTGATCCTGACTCGCGATCCGGTGGCCGACCGCATCGACAACGTGGTCGTGGCACAACTCACCACGACCGTCAGAGGGCTGATGTCCGAGTTGCCGCTCGGCGCCTCCGATGGCTTCGGGACCGATTGCGTGGTGTCGTTCGACAACCTTCACACACTGCCGCGTGCAGCGTTTCGTCGTCGGGTCGCCAGCTTGTCGCCCGAGCGTCTCCGCCAGGCATGCGTTGCGTTGAACGATGCGCTTGGCTGCCGGCCCTGACCAGCCGTACCGAGCGCATGCATGGAGACCCCCCGAACAGACTGCACCGTGGTTCGGCTCACTCGTCGCCGGATGCTGCAGCTCGGCGCAGCGAGTCTTGCGGTGGCCGGTGCCTCGTGCTCGGATGACGGTGGCTCGGACGGGGGTGGCACGAACGCACGCACCACCGGCGACGACGACGCGAGCGATGTCGTGGATGTCGTGGATGTCGTCGTAGTCGGTGCAGGTATCGCGGGTCTCAGCGCCGCCCGCACGCTGGTCGCTGCGGGTCGATCGGTCGTGGTGCTGGAGGCCTCGTCGCGGGTAGGCGGCCGATTGCGTACCGACCGCAGCCTAGGCCTCGCCTTCGATCTCGGTGCGAGCTGGATCCACGGCACGCAGGACAATCCGATCACCGATCTTGCAGTTGCTGCAGGTGCCCCCACGCGCGAACTCGACTTCTCCGACGTGACGGCGTTCGACGAAGGAGGCGCTCGCTGGACGCAGGAGGAGTTCGTCCAAGCGGAGGCCGTCTACACCGAGCTCCTCGAGACACTCGTCGATGAAGGTGAAGACGGCGTCTCGTTCGAAGCTGCCCTCACCGTGTTCGAACCGGACTGGTTCGACGACCGGTTGCGAAGTTTCTTCACGTCGGCCTATCTCACGTTCGACACCGGCGAACTGGATCAACTGTCCTCGACGCTCTATGACGAAGGAGAAGTCTTCGGCGGTCCGGAGGTGGTGATGGCCGAGGGCTACGACCTGCTCACGACGTTGCTCGCAGATGGGCTCGACATCAGGCTCGATCAGCCCGTGGAACGCGTTGCTTCATCAGGTGATTCCATCACCGTGGTGTCGGGCCAACGACGCATCACTGCGGCAGACGTCGTCGTGGCGGTGCCGCTGGGTGTGATGAAGGCCCGCGTGATCGCATTCGATCCAACGCTCCCGGCGGACACGAGGACAGCGATCGCCGCTGTCGGCTTCGGTGCTGTCGACAAGTTCCTGTTCGTGTGGGACGACACGTTCTGGGACGACACCGACTATCTCGTCTACACGCCGTCCCGCCAGGACCTCTTCAACTGGTTCCTCAACGTCAATTCACTCCACCCGGGTTCGCACGCGCTGATGACTTTCGCATATGCCGACGAAGCGCTGGCGAGCGAGGCCCTCACCGACGGCGAGATCACCGACCTCGCAATGCGCTACCTCCGCGACATGTACGGCCCCAACGTCCCGAACCCGACCGCGATGCGGCGCAGTGCCTGGGCAACCGACCCGTTCACGCTCGGCGCTTACTCGTTCACCTCCATCGACACCCGCATGGAGCACTTCGACCGTCTCGCCGCGCCGGTCGGCCGCATCCATTTCGCCGGCGAGCACACCCACCGCGCCTACTTCTCGACCGTGCACGGCGCGTACCTGAGCGGCCAACGCGCCGCAGAGGAGATCCTCGATCAATGACGACCGCATCACCAGGAAGTTCGCTTCCACAACAGATGCGCGCGGCGCTGCTCATCGGCTACGGGGGGCCGAATCAGTTGGTCGTGAGCGACGAGGTACCGGTGCCTGTGCCCGGACAGGACGAGGTGCTGATTCGTGTTGCCGCATGCGGTGTCAACAACACAGACATCAATACTCGGGTTGGTTGGTACAGCGCGTCGGTAGCTGCGGCCACCGCTGATGGCGGGTTCGGCGTCGACGATCCGGTGGCCGCTGCGTGGGGTTCGGCGGCGATGCAGTTCCCACGGATTCAGGGAGCAGACATCTGCGGCACGGTGGTGGTCGGACCCGATCACCTGGTCGGCTGTCGAGTGATCGTCGATCCGATCCTGCGCGACCCCTCCGACCCCGACAACCGAGCGCAGGTCGGTTATCTGGGCAGCGAGCGCGATGGAGGCTTTGCGGAGTATGTGTGCGTGCCGCTCTCCAATCTCCACCCGGTGCGCAGCGAGCTGTCCGATGTCGAGTTGGCCGCTATCGCATGTTCGGGCGGCGCAGCCGAACACATGCTCGCCCGTGCAGGGGTCAACGCTGGTGAGACGGTCGTGGTGACCGGCGCCTCGGGTGGCGTCGGCACCTTCCTCGTGCAGTTGGCGCGCCGCCGCGGGGCGAGGGTGATCGCCGTGGCCTCCGCAGAGAAGGCCGATGTAGTGCGGGCGATCGGTGCCGACGCTGTGGTTCCACGCGAGGCTCCAGACCTGATCGCGGAGGTGCGCGCCGCCGCCGCCGGCCCGATCGACGTCGTCGCCGATGTGGTTGGTGGTGCTGCGGCCTTCGCCGGATGGCTCGAACTGCTACGCGTGGGCGGTCGGTACACGACTGCTGGTGCGATCGCCGGCCCGATGGTCCAGCTCGATCTGCGCACCCTGTACCTCAAGGATCTGTCCCTGTTCGGAGCAACGGTTTTCCCGTCTTCGCTGTTCGCGGACCTCGTTGGTTACATCGAGCGCGGCGAGGTGCAGCCCGTCGTCGCCGCCACCTTCGCGCTCGGGCAGATCCACGAGGCGCAGGCCGCATTCGCCCGGAAAGCCCACACGGGCAGCATCGTCATCACGCTGTGAGCACTGTGCTCGGCATCGGGCGGTGGGTCTGCAGCTCAGGGTCGATGATGAGATCGACCCGTCAGCCTGGTCCGCTGCCGTAAACATCGCGTGTCGACTCACCGGCATCGAACCTGGCCTGTGTGGCAGCCATCCGATCGAGCGCATCGGGCAGGCCGCTGAACGACTGGAAGACGGTTTGATCGTTCGCCACTGCGTCCGCAATTCGCAGCAGATCGTCACCGTCGGTCAGCATCTGCTTCATTCCGGCAACGGCCGCCGGCGAAGAATCGGCAATTGTGATCGCCCACTCGACGGCCAAGCTGAGCGACGACCCAGTCGGGACAACTCGATTGAGACCCCCGAGCTCGAGCATCCGCCGGGCGCTCACCTGCTGGCCGAGCAACACAATCTCCGCCGTCGCCGTGCGGCCGATGAGCTGACGAAGTCGCGACGTGCCGCCCAAGCCGGTGCCGACACCAATTCCCACCTCGGGTTGGCAGAACAGCACCTGCTCCTCGGCGATGCGCAGGTCGCACGCCCAACCCAGCTCGCACCCGCCGCCGGAGGTGTCGCCAGAGATTGCTGCGATGGATACCACTGCGGTACGGGTGAGCTCATGCATCGCCCGAAACCATGAGCCACCATCTCCTGTGGTCGCCTTACCGGCCATCGTGTCGCCGAGGTCGCGGAGCCATGCGTGTTGCAACCAGTGGCCGGGCACTCCCGAGGCGATCACCACTGCCCGGGCGCCGCCCTCGCGAGCTGCGAGCAGCGCGTCCGCCAGTTGTTCGATGGCGATCCACGACCCAAAGTTGGAGATCGCCGGGTTGGTCATCGTGACGACGGCAACACGGTCGTGAGGCCACTCGACGCTCACCAGCTTGGTCATTCCGCTGACCGTAGTTCGCCGGGGAGCGCCGCTCGACGGAGTTCGTGACCAGACTCGAGACTGCGCGACTGGCAGACGGAAAGCCTCAGGCGTCCGATTTCAAAGACCTTCAACGACAACAACCCCAGGTCACTTGGACCTGGGGTTGAAGTTCTACTGTAGCGACGACCGGCGAACCGGGGATTGCACGCAGTGAATACCGTCGGCCGGTCAGGCCGTACGGCGAGCGCGAATCGAGATGACCGCGAAAGCGATGCCGATGGTGACCAGCGCGATGGCGATGCCGACGATCTGCATCGTGTTGTTACCCGTGGCCGGCAAGCCGTTGGCCTCGGAAGCGAGACACGCGAGATAGCCCTGCGTATCGAAGACGCCGCCGACCGTGAAGTCGCCAGCTGTACATGCTGCGGACACACCTGCGGGCGCAGCAGCCAAGAACAGTCCGGCAGCGATAGCGGTAATCGCTGCAAGCCACATGCCAAGCTTCTTTTGAACCTTGCTCATTGAACCCCCCGTTCAAACCGTCGAACCTTTTCGACGCAACGGCAGAAGGTATCAGGTTTCAACCGGTAGCGCCACACCGACGCACTCTGCTCGTCGACGACGGCCTCGACGCCATCGGCGAGCCACGAGAATCGCAACGGCAATGCCGGGAAGCAGTTGCGACAGCAGAGCAGGGATCGTGGCCAGGTTCCAGACGAGCCCCCCACCGGTCGGCAAGGACAGCAACCCTTCCGGGGTGGTCGAGGCGAAGTGCACTCCGCGCATCCAGCCACCCGAACCGGCTCTCGACAGCTGCACTGCCTGCGGCGAGTCGACCCAGGCGAACCCCGGCCCCAGGGTGCGCGTCGCCACCGTCGCCCCGTCGGAGTCGACTGCGGCGCCATGCCAGGACATCACCTCGTACAACGCAATGTCGTCGGCGTCGATGACACGGCGCAGGCCGGCGTCGGTGTCGAGAGCTGCGTAGCGCTGCTGGTGAACGGTCTTCAGCATGACGATCCAGCGCACACCGAGATCGCCAAGCTCTGGGCCGATCGACTTGCCACTCACCAGTGTCTTGATGAGGGCCGTAGCCGAGACTTCACGGGCGTCGCCGGTTTCGCGGACGCCCTGCTGCAGCCCGTTGTCCGACGACGCAAGGACGTCGCCGCCGAGATACAAAGACAGCGGATTCAGCACCCTGCGAACCGGACCGCCGTCAATACTGAGGTTGAAGTATTGGAACCATGGGAGTGCGAGCACCGTGCCCGGCTCGGTGTCGATCGCGTCGCGGGTCTGTTGCCAACTGTGCGGGAGCGGCGTGGAGCTGAGCTGGCCACCCAGGCCCCACACGCCCGGCACCGCGAGCATCACCGTGATCGCAAGCGGAAGCACCAGCGCCGGCCCGGACCATGCTGCAAGGTCTCGTCGACGTCGACACGCCTCGTACAACCGTTGGCCACCCAACGCCGCCGTCGGGGCCAGCCAGAGCAGATGCAGCGTGAGCATCCGATGACCTTCCCGCCAGATGCCGGCGAGCAGATGATCGTCGACCCAAAGAAATACGGTGCTCACCCCGCGAATGGCTGAAGCGGCAGCAACGAACCAGCCGAGGGCACCAAGAACGACCAACGGGACTCGCGTCTCGTCATCAACCCTTCGCGTTCCGATCACTCCGAACGTGAGTAACGCGAGTCCGACGGCGGTGACGGCGAGGCCGCTCCCCCCGATTTGGAAGTAGGTGTTCCAGAACCCTCCGCCCGCTGACAGCCGAGCCAGACCGCTCAAGCCGGCAGCGTCTGTCGGAAATGCCGACCCGCTGGCCATTTCGATGTGGTTCGTAAGGCTGACAAGGACGCCCGGCACCAGCCACGGCGCCTGCGCACAGAGTCCGACCAAGAACGCCGACAGCCATCGCTCGTGGCGACCGCACAGCACCGCCACGAGGATGACGGTGAGGGCCACAGAACCACCAAAATGACCCGCGAAGCCCATTGCGAAGCAAGCAACGAACGTGGCACCGAGGCGTCGCCCCGGGCGGAGCAACACCGGAAGCACCCAGGGCAACACGGCGTGCGGCATGGTGACGTTGAAGTGGCCGACCGCGGCTCTGGTGAGGATGAACGGACTCAACGCGTACAGCGCGCCGGCGACGTGACACACGTAGGGACTTGCCGTCGTCGCAATCCGCTTCGTCAACCGTGCCATGCCAACCCACGGAACGACGAACAACGCAACCAGCAAGACCTTTCCGACAACGGTGGCCGGAATGAGCACGGACAACCAGGAGATGGGCAACCACAAGGGCAACCTTCGGGGAAGCTCGGGGCCAAGGCCCCAGAAACCGAGCGGGGTGTCCAGGCGGGGGGTGAGAATCAAGTCGAGATTGAAGAGCGCCCCCGGCCGCAACGCCGGCCCGAGCAACAGGACTGCGATGACTGTCGGCCCGAGCCACTCCGCTGCGGTTCGCCATCGGTGGCTGTTGAGTACGGTCATTGGCGCTCGACCCTAGGTCGCAGCCTCGCCGCGGCAGCACTCGACGCGGACCCCACACCGCACCCGACCAGGGCAGCCACGAGGCCACCGGCCCAGTCCAACGGGTTGTGCCACCAACCGAACATGATCGAAGAGCCGTTGTCAGCGAGGAACGTTGCCCAGGAGGACACCAGTAGCCCTGCGACCAACAACGCAGCAGCGCGCCGTGGCACGGCGAGTGCGCTGCGGTGCCACGCAAACGCAACCAGCGGAACAATGAGAACGGCACCCGGATGGCACAGCACGGCGCCTGCCATCAGCGCACCGGTGGAGACGGCGCTGCACAGCGTGTGCGAGCGGCGGGTGGCGAGCAACACTGCTGCAGTCGCGAATGCTGTGGCCAACAGTGATGGAAGTGAGTGGACGCTCACGACCACCAGCACCGCCATGACGACCGCACCCGACCCTCCGGCGAGCACTGCAGCGCGCTGGCTGAACCATCGCCTTGCGAGCAATCCGGCGAGGACCACGCACGCCCCCGCTGCGAAGGCGGCAAGCCATGCCAGGCCAACGGGAGCGAACGCGACCAGCGCTGCCGGCAACGGCAACACCGACGTGGCGGCCGGACCGTGATGGTCAACGATGCTGTACGAGGTTGCGAGACGCAGGTTCGAGACCAGCGTCGACGGGATCGCGGCGCGATCGAGAACGCTCGGCGTGACAGCCGCAGCTGCGATTGCTGCCAGCCAGATCGGCAGGATCGTGGCGAGCCGGCGTGACGTCCAGGTCTCCCAGAGCCGTGACGACTGGAGCCGTGCCCGTACCTGCCACGCAGCGGCGCCGCTCGCCCTGGTCGCTAAGGAGCGATGACTGGTGGATCGTTCGTCGGCTGCAGCCAGCGCGATGCTCTGGAAGAGGAACACGACGGCGAACGCTGCGAGTGTGCTGGGGGCCAAGCGGCGAGAAGCGTAGTCGATGTTCAGGGGCACCCCCGTGTCGGTGATCGCCGACAGCAACGCTGCCGTGGCCAACAGCACAGGGGGCACCAGCCCGATGAGGTCCTTGAGCGCGGGCGCTAGCAACACCAGCGTGAGAACCACTGCGCCGATTGCCAGGCCCCAGGGCCCGGCAAGGGCGGCGCTCAGGGCAGTGGCGATGACGATCGTCACGACGTCGCGGAGGCGCGAAGGGGCCGCTGGGCCACCGACGACCAGGGTCTCGACTGCCGAGGTGTCGACTGCGGGGGCAGTGGGCATCAATTGCGTCGAGCGTCGTCGGAACACGAGTACCAGGCAGCACAGCACCGACACAGCGGACACCGCCAGGGCGACACGGAGGCGTTCGCCTGGCTCATAGACGATGGTCACGGGCGTTGCGCCGCTGGCGCTGAACGTCCAGCTGTTGCCCGCGTCGCGCTCCTGCGCGGCCAGCCTGCGACCGTCCACCTCCAGCACCCACTGAGGATCGAACGAGGTCCGTAACGTCAGCGTCACGTCGCCAGCACCCGTGACGAGCACGTCGATGCGCTCGGACGAGTTGTGAAGCCAAGAAACGGTTGCAGCGGAGCTTGCGGTAGTGGAGGTGATCGCCGGGTTTGCTGTGTTCGAGTTGTTCGAGTTGTTCGAGTTGTCGGGGACCAGCGCGATCTGATCGAACATGCCAGCCGACTCGGTCTCCAGCTGCCAGGTCCCGGTGCTCATCGGGAGCGGATCGCAGCCTTCGAACAGGACGGGCCGACCGTTGAGCACGTCGCCGATCGTGCCAATGACCCGGACGGGGATGGAGGCTCCGTTGATGCCGTCGGGGCCGATGCGCAGGCCGAGATCGTGGCACTCACGCGACAGTGCGCGAGAGGCGGTGTAGGTGTTGACTCGACTGTTGTTGACCGAGACTTCAGCAATGCGCACCAAAGACGGCCTGAACGTCGAGCTGTCGTCGATCGCAGTGATCCGAAGCGTCACCTGATTGCTCTGCACGGGACGAACCAGTCGAACTGATGCCGTCCGAGTGCACACGGGTGTCTTCGCCTTCGTACATCTGGGGGCAGCGAAGGTCGCGCTGACCTGCTGATCGCCAACGAGTACTTCCACTCGGCTGATACGTGCAGTGCCGTTGTCCGCTGGCTCGGTGATGGTGATCGAGTGGATCAGCTGCTCCGCCACCTGCAACGACAAGGTCGAATCGAGTACAGCCCCACCCACCCATGACGTGGTGGCGTCGCCGTCGAGCGCCAACGCAGCGGGCGCTTCCAGCTGCAACCCGGGTAGCCGATCGGACGACGCGCTCGGCTCACCGAGCAACGTCGCGAGGATCGAGTCAGACGTGGACGCAAGCAACCGCAACGAGCCCGAGATGACGAACGAGTCGTCGTGGGCCACGGAGAAACGGCGGCGAATCGACAACTCTTCGTCGAAGGCCGTGGATGACGTTCCAGGGGCGACGGCTGACACCGGTTGCGTCGATCGAGAGAACGTGTACGAGATCGGCGTCGTCAGTAGTGCCTGTTGCACCGCCGGGTCGGCGCGGGTGAACAGGTCACGCGGAGTTTGGATCCGCTCGACGAGGTCGAGGTTGTCGATCGACACCTCGGTGAGCCCCACCTCACCACCAAAGATCCCGATGCCGGTCAGCGCTATCGAGATCGTCGAGGTCGTGCGTCCATCGAGATCAACCTCGCCGATGCCACTTTCGTCAAGAGGGACTGCCACCGGCGAGCCACTGCTGAAACGGACTTCCACGGCCGTGACGGTTGGCAACCCAGTAGCAGTCATCATCGACTGGATGCTCATTCGCCGGATCTCTGTCGGAACCCGCAGAGTGACCTCCATCTCCGGGCGCGGGCCGATTCCCGACCAGGGAATCGTCCAGGAAGTATTCGAGTCGCGGTCGAAGGCCAGCGAGGCACGCTGATCGTTTCGATTGCCGCCGAACCGCGTGAAAGCGCCGGTGATACTGGTTGCATCGCGAAACCAGGCCACCGACTCGGAGTGAGGCTGGTCGGGGTACATCGGCCGAACCTCTCGGTCGAGTTCCTCACCATCGGACAGGGTCGGCGACAGTTGTGGCTCGTGATGCAGCAGTGTGCGCACCCTTCGTCGAGCGGTGTCGGTGATACTGACGTGGGCACCGTTGCCAAGTGCTCGAGCGAGCTCGGAATCCGACATTGCGCCAGAGGCGAGAATGTAGGTGGCGGAACCAGCGACCCCGGCTTGGAGAAGTTCGGGCCACGATTCGGCCGTTCCCGCCACGATCAGTTCACCGCCGGGCGTTGCATCGACGACGTCCAGGTAGCGGCCCGGTGTTCGGAGTCGGTACACCTCGACGGGCCGCAAGGTCCGTTCGTACTCGGCGACTGACGAGATCTCACCGGAGGCGACAATGCCCTGCCCCGCTGCCCCGAACGATCCGACGAGCTCGAGACTCGGATCGGAACGCAACTCGCGATAGGTCGCTGGGCGTGCCAGGTTGAGTCCCACCCAGTTGAGGTCGTTGCGAATCACGATCTCGGTGATGCCCAGTCGTTGCGCCATCGCAGCCGCAACACCAGGGCGATAGTGCGGCGATTGCGCGGCCAGCGTCACTGCCTCGAGGGCGTTGTGACCGGTTCTGGTCGACAGCATCCAACCGGTTGCAGTCGCATGGGGTCGAGCCAACAACGCGTCGAAGATGTCGTCACCTACGTAACCCCAGCTGTAGTCCGCCTGCGAGATCGCAGGGACGATCAAGGACCGCCCGTCGGCGTCGAGCCCATCGAGATACTTCAGCGCTTCGGTCCAGTAGGTCGGAACCGACTCCACCTGTTCGGAGGGGTCGTAGACCGACGAGGTGATGAACGGAGTGGCCACACCCACCATGACGATGCAACCAACAGCCACGGCTGTCATCGAGAGACGGCGTGATCGTCCTGCACACCAGCGCACACCGTCGACAAACCCGATCGCAGCGAGCGCTGAGACGCCGACGACAAGTCCTCCGCCGGCTTTGTAGGTGTTGCGGAACGACGTCAGAACGGTCACGTGTTCGAACAACCACAACGTGGTGGCCCCGAGGGGCGACGCGTTGGGAACACCGAAACCGCCAACCATGACGACCACGCCCCCCAGCGCCATCGCGCCGAACATGAGCCGGGTCCGCCACCTCGACCTCCACAACACGAGGAGAGCAACGATCGGGGGGATGAAGGTCGCAACGATGATCCATGGCCGCTCCATGTAGGCAGCGGTCTGGGGCTTGGAGAGCCGACCTCCATCGCGGAAGTACGACAGCCAGTTGCCCAAGCCCCGGAGAGACTCCGACCACGACGATGAGGTGGCGGATGCAGACGGAAGCTCCGTTGCCGCAAGGCGCGCACTCAGCGCCTCATTCGCATAGTACGTCTTGACCAGCAACCAGGCGGTACAGCCGATGCACAGCACCATGGCCTTGATCGTCCACAACACGATGTCTCGCGATCGCACCGATCGTTCGACGATGACAAGGTACAGCGAGACAGCGATCAGCATGACCACGACGTACACCAGGCCGGGTGTGTCGCTGTTTCCGGCCCACAGGACCAGCAACGCGAAGACGGCGGCCCAGCGCCACGGTCGATCGTCGCGCACGCCGCGGATGAACACAACGACGAGCCACGGGCTGAGCGCAGTCATCGCGTAGAGATTGGACGGCAACAAGAACGACGCAGAGAACGGGCCGAACATCGCGAGCAGCCCGGCAACTACATGCTCGGCGCCGATTCTGGGGCGGAACATGCGGATGAGTGCGACTACGCCGAGACCGAAAGTCACTAGGCAGAGTGCGTGAAAAAGACGCTCGGCGCCGGCGGGCGCGAACCCGAGCCCACGGATCAGGGCGACCGGCACGGTGGTACCCAACCACACGTCTTCTCGCGGGCCGCCGAGCCCACGGCTGCCGTCCCATACAGAGAACATTTTCGCCAGCGTCCGCGCGGGGTTGAAGTACTGCTCGAATCGGTTGTCGGCCACGTAGCGCCCGGCCCCATCGGACACGGTGGCGGCAACTGCGAGCGCTGCGAACAACGCGCCGACCGGCCACAGCCGTCGCCGGGCGGCGTTGCCGAGTTGTGCCACGATTCGCCCCCAGCGTCGCGGTTCGGTCAACGCGCGACCTGAGCAGCGAAGTCGATCATGAATGCCACCCATTGCCGATTCTTTTCAACGGTCACAGCATGCCCCCAGGTCGTGTCGTCGGTTGGCGGTCGATAGCGATCGACTCCGTCAGCCTCAGCGGCTGTGACCGGGGGTGTAGAGGCCGGTCATGGGGCCTTCGAAGCCGAGCGTAGCGAGCGGAATGGTGGACGCGGAGCGACGACGCTGTCAAGGCGGCGGGCCTTCAGCGACGCAGGGGGCCGGCGAGCGCCCGGCCCGCGGCGTGCCAGCCACACATCCCGTGCACGCCGGCGCCGGGCGGCGTGGAGGCTGAGCACAGGAGCAACGATGGGTTCGGCGTCGCGTACGGGCGCAACGCCAGCGTGGGCCGGAACACCAACTGCAGGCCGCTGTGCGCGCCGCCGGCGATGTCACCGCCTACGTAGTTGGGGTTGTCGGCATGGAGATCGGCGGGCGTACGAGTGTGCCGCGCCAGCACGAGGTCGCGAAAGCCGGGGGCGAAGCGTTCGATCTGGCCCTCGATGGCGGCGGTGGCGTCGCCGGTGTAACCGTGCGGGACATGGGCGTACGCCCACAGCGTGTGCTTCCCGGATGGCGCCCGGGTCTGATCGAACAATGACGCCTGCACGACCAGCACCAACGGGCGCGTGGGCATGCGACCAGCCGTCACTTCCGCCTCGGCGGCGACGAGTTCCGCGAAGGAACCAACGACGTGCACCGTGCCAGCCCTGCGGCAGGCCTCGTTCTCCCATGGCACCGGCCCGTCGAGTGCGTAGTCGATCTTGAACGCACCTGGGCCGTGACGGAAGCGGCGCAGCCGGTCGCGGTAGCGGGCAGGAAGTGCCTCACCAGCGATGGCGGCCAGCTGTGCTGGGTTGGTGTCGAACAGTGCCGCGCCGTGTGGCGGCAGATCGGCCAGTGAACGCACCATCACACCGGTGCGGATCTCGCCCCCGAGCGCGATGAGCTGCGCCGCCAGCGCGTCGGCCACCGACTGCGAGCCACCGACGGCGACCGGCCAGCCGCCGGTGTGGGCGGAGGCGGCCAACATCATCCCGAAGGCGGTGGTGAGCGGGCGGGTGAGCCGCAGCATCGCATGAGCCGCACACCCGCCGAACAGCGCGGCCGCTTCCTCGGTGTGAAAGCGACGGGCCGCCCAGGTGGTGGGCAACACCGCGTGTACGCCGAAGCGAGCCATGGCAACGGGGTGGCGCGGCACCGTCAGCACCGGGCCGAGCAGCTGGGGCAGCATCACCGACCACTGCTCCACCAACGGAGTCATCAGCCGTCGCCAGGCGCGACCGTCGGCGCCCAGCCCGGTCGCCGTGTCGTCGATGCTGCGGTGCAGCACGCCGGCTCGGCCGCCATCCAGCGGATGGGCGAGCGGAATCTCCGGCAGCGCCCAGCGCAACCCATACGGCCCGAGCTGGCCCAACGACAGCGGTGGCGCATCCACACCGAGCGCATGCACAGCGGCGCACACGTCGTGCACGAACCCGGGCAGCGTCAACTCGGCCGAGCGAGTGCCACCACCGATGGTCTCGGCGGCCTCCAGCACCAGCACCGAGCGACCTGCAGCCGCCAGCCGCACCGCTGCCGACAGGCCGTTAGGGCCGGCACCGATCACCACCGCGTCGTATCGCTTCGTCGTCACGAACAGATCGTGTCACCTTCGCGCCGCCAACGGTCAGCTGCGGGGCCGTATGGCACACTGACTCGGTGGAGTCGACCGGACAGATGATCGGGCGACGCGACGAGTTGGCTCATCTTCTTGACGCGTTCGATGTAACCCGCCGGGAGCGATCCGCGCGGACGATCCGCGTGAATGGGCCACCGGGCGTCGGGACATCTCACCTCCTTGCGGCTTTCAGGGAGCAGCTCACCCGCCGCCGCCTCGACCACGAATGGTGGTTCGGGGCTTGCTCGCGCCGAGCAGGTCTTCCATTCGAGCCATTCGCCGGCCTGCTGAGTCAGTGCCCCGGAGGCGTGAGCGGCTGGCTCGGCGAAGTTCGCAACACGAGCGACGAACCAACGGTGACGACGATTCTTCTCGGCGGTTTGGTGACCCGCATCCGTGAGGCTGCAGCCCAAGCCCCTCTCGTGCTGGTCGTCGACGGGTTCGACGCCGCCGACGCATCGACGACACAACTCCTCGACGCAGTGGGGCGCCTGTCGTACGACACCCCAGTGCTGGTCCTCCTTGCGGGTCGCGCTGAGCTCGATGAATCGTCCTCCTCGACGCTCATTCGACTCGAACCGCTCGCGGATGACGAGATTCGTGGCCTCCTCGCAGGAACAACCGTGACCGATATCGAGATGATCGTCGCCGCTTCGGGTGGCCGGCCAGGTGTTGCGTTGGCGTTGGCGGCATCGGGTGGTCCGACGAACACCCTCGCCCTGATGCTGACGTCGATCGATCCGGAGGCAGCTTCGCTGGTGTCGGCGATCGGGCTCGCCGACGAAGCAGTTTCCGTTCATTCCTTGTTGGACGCATGCGACCTCGACCCCAGCGTGCTTGGTCGACTGGTCGCCCACGGTGTCGTCAACATTGGCGTCGGCGCCGTCGCCCTGGTCGATGGTGTGTGGGTGGAGGCTGCCAACGGACTACTCCAGCAGCGATTGGAAGCTGTCGCTGCGGCCGTGGCCACCGTCTTGGAACAGGTCGGTGCGTCGAGTGCGGCCGCCATGGCCTGGGAGACTGCCGGGCGCAACGACCGTGCCGCGACGGCCTGGGAAGCCGCCTCGCGATCCGCCAAGAGCACCGGCGCGATCGCCACGGCTGCGGGCTGGCTGCGGCGAAGCATCGACGTCGGCGGCCCGGAGGTTCTGCAACGAGTGGGGCGCCTCGCCGCCAACTGGTCAGTGGCGTCCGGTGAGTGGGCAGAGGCCGATCAGCTGGCCAACGCGCTGCTGACGGGGCTGTCTCGGGGCGATGATCGGACGCGCATGGGGCTCCTCGCTCTGCGGTATCGAGCGTGCCGAGAGGCCGGTTCGGGTGACGCGGACGACTTCCTCGATGCGGCCCTCGCAATCGCGGACGTCTCTGTCACGCCGTCGGTGGAGCGGGCCGACGTACTGACATTGGATGCACTCCGGTTGGTCCTCGACGACCGAAGAGCGGCAGTGAGTCGCGGGGGTGAAGCGCTCGAAGTTGCAACCGCCTGCGGGGATGACGCTGCAGTCGCAGCCGCTACGGCAGCGTTGGCATTGGCGCAAGCGTTGGCTGGCGACGTCGATGGCGCCCTGGTCAGATTCGACGAGGCGTTGGCGAATGCAGAGAGGTCCGGAGATCTGGTCACCGAGAGCCGAATTGCCAGCAACAAGGTGTACGTGTTGTGGCGTGCTGGGCGGCCGGCCGACGTCGTGCGAGTGGCGACCGACGAACTCGCTCGGCTCGACGCCCGCAACATCGGTTGGCTCGGCGATCAGCTGGGCGTCGCACGGGCCGTCGCGCTGACGCTCATGGGTCGGCTCGACGCAGCCAGTGCAGCGATCGAATCAGATCGAGGTCGGACCCGTTCTGCGGATGCCGACGCCCTGCTCACTCTCCTGTCTGCCGAGATCGCGATCCTTCGAGGTGACAACCGAAGGGCGGAGGAACAGCTCGAACAGGTGGCACGTGCGTTGGTCCTCAGTGATCCGACCGTCGCCGCCGAATGGGCCCTCCAGCGAGCCGAACTCGCGCTCGTTCGACGAGATCTGGTCGCAGCCAGGTCAAGAGCCGAGGAGGGTTTGGTGGCGGTGACCGCAGACGACCAGCTCGCCGCGCTCCGTCTGCAACTGATGATCTGGCGCGCCGGCGGGGTACCGGCGAACCCGATCGATGTGATGCCGGTCGGCCGCGAAACGGCTGCGCTCAACGCCGAGATCGCGGCAAGGCGCGACGGTGACCGTCAGGCATGGCTGGACGCCACCAGCGCCTGGGAATCCGTACCGTCGCCGATCAATGCGTGGCGCTGCCGAGTGGAGTTGGCAAGGGTCGATCGCGATCTCCACGTGCTCGATACCCTTCGCCGCGAACTCGACCAGTTGTCAGCGCCCGGACTCGTCACCATCGTCGATACCGCAATCGTCGAAGCTGGTGGTCGGCGCACGGTCCGCCGGATCGGTGGGCCGCTGACGCAGCGGGAACTCGAAGTCCTGTCGTTGGTGGCAGAGGGTTTCACGAACCGGGTGATCGCTGACCGGTTGTCGATCAGCACCCGCACGGTCGGCGTTCACATCGAACATTGTCTGACGAAACTGGGGGTGAGCACACGCGGAGCCGCCGTTCACGAGGCCCGTCGCCTCGGCGTGCTCAACGCTTGATGCCGACCGATCCGCCGACCATCGCTCGCCGGTCGACGATGACCACGGTCTGAGTGACGCCCGCGAAGTCGATCACCATCGCGCCGACCGGCACAAGGCCTTTACCGTCACGGTCGGTGATCACCAGACGCAGGGTTTCGCGTCGTTCCGCAGCGGACAGGATCTGCTCGGCGAGCGCCTCCCCGCTGGCGAGGTCGGGCACCTCCAGCTTGCGTTCGGTGCCGTCGACGATCACCACCACGAAGTACTCGTCCGGGCGAGTACGGGATGTTTTGGTAGCAGCCATGAACGCAAATTCTAGACGCGGCGGTGGTGGTGATGCGTTCAGTTCCGCAGCGCCGCCACTGGCGCTGTTCAGTTCACGTCATGTCACGTCGGGCACCTCACGCATGTGCCTGCGGTGATTGCGCCGACGATCTCATCCAGGTAGGGGTCGGTGCGGGGCTGGGCACCAGGCATGCGGGGGTGCACGAAGACCGTCGTCTGGTTCAGGTCCTGGTCGACGAGGGCGATCCCAGCCTGGAGCCATCGTTCATGAGTCCGTGACGGCGCACATCGGAAAGATGACGTAGTCCGGCCAGGGCTCGGGGAGCGCGTAAGGTTGCCGTCGTGGAACTGCACCCCGAGCTGCGTCAGGCAATCGACGATGGCGTCCACGGACACCTGGTCACCATCGGCTCCGACGGCGCCCCGCAGATCAGCATGATCTGGCTGGGGCGCGACGGCGACGATCTGTTGATCGCCCACCTCGGCGCCGGGCAGAAGATCCGTAACCTCGAACGTGACGGGCGCGTCGCGGTCAGTGTGGAACTCACCGGTACTGCGGGGCCCGGTTTGCTGCGGTACGCAGTGCTCCACGGCACTGCGACCGTGAGCGAAGGTGGAGCCCCGCAGCTACTGCAGGAACTGGCACCGCGATTCCTTGGCGCGGGCGTCAAGTTCCCACCGATGGACGAGCCGCCCCCTGGCCGCATCGTACGGATCTCGGTCGAACGAGTGACCGGCAACGGCCCCTGGGCCTGACCAGCAGCTAGCGCCCCCGAAGGGTTGGTGGACACCACTCACCGTACGGTTCATCGATGCAGGGCTCGGCCAGGTGAGGGTGGGGATTGGGCCAGGACTGCACCGGACGGGGCGGACCATGCCGAAAACTCGACCGTCACCGTCAGCCCACCGAGGGCGAGCGAACCGCCCGAAGCGCGCGCGAGCGACGTCGCGATGGCCAACCCGAGGCCGCTACCAGGGCGGGAAGTGTCTCCACGCCAGAAGCGCCCGGTGGCGCGTTCCTTGTCCTGGTCGCCGAGCCCGGGACCGTGGTCGATGACGACGAGTCGATGCGTCATAGCGTCAGCGTCCACGATGACTTCCACCGTGCTTCCATGCGGTGCCATTGCGATCGAATTGTCGAGCAGGTTGTCGAGAATCTGCTCGATAGCGCCAGGAACCGCTGCCACAACGATCGGGGGGGGCGTCGGACCTCTGCGAGAGCTCGACCCCCGAGCAATCGGCAATTGCGCTCCACGATGGTCGACATGGTGTTCGAGAGTTCGCGTAACTCAGCGGGCCTCTTCGGCATGTTCATCCGCCGCTGTGGGCATCGGCAGCACGGGCGTGCTGGCGTACCTGGAGGGCGGCGGATTCAGCGGGATTGCGTTCGTGCGGGATGACTCGTCGGTGCTGATGACCGCAGACCTCGCCGACATCGAGCTGCGGCCCATGGGCGGTGTGCGATGAGCCCACAGTTCTGGTGGTACCTCACCCGCGCCTCGGGAATCGTCGCCTGGATCATGCTCGCACGTGCTCGGCACCCATACCTCTCGCCGCACCGGTCACCAGTGCCCCCACACCATTCAACGAAACGGTCATCGTCGCATCCTCCTTCGATCGCCCGGTCGAGTGTTTCGCACCGGACCCAACTCGATGGTCCCACGTCACTAGGGCCGCTAGGGCCTTCCGACCCCTCTTTCGACACCAACTGACGCCGCCTCACCCTCTCGGCTATCAGGTGTGATCGGCGCATGATAGGGGTAAGAGGTGCACTATGTCTGACTACATGGATGAGCAATCAACCGCCGAACAATTCGATGAAGAGGTCACCGGCAGCGACGAACCCGTGACCGCCGATGAGGTCCACCTCGACTACCCGCCCGACCACCCGAGTGGCGTTCAGTTCGCCGACTCCGACATCACTGACGAGTCACTCGAGGAGCGTGTCGCACAAGAAGAGCCAGAGGAGTGGGAACGCCGACGTGGGTGACCAACGCGCTGCTGTTTTTCCGATCGTCGATGCTCGCAACCTTCAAGGCGTCGATGTCCAACTACCGACTGCCTTCACAGGCGAGCACAACGTGGTGCTCATCGCCTTCGAGCGCAACCACCAGTCGTTGGTCGACTCGTGGGTGCCATGGCTCGAGCAGCAGGCAGCCGCTGATCCCGCGCTCCGGTTCTACGAGATACCAACAATCGGGCGGATGTGGGGGCCCGTGCGGAAGTTCATCGACGGAGGGATGGCATCGGCAATTCGTGTGCCGGAGATCCTGCAGCGAACGCTGACCGTCTATGGCGATGTGAACAGGTTGACACGGCCGCTGGGCATCGATGACCGTTCGACGATCGCGTTGGTGCTCGTCGATGCGCAAGGAAGGGTCGGGTGGGCAGGCAAAGGTGGCTTCGATCCGATCCTGGCCACCGATCTGGCGCTGGCGCTGCAGGCCGTGAGGCCGCCGTCCGCTCCGCATCTGCCAAGGTGACACGAGGTTCGGTCAGCCGATGACAACCGGGATAGCCCCGAAGTTGCCGGGGTCGGTCTCCAGGCCGGTGCCGCCGCGCATCAGCAGCATCACCACGTCTCCCTGGGTGGCTGCGCTGAGGTCGAGCGATACCGCGTAGGGCAGCGCCTCGCCGAGGTTGCCGGCCATGGTGACCTCACGGTCGAGTACGCGGGCGGGCTGACTGGTCACGAACGCGCTCACTACGCCCCTCGCTTCGAAACCGGTGCCCATTCTCGAACTCGTTCGTCGCACCCGCAACGTCGGTGAAGTCGGTGACCGAAACCGAGATACTGCGGAAACCGGAGTTGATGGCGCACTGAATCACGCTCATCTGACCGGCTCTGACCTCGAACGAGTCGGGAAAGTCGTAGTACTACTCGCCGATGAACTGGGTCACGCCGATCGTGTGCATCGCATCGCACAGTGCCGCCGCCGCAGCGTCCTCGGGGGTCGGGGCTGCCGTCGTCGTCGCGATCGCCACCGTCGCCGGTGGCGGAAACGTCGTCGCCCCACCTGTCTCGACCGACGCGTTGCCGTCACTGCCACCACAGCCGGCGGCGCCCATCGACAACGCAACCGCAAGTGCACCAACTGCGGGCATCACGCCGCGCCTCACGACCGGCTCCTCGGCAGATGAATCGACCATCCGCCACACACCACGATTCGCCCCGGCGATATTTCAACAGCTTGCCTGGTGGGTCGACCGCTGGCAAGCGATCTCGATGAATTCGCGACAGCGACGTAAGGTTCGCCTATGCCGAGTGACTTTGCCATGAAGACCATGAACACCATTCACCGCACCGTGCTGAAGCTGAGCTTCGGCAAGATCGGCTGGGATGCCGGTGGCATGCCCGTGCTCGAGCTGACCACGGTGGGACGCAAGAGTGGCGAAGCCCGGTCGGTGATGCTCACCTCACCGGTGCAAGACGGCGACACGCTCGTGATCGTGGCTTCCCGCGGCGGGGATGAACACCACCCCGCCTGGTTCCTGAACCTGCAGGCCAATTCCGACGTGCAAGTGAAGTGGAAGGGCAGTCCGACGCAGGCGATGCACGCGCGCATCGCCACCGCCGAGGAACGCGCCGACCTGTGGCCGAAGGTGACTGCCAAGTACAAGAACTACGCCGGCTACCAGCAGAAGACCGATCGCGAGATCCCGCTGGTACTGCTGACACCAATCGGCTGAGCGCGGCGGCACGTCACCCTCATCCGGTACATCGGCGTCGGCCCGAACCACTTCGCAGTCGGCACGCGACCTGCGTACTCGTAGACATGAGCGTCCCGTTCGGCCCGTCGGTCAACGGTTTCGCGAGGCGGCGCGTTCAGTCAGTAAGGGTCAGGCGATCGACTTCTGTGTGGCAAGCAGGCGCTCGCAGGTGTTGAGCAACAGGCGATAGTTGATCTCTGGCTGCTCCTTCAGCACGGGTCGCAGCGTGATCGAGGCGAGCGAGGATCACATGGTGGCGATCTGCTGCATCGTCTTCTTCGACCGGCGAACAAGGACCCCGTATCCAACGCATCGATCACTGAAGCGTTGGCAGCAGACAGCTTTCTAGTCATGGTGTGGGGCCTCCGGTCTGATGCTTGCAAGCACCGGCGCAGCTTTACCACACACGCGTGGCGTGCCACACGAGTCGTGTCTGCAGCGCAGCGATTTCAGCCCGACCCTCTTCGTTGTCCGCCGCCCAAGCATGCTCGCACGAGCTCGGCGGCGAACTCATGCAGCGGAGGGACTGTCGACGCTCGATCGTGACCATCGGCGGCGTCGACACCGAGTGAAACCTCCGCGGGTCAGAGGTAGTAGCCGGCGATGTCGATGATGAAGTGGGTGCTGCCGCCGCCGTTGCAGACGACGGTCAGTTGGCGGGTGGTGTCGAGGGTGAGTGTGACGCCAGGCAGGGTGGCCTCGTTGACCGAAGCACCGAGCAGCACGGGGCCGCCGTTGGCCGCGACGACCGGGTCGGCGGCGACCGCGGCTACTAGTCCGCCGACGGCTGCGGCACCGGCTAGTCGCAACATACCGCGACGAGTGGTCCGTTGTGCATCGCGTTAGGCTTGTTGGTCGGCAGCTTCCGCCTCCAACTCATCGATGCGGGCGAGGGACTGCGTGACGGTGTCGCGTAAAGCGTTGAGTTCTGCAATGTCGTTCATGTCGTTCATGTCGTTCATGTCGTTCATGTCGTTCATGTCGTTCATGTCGTCATCGTCGTGCTGGCACGGCACAGAGTCATCAGCAGCGAGTACTCAATCATCGTTTGCGGTACTCAAGTGCGACCGCGATGGTCACGTGGTGGCAGCATCGGCTTCGTCGAGATGTGGTGGCAGATTCATCAGCGAGCCGATGGTCGGTTCGGCTTGGCGGCCGAGAGCGCGGTCAAGTCGGCGTAGGTCGTCGGCGCTCAAGTCGTAGGGGGCAAGCGCGTCGATCGGGTCGCTGATCAGTGCGAGCCGATACTCACCGTCGACGCGCAGACGGTGCAGAACTGTGTCGATGTCTCCCACGCTGCCAGCGGACCACGCGCGCACACCGAAGCGTCAAGGCTCGGCAGTACTCACTGTCCGCCGGCGGTACTCAATTCGACTGTCGCCAACTCGTCTCGCGATACCACGCCGAGTTTACGGAATGCTCGGTAGAGGTGATTCTCCACTGTTCGCTCAGAGATGAATAGTTGCGCCGCGATCTGACGATTGGTTCGTCCTGCTTTGACGAGAACCGCAATCTCGAGTTCGCGCGTCGAGGAGCAGAGGTGAACCCTCCAATGCTTGTAGCAGCGGGGTATGCGCTTGCGTTGCCACTGCTAGTTGCCGGGCGCGACTTTCGCAAGAGGTGGCTCGCTTCGCGTCACCAGCCCTACGGAATGCCATCGAGGCCAAGGCGTACGACTCGGCCTGGAGTATGCGCACGCCGACCTTTCCGAAATCATCACCGACCTGCTCGAGTACAGCCCGCACGACATCGAGGCCGAGCAGGTCCGGTGCAAAGGCCGCAAACGCGGCGAGAGGAATTGCGCCGGCGGTCGGAGTGCCAGCGACGCGTCTCCACTTGGAATCTCCGCCGACCAGCGATCCAATGGCCTCCGTGGCGAGCCGTGTCTTGCCGGCCCACAGAAATGGACATGGTTCCACCTCTACGTGATCATCGAGGTGTTCTCCCGGTTCGTTGTTGGCTGGCACGTCGCTACCGGCGAGACCGCAGCACTCGCTCAGGCAATGATCAACACGGCGATCGGCCAGGCGCGTCGCCTCGAATCTGAAAGAGGTGAACTGACCACGACAGAGAGCAGCGGCCGCTACGGCCCCGCTGCACGGCTGGCCGATCTGTGGCTGGAGGTCAGCTGGAGGTCAGCTGGAGGTCAGCTGAGTCCGTTACCTCGACAAGCTGATCGATGAGCCCGCCGAGCGGAACGCAATAACGAAGGTCATCCGTGAGGGCTGACGCCGGCCCCGTCACACGTACAGCTGGATGCGGCCGCGAATGACGTGCTCGGACTGGGCCCCGATGATCGTCTCGACGACCTCGCCAGCTCGAATGAACAGCAGCATGGGGATGCTCCGAGCTTCGTAGCGGGCGGCCGTCTTCGGTGCTTCGTCGACGTTGACCTTGACGACTTTAATGCGGCCGGCAAACTCATGGGCGAGATTGGCAAGTGCCGGCGCGACCATCCGGCATGGCCCGCACCACGGGGCCCACAGGTCGACGAGCACCAGCTGTACTGTGTCGATTGCGGCCGCGAACTCGGAGTCTCCGGCATCGATCAGCCACGGCAGGTCAGCCCGGCACTTGGGACACACCGGATGACCTTTCGCCGCGACAGGCACTCGGTTCTTGGCACCACAGGAAGGACACGCAATCACAGGGGCAGCCATGCGCTCACGCTATCGAAGCTGTGCTGGCCTCCTGTCGCTTCGAGCCGATGGACCTGGAGCGGCGAAGGCAGTTCAGCTGAACCGTTTGGCTCACGGAAACACTCGTGCGTTGCCTGGATGTGACCGCAGCTCGGGCTCGATGCGCGCACCGCACGCGAAGTCGTGTTCGTTGGCGTCGGTGGCAGACGTGTTGGAGGATCAGGCGAGTGAGCCGAAGGCATCGGCTGCGTCCGGGTGCCCACCGACAAGGAGAAGATCATCGGCACCGAACACATGATCCGCGCGCGCCAATTGAAAGAGGCCGCCACCAGGCTTGATACACACCACCGTCACGCCATACCGCTCGCTGACGCTGGCCTTGCGCAGCTCCAGACCGACGAGCGAGGCCGGCACGCCCATCTCGACCAATGAGAAACCCTCGTCCAGAGGAATGTAGTCACGCATTCGATTCGTGACGAGATGTGCGACCCGCTTGCCCATTTCGTGTTCGGGCAGCACAACATGATGCACGCCGACTCGGTGCAGAATACGGGCATGGTCAGAGGTGACGGCCTTCGCCCAGATGTTCGGAATGCCGAAATCCACCAGCACGAGTGCAGTGAGGATGGAGGCCTGAATGTCACCGCCGATGCCAAGCACCGCCTGGCGGAACTCGGCGGCGCCGATCTGGCGAAGCGCCGCTGCATTCGTGGTGTCACAGATCAGGGTCTGACCGAGCGATGCCGCGTAGTGCTGGACTCGCGCTGCATCCTGATCGACGCCGAGCACGTCGTGACCGAGTTCGGCCAGAGTCTCTGCGAGCGCGCCGCCGAAACGTCCGAGCCCGATGACGAGCACCTCGTCGGTCTTGCGCCCCTCTCTCGGCCGACCGACCAAACGGGCCAGCCAACCACTTGTGCCACCGTTGTCCTCCGCCAACCTGTCCTCAGCCAACAAGGGGTCTCCCTTCGGGGAATTCGTAGAGCCGTCGCCGATCGCGCAACACGAGGGCGGCCCCCAGTGTGGCCGGACCGACGCGGCCGAGGAACATGAGGGCGATCAGCGTGACCTCGCCGATGAGGCCCACTTGCGAGGTGATTCCCGTTGAGAGCCCCACGCTGCCGAAGGCGCTCAGCACCTCGAACAGAACTTTGTCGAGCAGCAGCGGGGTCGCCGCCAATATCACGGTCACCGCTGCCCCGCAGGCTGCGATGCTCACGAGCGTTATCGTGAGGGCTTGGCGCACCGCAGAGTCGGGGATGCGGCGACCAAACGCCGTCGGCCCCTGGTCGCCGCGGATCTCCGCCCAGCAGGCCAACACCAGTACTGCCAACGTTGTCACGCGGATGCCACCGCCCGTCGAGGCTGCGCCGCAGCCGATGAACATCAGCACGCCCGTGAAGAGGGTGGTGTCATTGCGCATAGCGCCATAGTCGAGCGTATTGAACCCCGCACTACGCGG